>Ga0208947_1001415_pt1 | contig 10567 bp, 10 predicted proteins | sample AOAMet1_04_M0_20_2_FD_188226 | JGI IMG/M metagenome (GOLD analysis project Ga0208947, IMG submission 188226) | Ammonia-oxidizing marine microbial communities from Monterey Bay, California, USA - CAN11_04_M0_20 (SPAdes) | ecosystem: Environmental > Aquatic > Marine > Intertidal zone | place... | reverse complement strand
AAAGCGAAAATACGGCTAATAAATGGACTAGCAGAAGCTGTCCGCTCAATATCTGATTACCTTTTTACTTGTCCAGTTTTTGAAAAAATGACGAATGATACAGAAAGACATATTCTCACTTATTTCTCCCTATGAACATCGGCGCGGTGGAAAGAAAAAGCTATCCAGCCTGGGCTTAAGCAATAACTGAAGTATTCGATTACATAGATGTATTTTACAATCCTAGACGCAAACAAGATACAAGCGGAGGGTAGCCTCCAGCTAAATGTGAAAAGCATTAATATCAGCAGCTTGAAGATGTCTAGAAAGTTCGGGTCTTACCACACTTAGCCTATAGTGAGATTTTAATGGCTCTAATAATTCAACGCCCTCGAGTAGCTTACGTTAGAAAGAAAGATTCTTCAGAGTATGAGATTGATCGTAGCACAGGTAAATTGCTTCAAGTGAATATTGAAAAAGCAATCAGAGTAAAGCTAGATGATCCAGATAGACACAAAAAATTTCAATATTGGAGTCTAAATCCTGACCCCAAAAAAAGATATAGATTGAAAGTACATACTGTGAACCAGCAGTTTGAAAGGTATAAGAAAGGAGATTGTGATAGGGAATTTGATAGGAATTATGACGAGTCAATGACTCATAAATGTGTAGTGGAGGCTTTATCAAGACTGACAAGCATGACCCTTCTCTCTCCTATTGAGTGTGAGAGAAGCCCGCTAGAGTTTGACTTTGAATCAGTTAGGAAAGAACCATTTTTACATTTGCCTAATAATTCTAAATACTACCCAGATATCTTATGTACGTTTAGTGAAGAACATGAAATGTATGATAGATGGGGTGGTAAGATTGCTATAGAAGTGACGTATTCGCATGGATGTGAATCTTACAAACTAGAAGACTTTATATTTCACAACATTCCTGTTTTTGAAGTTACTATTGAGGAAGGAAGTGCAAGACAGTTCCCGGCTGAGCGCCCAAACTGGCCTAAAGGTCAACCTTGGGGACATCAACTGGTAGAGGCACATATTAATAATCTACTACAATGGTTTGCCAAAGGAATCGTGGGGCAATTGAAGGTTGACCCAGTTTCGACGAGGATTTACGACAAAGATTCGGCTCTGTGGTTAGAGAAAGAGGAAATTCTAAAACAGAAAATATTTGCTCTGGAAGAAGATATAAAAGTATCTAGGAGTGAAGCTGTATCCTTGGCTACTCTGTTCAAAGAGTCATTAAATAGCTTGGCCTCTGCAAAGAACAAAATCGAAAAAATTGACAGTATCAACGAAAGTTTAAGAACTAATAATGCGAAGTTGTCCTTGTCACTTAAATCAGAATCGGAACGCACAGTTGACCTGCACAGTAACGTCGACTTATTAAGTGCAGGCCAGGATGTGCTAAGGTGGCGCTTAAAACTAAAAGGCTTCTTTGTTTATATTCTCGCAACAGTCATCTTAGGAACGTTGTTGATGCCGTTATTTTTTCCTGATATATCAAGAGACCTGTTAAATAGCTGGTATGGCGGCATGTTGAAATTAAGGAGTATTTTTGAGTAAGAATGCCTAGAGTGCTGCAACTGAAACGCCTAACGCTCTTTATGCAAAGAATTTGCAAAGCTTCTTTGCTCAAATATAACCAGTTGAAATATATAACTTTAAGCAGACGCATTTTTTTCAAAATCCGTTGCTAGAAATAGCGTGCCGGTTCAAGTCCGGCCTCTGGTACCATTCTCTTTTTATTTACTAAGAAGAGAAACAATAAACCGACCTTGAGTCGGTTTTTTTGTGCCTGAACGAAATTGAATCGGCACGCCTAAAGCGCGCCGTCCGAGTGTCGGTCCAATCAAAGTCCGGCCTCTGGTACCATTCTCTTTTTATTTACTAAGAAGAGAAACAATAAACCGACCTTGAGTCGGTTTTTTTGTGCCTGTGGTTCTAACTTTCTCGTTAAACCACTCCCACAATAAACACTAGGCAAACCTTAACTATTTTTGGGTAGGTACGTTCTAGCTCGGTCATCACTCAAACGCTATAAGTACATCCATGCGCTGGTGCAATATTCTAGCGACCTCTATTCCAGCTTCGGTTTGCCAATAATATACAATGTGCTTTTGCGCGGGAAAGCTTCTAGCCGTTTCAAACAGTTCAGGTCTGTTTCTTCCCAAAGTTGGAGTAGTCGCAATCTGAATCATAGTTTCATGTAGCAGCGACACGTATTTTTTCGCCTGAGACAGACCCCATTTTTCGATGGTCTTGGCGGATATGAGTCGCAAGTCTTCCTCAGCAAGCTCAGATAATTTATACCTTGCCATCGATTTCTTTGCTCACTTCAGCAAAAATATCCAGCGCAGACTTATCGGAAGTTTGCCCATCAGACAACTGTTTAAAGCCCTTGCCAACCTCTTCTCTTAGTATCTCAAGTTGCTGTTGTTTCGAAACATCTTTTTCAAACAACAACCGTAAACCATCTCTGATCACCTCGCTTGCAGATGTGTAAAGTCCTGATGCAACTTTTTCATTGATGCGTTTTTCAAATTCAGAGCCAAGAGTAACGTTCATAAACACCTCCACATGTTATGCTTATATTATGCGCATGTTATGATCATTTTGCTAATCTAAAGGTAGACTTTTTACAAAGTAGTACTAATTGCGCAAATTGGCTGGAATCTTGGTTGAGAATCAAAGTAGTTATGCAAAGAATTTGCAAAGTTTCTTTTTTGTCTGATAGGTAATTGATTTTATAAAACTAAAATAGCCACCGTCTTTTCAAAATCCGTTGCTAGCGATAGCGTGGCGGTTCAAGTCCGCCCACTGGTACCAAACATTAAACCAACTTTTCAGTTGGTTTTTTTGTATCTGAATTTCAACAAATCGCCACGCAAGCGTGTCGGCCGAGTGTCGGTCCAATCAAAGTCCGCCCACTGGTACCATCTCTTCTTTATGAAGTAGATACTGAAACCGGCTCTACACCATAAACGGGGGATCAGTATTTATCCTGTTCTATTAATTTGGGGTAAATCAGACGAGTAAATTAACTTCAAACAAAAGCTTTTTCAGGTCTTGTCTAGAATCAAAAACTAGAAGAAGAATGACTGTCTTTGTAGACTCTTCAACTCGGTAAAGCACCACATTATGACTATCGACAAGAAGCTGCCTGTATTCGGTTAACCCTAACTCCAGGAGCCTGTCACTATGAGGCGCAGAATACGGATTTCCAGAGAGTTGAGACTTAACTTTCGATTTAATAGCTCGCTTGGCCTCGTTTGCAACATTGTGATTAAATTTTCTGGTTAAAAATGCATCCAGTTTTTTCAAACAAAGTTTAAAAACCGGTGTCACTTTTATGCTGTATTCAATCGTCTTCAAATACTTCATCCAGATCAAATAGCCCGTTCTGTCGCGCACTGCGTTCTGACAAATTTATGAGTTTTAATAATGCTATAGTTTGTTGCTGTTCTTCGTAGTCATTCGCATCCTGAATAACATACTTTGGCTTGCCATTTTGCGTGACCAAAATGGGATTATCCAATTCCAGATGATTCGCATGTTCCTTCATGTAAGATACAGTTTGAGTTTTCATGACAATCTCTATTGGTCTAAATATAGACTTATTATAGTCCGATAGACGAAAAATGAAACGGATAGATTTCCGAGTGGCTCGCAATATTTTCATGATATACCTATACCGGAACATTTATTTAATCAATTCGGCTTCAAAATTGAAAACTCTGCATGTTATGCTTACACATCAATTCAGCGATTAAAGACCACTTACTTGACAAAGTTTGATAGAGATCTCCCGAAGTTAGAGATGCGGCTTGACGCATTTTTTGATGCCATTGATGACGAAGATTACAAACTTGCCCGACTCATTGTAAAAAAGGCGGTCAGGAAATTCCCCCGACATCCTGTTTGCTTCGCGCTTCAAGGGTTAGCAGCTGTATTTATCGATGACGATCATACCGATGGTTATTTGTTTTTTAAGCAAGCAATAAACAGTGGCTACGCACCTGCTTTTGTATACTTTAACTTTGGACTCTGCGCCGAAAAATCTGGCTCAATTGCTGAATCTTTAGCGGCTTTTCAAAATGCGCTGGACAGTGCGTCACCGGAAGAACTTCATCAATATGAACCTGCCAGACTCCATCTCCAGGCAATAAGAGAACAACTTCCCGAACACCTCACTTTAGAACAGTACCTTATAGACGCTGAAATTTTTGAAGAAGGTGTTGTATTGTTAGAAAGTCATAAGTTCAGTGAAGCGGCAAACTGCTTTACTCTACTGTTAAAAAGCCAGCCTGAGCATGTACAAAGCTGCGGCAATTTGGGAATTTGTCAGATGTATTTAGGCGATCATTTGTCTGCAAAACGTGCGTTTCATCGAGCGTTAGCAATTGATCCAGATTACCGGTTAGCTGAAACTAACCTGACATTATTAAAAGCGCTTGAAGACGGAGAGATAGAAGAGCTTCCCGGACTTGGTATTACCGATTTCTATGCAGAAAAAGAGAAAACCTCAAATCCTGCCACTGAACTCAATCAGGCAATATCACAAGCCGTGGCCAACGAGCAGTTTAATTCAATTGAGGATGCCCAAGCATTTGTTGAGAACTATATGAATGAGCATAACAGTTCACCAAATACTGATATGCTTAACCTCACACCAAGCCAAACTCACAAGCTACTTACTGAGCCTTTCGAATCCAGTGATTTACTTAGCTGGCAATTTTCGGATGTTACCAAATTTACATCAGCCCCTGTTTATTGGTTAGCTGTAAATTTAATAGGAGCGTTAGGGGCTGATGGAGTTAAGTGCACCGCCAATGGAAATTTGCCCCGCAATTTATGTCGGTCTCTATTCGATAGTTATATGAAAAAGTTTGCTCCCAACCTTATAGTTTCCAAAATAAATAAAGAAGACGATTTCATTAACCTACATGTAGTTCGCAGCATCTTGTTGATTGCCAAGTTAATTCGTAAACACGGTGGACGCTGGAAGCCATTGAAATCAACATGGCAACTTTATGAGCGCATACAGCAAGGTGATAACACAGCTTCGACTGAACTTTATCAAGTGCTGTTTCAGACGTATGCTACTGAGTACAACTGGGCGTACATTAGTGGTAATGAGAGCGATTGTGCATTCTATCAGTTCAGTATAGGTTACTCATTGTATATGCTTCGTCATCTTGGCACTGAATGGCGACATTACCGAGAATACCAGGTACTTTATGAGCAGGCTTTCCCAGATCAAGCAGATTCGTTGTCAGAGCTTTCAAAGATAGAATTTCCCTCCCAGTATATTTTTCATTTCTGGTTCGACTTTGCATGGCAAGTCGGACTAATAGAAAAACGTGAAAGCACCGATGAAAATACAAATGGATTTTCCAAAGAAATCGTAGCTACGCCTCTGTTTACCGAACTGATTTCTTGGCACATATGAATCCGGTAATAAAAAACGTCATTTACTCTAATCGAATGCGTGCGGCGTCAGTAATCACAGCGTCTTCAATAAACCTCAACTTATTTGTTATGGCATGGAATTTCAGATCAAAACACGCCGTTTATCTGAATCTGATAGAAAGGGATTCCACCTAAACCTCATCTCCTTTGTTTGGGGCTTCGTGGACTGGGGGAAGGAGAATCGGGTAAAGTGGCTTTAAGCATTTTCTTTGCGAAAAGCTGTTAGTCATGCAAAGAATTTGCAAAGCGTCATTATTACAATTTAAATTGCTGATTTAAAATAATTATTTCAAACACTAACTTTTCAAAATCCGTTGCTAGAAATAGCGTGCCGGCCGAGTGCCGTTCCATCGCGTGGCGACCAATCATAGTCCGGCCTCTGGTACCATTCTCTTTTTATTTACTAAGAAGAGAAACAATAAACCGACCTTTGAGTCGGTTTTTTTGTGCCTGTGGTTCTAACTTTCTCGTTAAACCACTTCCACAATAAACACCAGGCAAACCTTAACTATTTTTGGGTGGGTGAAAACATCAAAGATGTTGAAGGGCGCACTAGTTGAGGCGTCTACTTTCAGGCGGGCCCAGGTAACTCGGTTTTACGCCCCCAAAATTGGTAACGGGGCTATGAAAAGCGCCTTCAGATTTTATTGCTGGCGTTTTCAACCCTCCTGTATCAATAACAAATTTTTGAAATACTATTCCACTGTCTATCAACCATACTTTCAAGGTATGTTCACCAGCAAGTAACCCTTTGTGCTCCGATTTTTCGATTGCGATATGATTACTCACTCGCTCCCCCCAAATGCCCGTTACATCATGTAAATTCAAGGTTTGGGGCGGTTCGTCATCAATGGCAACAGCGAACTTTAGCCCCTCTCCTCGTTTAAAGTTATAGGTAGGTGCAAGGTAACTCTCAAGTGTAATATCGGTATCGTCGAATAGCGTAAACGTATAGCTCAAATGTGGGGAGTTTTGAGTAAGCGGCTGCGCAGCTAAATTTCCAGGAGATACCGTTACGGCTGAACGTGCACGCCCATAGTTTGGAATTGTTATCCATGACAATCCCACTTTGCGCTAATCTCGCGGGCGTTGACTTTTCCCTCTGAAATCAGTTTATCTATTAGCGGGCTGTGGCCAGTGGTGCCAACGATAACAGCAGTTTTCTCTTGAATATCACCGTTAACAATTGTTGGGATCACCCCAGTAACTCGTTCGATATCTTTTTGCAAATGACCAATCACCTTTTGGACGCCAGAAAAATCCTTTGTGCTAATCCAAAGTGGTGCTGCACGCCCAACAAACATACTTGTATACAACAAGTATTGGACAACTGCATTACCCCCCAATCAAATTAACAAAAAAGTTACTTTTATCAACAACAAGGTTACGTTTGTTCAAAAACAGTGTGGAAATGGGGTAAAAGTAGAATTTTAATGGATAAAAATGATTAATTTATCCATTAAGGCGCTTGCGGCAACCGCCTTAAAAAATGAGTATTAAAAAAGGAATTTACTTAGCAAAGGCGGCGTGGATGGTAGGAATACTTTTGAACGGCCAAACGATTAGATAAAAAACTCTGGGTGATCAATAGGCAAGCGATCCAGTACTTTATAAACTCCGCGTAGGTGAACTGCCATGGCTGAAATGACTGCCTGTTGATTGCCTGACCGTATTGCCTCAATAATGACACGATGTTGTTCAATTACTCTTCTATATTGGCCTTCCATATGCAGACTCAGGTTTCGCACACGATCCATATGCGCTTTTTCTTGCTCAATCATGTTACTGGCCCGTGCATAACCTGTATGGTTCGCGAGGAGTTGGTGAAAATCATCATCAAGCGATTGAAACAAGAGCGCATCGTCAATAGCGGCTGCCGCTTCTTGTTTTTGGATTATTACTTCGGCTTGTGAAAAAAGCTGAGGTTTTGCATGCTTTGCCAGGTAGCTAACGACTGAAACTTCGAGCGCCTCACGAATAAACCTTGCTTCTAAAATGGCTTCTTTGCTTAAGCGAGAAACATAAGTTCCACGCTGTGGACGCACGTCAACAAAGCCAAGATTAGCTAGCTTAATTAATGCTTCTCTCACCGGTGTTCGACTAACACCAAAATGTGTTGCTAATGCGGTTTCCGATATAAGCTGTCCTGGTTCGAGTTGCATACTGACGATTGCATCACGAATAAACCCGTATACCTGGCTACCTGCAGGACGGCTATAATCTATTTGCTTTGCATATTCTGTAACGTGTTCTAAGAACTGAACTGACTTACTACTCACAACGATAACCTCCTACATAGCGAGTCGACCATCGCTGTAGTTTACTAGGTGTTTAAAGGTAGTTCTCGGTCTTTAAACGCATCTTTCTAAAGCTTATGCGAAAGCACAGGTCGAAAGGCGTGGAAATGTCACATAGACTACATCACATAATCCACGCACTTGCTATTTTACCTACTCTCTACCAAACAGCGCACTAAAAAAACGACTGATAGCAGACTGTGCCTTTGGCTTTGATTTTCGCTTGAACTCAATATTCAGCTTTTCAAATACTAGGTTATCATCAATACGATACACTGTAAGGTTATGAATACCTTTATCCAGATCATTCACCTCCCATTGTAATGTTTGCTTATTATTGATTACCGCCTTTGCCCATGCCTTTTCCTCTGCTGTTCGTTGTGCGCCCCCTGTGGCATGCAAATCAAAACTGAGGGTTTCCGCTGGTCTATCGTCAATTGCAATTCCCATTCTAATACCACCGCGGGCATAGGTATCTAGTGTGGGACTCAGTTCTATTGTAATAATTGCATCACCATAAAAAGGCTGATCGATTTCATAGGTGAGTGACACATTATCTTCAATGCGAGTAGGCCCCTCGCCTTGAGGCAATACGATCACACCAGCTTTGGCTTGGCCGAGATGCTCCACCTTCGCCCACCCCAACTCTTTATTGTTATTCGCTTTTACGTAGTCAGCAGCATGAATAACCTGCTTGCTCTTAGGTAACGACACCTCTTCAAATTCAACGTCAATATCATTTTTTCCACCATAAATAGTGGATACGACAGGCATGGTTTGCTGTTCAGGGTCGTTCCAAGTCACATAATTCATATGCACTTGATTAATCATGCCATCCCACTTTCCATCGTTAATTGAATGGTATTTGTCCGTCAGTGCTTTATCTTTCTCAAAATTTGTTTCAACGATATTTTTGAAATAATTAGCGCGAGCATCACCCGCATCCACCAATTTTTGATTCCAAGCAGCGGCAAAATACATTTCATAAAGATTGCTCATTGATGCAATGGGCCATTCTACGAGTTGAAAAAATGCTGAGTAATGTTTATCGCTTATTTTAGCTTTTACTTTTTCCATATCAGCCTCAAGTATTTGCCATTTGCTATAGTGCTGATAAAACTCCCCCGCTTTTAATGCAGGCGCCGATACCTCTCCTACCGCAAATGTATCTTGATTAAGCAACTCGGGCTTTCTCATTGCGGCATAGGTGCCATAGCGCGCTAAAAGATCGCCAACATCATTCGCTAAATCCACGCCAAACGATTGCTTAGCAAAGTCACTTGCGTAGTCTTGCAGTGCCTGCGTGTCCATTTTTTGAGGATCCCATGCCATCGTTAAGAAGAAATCAATGGGAAACTCTATAGGCTTGAGATCCCCTACATTTACTACCCACAAGTCCTTTGCACCCCGTTCATAAGACAAGTTCATTTGTTGCCATACCTTGCCAATTTGCACGGTATTGGTCCACTTATAGTTGCGCGGTACCCCGACGTAATCAAAATGGTAATACACACCGAAACCACCTTCTCTATCAACATTTTTTGTTGGCAGACGACGTACAAGCCCCCAGTTGTCGTCGGCAAAAAGCAGCGTAACATCGTCTGGCACTGTCATTCCCTTGTCATAGTAACCTTGAACTTCCTTGTATAGCGCCCAAACCTGTGGAGTTTGCTCAGCGGGTTTTCCTGTCACATCAGCAATAATTGCACGTTGGTCATCCACAACCTTTTCTAGTAACTCTATTGCGGTTCCTTCTGACATGGGCTCATCACCATCCCCTCTCATTCCAACAGTCACGAGTGACTCATAGGGCTTTCCGTTCCCCTTTGACATCATACGCTCGATACCACCGCGCCAGAATTTTTGGATATTTTCACGGTTTGTTTCGTAATTCCAGGCGCCACCACCGGCTGGATTTTCAGACTTGCGGTGCCATTCAGCATGCGCACGCGTCATTGGTTCATGGTGTGACGTCCCCATAACCATTCCCATATTATCCGCTAAGGCTGTATTTTTGGGATCATCCAGATGAAACGCTTTACCCCACATTGCTGGCCAAATGTAATTTCCCTTTAATCGCAGAATTAAATCGAACACATGTTCATACATAGCCGCATTAACACCGCCAAACTTTTTCTGAGCCCATCCTTTTAAAGCTGGATCTTCGTCATTGATGAAGATACCTCTATAGCGAACCTTGGGTTGATCTTGCGTACTCCCTGCAGTAATAAAAACATTGCTCTTCTGCTCTGTAGGAACGTCGGCAAACCAATACCAGGGCGAGACCCCCATTTGCTCTGATATTTCAAAGGTACCAAAAATAGCGCCTCGACGGTCAGCTCCTACAATCACTAATGCGTGCTCAACGTCTGGCATTGGCTTTTCAACTACGGCTATTTTGTAAGCCTCCCACTGCCCTTTAATCTGCGATACATCTAACTTGCCTTTTTGTACTAGTTCATCAATCAACGCATCTTCACCTAGCACACCGATTATCACAGCTGGCTGAGAAATAGACTGGTTTTGCGAGATATCTGCTGGTTTGCCCCCCACTCGCTGAATATCCTGTGAAAATGCCTCAGCCACTCGTTTAACAGCGGAATCAGCGCTAGGAGAAATAATAATAGGTAATGGTTGACCGTCACTAATTAATGGCAGTCCTTCATTATCTTGGAAACAAACAGATGCTGGTTTTTCGCAGGCAAAAATTACCGGTGAAAATAGTGCGCACAGGATTGGTACCGACTTGATGATCGCTTTCATATGGATTATTCACTCAAATAACGGGTTGTTTATAAAATGTAAACACAG
>Ga0208947_1001412_pt1 | contig 10592 bp, 9 predicted proteins | sample AOAMet1_04_M0_20_2_FD_188226 | JGI IMG/M metagenome (GOLD analysis project Ga0208947, IMG submission 188226) | Ammonia-oxidizing marine microbial communities from Monterey Bay, California, USA - CAN11_04_M0_20 (SPAdes) | ecosystem: Environmental > Aquatic > Marine > Intertidal zone | place... | reverse complement strand
AGCACTATCTTTACTCCAGCGGATATTAAATGGCAAACTATGAGAGGCTGTATAAGTTGTATAGCTATCAAAAATGAAAGTTGTATCTTTATTTACATCATTAATCTCAATACCTTCATTATTAAAATAAATTTCAAATATTAATTTTCCTTCAATACTATCATTTGATATTAGTTGCTCAAATTGAAATGGCAAGCGAGCTACTCTTGTTGTCATAATATCTCCAACTCGGTAAAAGTTAGCATTTAAGTTTTTCTTTTCTACTACCTTGCTTAGTATGGTGTTGGATGATAATAATTCTATCTCATTTTCAAGATTTATTTTATTACCACTAAACAGATCGCTTGCTGATGGTAATTCTAAGGAAGTTTCTTTTTTATCTAAAATCTTGATTTTTGCAGTTGTTCTATAAACAGAATGTGAATACCTTAAGTAAAAAAAAGAAATGATGAAACATAAAATTATAGAAAAAACAAACCAACGCCAAAAAAATAAATATTTAAATATTTCTTTTTTTAAATCATAGTTATCTTCTATATTTTCTTGATTATAATTATCGTTTAGCATTGTTTTATTTATTTATTTATGATAAGAAGTGTGATGCTTAATAAGATAGAGGATATTGAAGCAATAGATTGCGGACTTCCTATAAAGCCAGCACTTTTTATTCGATTATAGTTAGGATTAACAATAATAACATCATTATTCCTAATATAAAATGCTGAGTCATCTAAAATATCTTTTGATGTAATATCTAATTGCCTTGCAGATCGAATTCCGTTTATTTCTCTAATTAGGGTAATATCTTTGCGTTCTCCATCTATTGTTAAATCACCCGCATAGCCTAAGGCTTGTAATAGAGTAAGATTTCTATCTAGAAATGTATATGTGCCAGCTTTTGTAACCTCCCCTAGTACAGTGAATTTTGAATTTAATAATCGCACCGATACTGTAGGGCTTACAAGATGCCCACCTTCTAAAAGGAGTTTAGTAATTTTTTTTTCTAATTCTAAAATACTTCCTTTTACATCCAGTGTTCCTAATACAGGAAAATTAATAGAATAATCAGAAGAAACAAGATAGCCGTCAAGTTGCAATAAATTAAGATTAGTTGATGTATTTGCATTTTGAGGAATTCTATTATAAACAATTGCGGCTTCTGGCACCATACTATGGATTTCTATACGCAATACATCATCCGCCTGAATTATATAGGGTGTTTTTTGTTTGCTTATTTCAGTATTCGCGTATTCATTTACTCCATTTAAGTAGGTTATATTTCTTTTTGATGAACATGCGCTTAGCAAGAAAAGACCAACAATAAAAAACATTAATTTTTTCATAGTATAGTATTTAATTTTAAAATATTTAACTGGCAAATATAATTAATAAATGTGAAAAATAGATTTTTAAGATATAAAATAACTGAAAAGGGTTTTTCTATAAGAACATGAATTCCTCTTTCTAAACAATATTTTGTAATTTCAAAATGATATGCATTCGGCACCAAAATCATAACTCGATCTAATGGTACTTCCTTTCAAGGGAGTAAGAATATATTATGATACTGATAGAATAGATTAATAGGAAATTAATTGATAGATTAGTAAAAAAGATAATCATTGAATAAAAAAAGACCCCAATTAAAGGGGTCTTTTACTTTGTAGCGGGGACAGGACTCGAACCTGCGACCTTTGGGTTATGAGCCCAACGAGCTACCAACTGCTCCACCCCGCGATATGGGTGCAAATTTATAACAAATTCAGTTGTGGCAAACTATTTACTAGCTTTATTAAATAATAAATTTGGAAGTGTACTTTTGCATCATGATTTCAGTAAATAATATTTCTCTTTACTTTGGTGGGCAAACACTTTTTAATGAAGTATCTTTCAGGATAAATAAGGGAGATAAAATTGGATTAGTAGGGAAAAATGGTGCTGGGAAATCTACTCTTTTAAAGGTGTTGTCTTCCGAGCAAAATGTCAACGATGGAAACATAAACAGCCCAAACAACACAAAAATTGGATATCTAAAACAAGATCTTGATTTTGAAGATGGAAAAACCATATTAGAAGATGCTCAATCTGCTTTCACAGAAATTATTGAATTAGAAAAAAAATTAGATGATTTTAACAAACAATTTAACGAAAGAACAGATTATGAAAGTAAGGAATATCTGGAATTAATAAATCAATTTAACGAAACAGAAGAGAGATTTCGATTTTTAGGAGGGAATGATATTCATTCTGAAATCAGCCAAGTTTTATCAGGATTAGGATTTTCACAATACGACTTCTCAAGACAATCTTCTGAGTTTTCTGGTGGGTGGAGAATGAGAATTGAACTAGCAAAAATATTATTACAGAAACCAGATGTATTATTATTAGATGAACCAACAAATCATCTGGATATAGAATCAATTATTTGGTTAGAAAGATGGCTAAAAAAATATAGTGGAGCAATTATTTTGGTTTCTCACGATAGATTTTTTCTAGACAGTATAACAAACCGAACTATTGAAATTTCTTTCGGATCAATAAACGACTATAAAGCATCTTACACAAAGTATTTAACACTAAGGGAAGATAGAATTGAAAAACAAATTCAGGCAAAGAAAAATCAGGATAAATATATAAAAGAAACCAAAGTACTTATAAATAAATTCCGTGCAAAAAAGAATAAAGCTTCTTTTGCGCAAACACTAATTAAGAAATTAGAAAAACTTGAAATAATTGAAGTAGAACAAGAAGATATTGGTAGAATGAATTTCCGTTTTCCACCAGCTCCTCATTCGGGGAAAGTAAGTCTTAACCTAAAAGATATCGGGAAAAATTATGACGATCTAATTGTTCTGGAAAAAGTAGATTTAGAAATTATAAAAGGAGATAAAATTGCTTTTGTAGGAAAAAATGGAGAGGGGAAATCTACACTAGCAAAAATTATTGTAAACGAAATTGATTTTACAGGAAAATTAGAATTAGGCCATGAGGTAAAAGTTGGTTATTATGCACAAAATCAGGTAGAATTTTTAGATGAAAACAAAACAGTTTTAGAAACTATTTATGATGCAGCTAATGAAGAAACATCTCCGAAAGTAAGGAGTATTTTAGGTTCTTTCTTGTTTAGTGATGATACAATAGACAAGAAAATTGGAGTACTTTCTGGAGGAGAAAGAGCTAGAGTTGCGCTCTGTAAACTTCTGCTAGAACCTGTAAACCTTTTGGTAATGGATGAACCAACCAACCATCTGGATATTACATCAAAAGAACTCTTAAAAAGAGCTTTATTAGAATATGATGGAAGTTTAATTATTGTATCTCACGATAGAGAGTTTTTGCAAGAGCTAACTGAAAAAGTATATGAATTTAAGAAGAGAAATATTAAAGAATATTTGGGTGATATTAATGAATTCCTGAAAGAAAAAGATCTGGAAAATTTTAAACAATTAGAGACATCACAATTAAAACAAAAACAAAAGGAACAAAAGAAAGATTCAGATCATAAAATATCCTACCAAGAAAGAAAAGAATTAGATAAGAAAATAAAAAAACTTTCTAATCGTATTAATAAATTAGAAAAAGAAATAGATTCTTTAGAAAAGAAAATAAAAGAAACAGATGAGAATCTATCCGATCCAGAGAAATTTAAAGAATTATCTCAAGATCCTACCTTTTTTGAAAAATACGAGAAAAATCAACAAAAATTAAAGGAAATGGAACAAAATTGGGAAGAATTGAATCTGGAATTAAATACACTAAAATCATAATATTGATCTAGTAAAAGTTAAATACTATGCTTAGCATAGTATTATATAGTATATAACATATCTTTGAATCAGAATTTAAAATCATATGTTATGAAAAAAATTATTTTAACAACAACCATTTTACTACTTACTATTAGTAGTGTTTTTTCTCAAACTAGTGAAGTAGGTAAAAAGTACATCTATGAATTTAGAGATGGTACTACTATTATAGGTACCTACGATAGATCAGAAGAGGGTAATATCTATATAAAAGACTTAGAAGGAGAAGAAGTATATATTCCAAAAGTAATGGTAGCTCAAATACATGAAGTAACAGATGATAATATAAAAAATGGAGAATATTGGTTTCCAAATTTGCATGACTCAAGATATTTCTTTTCTCCGTCAGCATTTGGACTAAGAGAAGGAGAAGGTTATTTTGGACATTCTTATTGGTGGTTGTGGCAAGCACAATATGGTATTACAGATGACTTTTCCATTGGAGGAGGAACTACTCCAATGGGGTTTCCAACCACTTTAAATGCAAAATATTCCTTTAATATTAAAAATGATATCAATGCTGCAATGGGTTGGTTTTGGGTAGGAGATTTATTTGGATGGACAGGCGGTGATATGGGAAGTATAATAAATATGCCCTATGCAGTTGCTACCAAAGGATCAAGAGAAAACAATATAACTCTAGGAATGGGTTATAATTTATCTACACCTTTTGATGATTATAGAGATGATAATGAGTCAATGTTAAGTGAAGAAAGATTGGTTTTAAATGTAGGTGGTACATTTAGAACTGGAAGAAGATTTGCTTTAGTTTTTGAAGGATGGATATTAAATGGAGATGGAGAACTTGAGTTTATGGGTGGCCCTGGAATAAGATATTTTAGAAAAATTAATAGGGTAACAGCTAAAAATGGAGCAGGAGCTAAGTCATGGGATTTTCAGCTCATGCATTTTCCTGGCATGGGAGATGGTGGTGGGCCAACATTTATTCCAACGATTGGTCATTCACAAAAATTATAAATAAAAATTAGAAGAAAAATATGAAAAAAATTATTTACACATTAAGTATTGCATTAGGATTAGGACTAAGTGCTAATGCACAAATTGTATCCTTAGCAGGTCCCAGAATTGGAGTTGTATATATGACAGCTAGTCCTGCTACTACATTTTTAAATGGAGATTTATATTTGGAAGATATGGGGGAGTTACCTCCAGACTATGACGATATAGCAAAAGGAGCATTAACCACTCTATATGGATGGCAATGGGAAAACCGTTTTGCAGATGGTGGAGATATTACTGGAATTGTAGAATGGATAGTACTTGTTGCTGGAATGGAAAAAGGTAAATTTTTACCTTCTGTTTCTTCTATGGCGGGAGCCAGAACAGCATCTGGATTAGAATTTGCTGTTGGACCGAACCTTTCATTGGCAGGAATTTCTATGGTATTTGGAGCAGGATATAACTTAAAATCTGGTAAACTTAATATACCTGTAAATATTGCTTTTGTTCCAGGAAGAAAAGGAACACAAAAAGAAAATTATTATTCAGATGATGAAGGAAATGGATATGAATATGCTGTAGACTATCATACGGGTAACAGATTTTCTATTACTTTTGGATTTAATCTAAGTAAATAAATACAATTTACAAAAAAGTTAAAAGGGGATTTATATCCCCTTTTTTCGTTTATTTGCAAAATGGAACACAAAGCAGGTTTTGTAAATATTATTGGTAACCCAAATGTGGGTAAATCTACCTTGATGAATATACTTATTGGAGAGAAACTTTCTATCATCACCAATAAGGCACAAACTACAAGGCACAGAATTTTAGGAATCCTTAATAAAAAAGATTACCAAATTGTTTTTTCAGACACACCAGGAATAATTCAGCCTGCATACAAACTACAAGAAAGTATGATGAATTTTGTTCAGTCAGCTTTCCAAGATGCAGATATCCTAATTTACATGGTAGAAATTGGAGAAAAAGGATTGAAAGATGAAAAACTTTTTGAAAAAATAAAAAATACAGATGTTCCAGTTCTTCTATTACTAAATAAAATTGATTTAGTAAAACAGGAAGAAGTATCAAATCAGATAGAGTTTTGGAAAGATAAAGTTCCCAATGCGGAAATATTACCTATTTCTGCACTTAACAAATTTAATATTCAGAAAATTCTAGATAGAATAATAGAACTTCTTCCAGAATGTGAACCATATTACGATAAAGATGCTATTACAGATAAACCAGAACGATTTTTTGTAGAAGAAAAAATTAGAGAAAAGATATTAAAACACTATAAAAAGGAAATTCCTTATTCCGTTCAAATTGAAGTAGAAGAATTTTTTGAGGAGGAAGATATTATCCGAATAAGAGCTATTATTTATGTTTTACGAGAAAGCCAAAGGGGAATTATTATCGGACATAAAGGACAAGGAATTAAAAGAATAGGAACCGAATCTAGAAGAGATTTAGAACGATTTTTAGGAAAGAAAATATTTTTGGAAACTCCAGTAAAAGTAAAAAAGAACTGGAGAAATGACGACAGACAATTAAAACAATTCGGATACGAATAAGATGAGTAATATAGTAGCAATAGTAGGAAGGCCAAATGTTGGAAAATCTACTCTTTTTAACAGATTAACAGAGAGCAGACAAGCTATTACTGATGAAGTAAGTGGTGTAACTCGTGATCGCCATTATGGGAAATCAGAATGGGGAGGAAAAGAATTTTCAGTAATTGACACAGGAGGATATATAACAGGTTCAGAAGATGTTTTTGAAGGAGAAATAAGGAAACAAGTAGAACTTGCCATTGATGAAGCAAATGTAATTCTGTTTATAGTAGATGCTAAAGACGGAATAACCGAAATGGATACTGCTGTCGTTCAACTTCTAAGAAAAACAGCAAAGAAAACTTTAGTTGTTGCAAATAAAACCGATAACTCTACTCTTTTGGAAGAGGCGGTAGAATTCTACAATTTAGGTATGGGAGATTATTTTCCTATTTCATCAATGAGTGGTAGCGGAACAGGTGATTTGCTTGATGAACTAATTCTTCATTTTGAAGAAGATCCTGATAAAGAAGAGATTGATCTTCCAAAATTCGCAATTGTTGGAAGACCTAATGTTGGAAAATCTTCTTTTGTAAATGCACTTATCGGAAAGGATCAAAACATTGTTACAGATATAGCTGGGACTACTAGAGATTCCTTAAATACTAGGTTTAATAAATTTGGTTTCGATTTTTATTTGATAGATACTGCTGGAGTTAGGAAAAAGAAAAAAGTTCATGAAAACTTAGAATTTTATTCTGTAATGAGAGCTGTTAGAGCTATCGAACATTCGGATGTTTGTATCCTAATGATAGACGCTACAAGAGGATTTGAAACTCAAGACCAAAGAATATTTCATATAGCTGACAAGAACAAAAAAGGAATTGTTATACTAGTAAATAAGTGGGATTTAATAGAAAAAAACACGGAATCAACTCAACAGTTTGAAGAGCAAATATTGAAACAAATTTCTCCTTTTAAAGATATCCCTATTTTATTTGTTTCAGCACTAGAAAAACAAAGACTATTGAAAGGGTTGGAAACTGCAATTGAAGTTTATAAAAACAGAACTCAAAGAATTACGACATCAGAACTTAATGAAACCATGCTTGCAATTATTGAAAAAAACCCTCCTCCAGCAACAAAAGGGAAGTACATAAAAATAAAGTATTGCACCATGTTGCCAACTGCTACTCCTACTTTTGCGTTTTTTGCAAATCTTCCTCAATATATAAAAGAAACCTATAAAAGATTCTTAGAAAATAAAATAAGAGAAATTTATGATTTCTCAGGAGTTCCAATTACAATCTACTTCCGTCAGAAATAAAGAAGACTTTATTCGATAATTAATTTCTTGGAGATATTTCCCTCTTTTGTATTTAAATGCAGAATATAAATTCCTTTTTCTAAATTTGATAAATCTAATTCAGTAGAATTTACAAAAACAAAATTCATCAGCTCTCTCCCATTTATATCAGATAAATTAGCAACTACTTCTTCATTACGTTGAGATGTAATAGTTACATTATAAGTAGTTGGAATTGGAAAGATATTAATATAATCAATCTCTAACTTATCTAATGAGTTAATAATTGCATCTGTAAGAAAAGAAATACCTGTTTCTAGATTACCAAGTGAATCAAGGAACACTTCAGCTAAGGTAAATTTGGTAGATGCATCATTTGAATACCAATGATAGAAGGATTCTGTTTCGGAACCACCTCCAAATGATAATGGATACCAATCAGAATTTAATCCTCCAGCAGTTGTATCAATACAATATACTGAAATACTTGAAGTGATAGTTCTATCTATTCTAACTCTCAAAGCATCAAAACTTCCCATTGGAAGAATCATAGTTCCTTCAGCATCAACATTAAAGGATGTAGTTGACTCCACTTCAATACTTAAAGAATCAGCAACATGCGCAGCTCCAAACGTTAAAAGTGAAGCGGAAAGACCTTGACTTGTAAGCAGGAAATCAACCATTGGTCCTCCAATTAACGAATCTAAGACAAGTAGTGGCCCTTCTGTACTAGTATAAGAATAAGAAAGAGGTAAAGAGATAATTGCCATCCCTTGCTGGAAAACAGAATCTCCTATTCCTAACATACTAACACTTGAAGAAGATTTATTACAATATATAAAATCACCATCATCTATTATACATAGATTTGCATTAGGATACAAATGATCAAATGGAGTTGTAGTTGGATCAACCACTTCCATCATCCAGCTGTCATTACTTTGCAATGCGGAAAAATCCCATGTTTGATTTTGACCAGCACTACCTATATTTACAATAGTATTATCATCATCAGCTAAATAAATAACATCACCAACACCTAAAAGGTCTGCATCTGTTACAGTAATTTGAGAAATTCCTACGAAACTAATAGTAGAAAAGAGTACGCTTAAAAAATAACTTTTATTCATTTTTTTTAATTATTTGTTTTATTATTCTTCTGTGGTTAAGTTTTCTTCGATATCAGATTCTAGAGATTCTTCATCTTCAATCTCTTCTTCAACTGCAATTACTTCTTCTAATCTAATTAAATCAAACTGAGATTTACTTGACATTCGTAATAGATAGTGAAATTGAAGAGTATTTACTTCATTAAGGATATATTTTGTATAGCTATTAGGATTTGTAGTGTCAGCAGCAATTGTATCTACATTATTAAAACGACCCACGTCAATTGTTGAAGAATTCATCTCTAGTAAAGTGTTATTTAAAGAATGTGGAGCGGAAAGAATAGTTAGTAATTGCCATTTTTGTGTTGAATCTTTGAGATTCAAGAACAAATAATTTCCCCAAGATTTTACAACAAAATTATCATCAGATATAGTGTAATCAATACCATTAAATGTAATGGTGTTATCTGTAATATTTAAAGTATCAGAAGGGTAAAGGCCTCTATCCACATTGAATTTACCTTGAAAATCTTCAGATATATCAGATGAATTCTTTGCAAATGATGGCTGCGGACTTGTAAATAATATATCACTACAAGAGGTAAATAAAATAACTAAAAGTGTGAATAAGCTTATTTTTTGCATGATTACTGATTATTAGTTAATAATTAATTTATGTTTTTCTAAAGAATTGTTGTCTGAAATTTCTACAATAAAAATTCCTGAACCTATTCTTGATTTATTTATTTTGGTATTATTTATTATCTTTTCAGAATAAATTATTTGTCCCAAACTATTATAAATAATTAAATTCATTGGAGAATTTACTTCAATTGTAAAATCTGTAGTTGTTGGATTCGGATAAATTTCACTTCTAAAATCAATACTTCTTATAGAAGTTGCATCACTTATAAATAAGTCATAAGTTTGAGCTGCAAAAGCGGGCACATCCTGTCCCATACCGCCTACTGCACCATAAAGAGGGATGTTTATTGATGGTAATTGAATATTAATTATCATATTTACAGGAACAGAAAAAGTGCCAGCAACAGTTGGAGTGCCATTTAATTGGATACATCCATCTGTTGATGAAGGATATTGACAATTAGAAATATCGCACTGATAATTAATTCCATTTGGAAGTCCTTGTACATCAAAAGTTACATGATTTACATCTAATGTATATACTGTAGGAATTCCAGCTACATTCATAGCAGTAACTGCTGCTGCTGGAAGTAAAAAACCAATATCCATTATTGTATCCTCCAAAACTACCAATGTTAATGTTTGACTATAATTAGACCCTAAACTTCCATCTTCAATTCCAACTAATGGAATGTTAGGAATAGGTAATTCAGGAGGATAAACTCCTGGTAATCCTAAAAATGTAAACATTGAATTAGGAGTACATTGAGAAAACCCTGTAATCGAAAAGAATAGTAAGCTGAGTAAAATAAATAATTTCTTCATGAATTAGCTTTTTGACTGTAAGCAAACTTACTACTTTTTATTTAAATAGTAAGATCCATTTTATAGGACGTAAAATAGATATATCGCTTATCTGAATATCATAAAACTGATCAAAAAGTCTATGTAAAAGAATAAGAAACTAATATGACAATTAATATACTCAATAAAAAAAGGATAAATAAGTTATTATTTTTCATAATTCCATGTTTTATGGTTATAACATATAAAACGAAAATAAATAAGATAGGTTACAAAAAAAGCCCGAACATAATGTCCGGGCTTCTTGATATTAAGATTAACTTAACTTCTTATTGAAGGATTAGTTTCTTATTAATTACTCCATTATCTGTAGTAATCTCTAAGAAGTAAACTCCTTTTGTATAAG
>Ga0208947_1001403_pt1 | contig 10621 bp, 8 predicted proteins | sample AOAMet1_04_M0_20_2_FD_188226 | JGI IMG/M metagenome (GOLD analysis project Ga0208947, IMG submission 188226) | Ammonia-oxidizing marine microbial communities from Monterey Bay, California, USA - CAN11_04_M0_20 (SPAdes) | ecosystem: Environmental > Aquatic > Marine > Intertidal zone | place... | reverse complement strand
CGTCCATCATTAAAACAGCGCTGCATTGTACCTGTTTGCCAGCGATTTAGCGTCGGGTTAGTCTGGTCGGGTATTAGGCTATCGAGAGAACAGTGGGTATGAAGAAAGTTGATCGTCGTTCGTTTTTGAGGCTGGGAGCCGTGACAGGTCTTGCAGCGGGTATTCCGGTTAATGCGGCGGCTGATGGGTCTTCCTCTGCGTCATTTCAGGGCTCATCTCAGGGAGTAAAGAATTATGTGAGGCTGGGAAGAACAGAGCTAAAAGTGTCTGATATTTCTTTCGGGTCCTTCCCTCTACGTCATGGAGAGGAGCATGTCGTCCATCATGCGATGGATCAGGGCATTAACTATTTCGATACAGCGGAAAGTTATGGTCGTGGGACTTCAGAGACGGTCATGGGGCGTGCTTTAAAGGGCAAACGTGACCAGGTCTATGTCGCGACTAAAATTGGCGCCGGTAGCAGGGACAGTGCTGCATCCATGATGCAGCGTCTGGATGAAAGCCTGTCGCGGTTACAGACGGATTATGTGGATGTTTTTTTCAATCATGCCGTGAATGATGTTTCGCGACTGAAAAATGAACAGTGGCTAGAATTTGCCGACAAAGCGCGATCCCAGGGCAAGGTTCGGTTCTTCGGGATGTCAGGCCACGGTGGCTACCTGACGGAGTGTGTGGACTACGCCGTGCAGCAGGACATGTTTGATGTGCTGTTGCTGGCGACTAACTTCGGCGAGGATCCGGCGTTCTTTGAAAGGTTTACCCGCGCGTTTGATTTTGTGGCGAACCAACAGGGGCTTCGTGCCTCGATGGCTAAAGCGAAGCAGAAGGATATGGGTATCGTGGCCATGAAGGTGCTCCGTGGTGCCAGGCTCAATGATATGCGTCCTTATGAGCAGCAGGGTTACACCTATTCGCAGGCGGCCTTTAAATGGGTACTCAACATGCCACAGGTCGACAACCTGATTGTGACGATGCGAAACCGTGATCAGATTGACGAATACCTGGGTGCTTCCGGTGCCGGTGAAGTCTCGCAGGCCGACATGGATCTTCTGCAGCAGTATGCGCAGATGACTGATGCCAGCTACTGTCGTCATGTCTGCAATGACTGTGAGGGAAGTTGTCCCTTCAATGTACCGATTGCAGATGTTCTTCGAATGAGAATGTACGCCACTGACTATGGTGATTTTTCAATCGCAAAGCAGGAATACGCGAAACTCGAGGCCAATGCCAGCCCCTGCCTGGGCTGTGATGGCCGCCCCTGTAAAGACGCCTGTACCTATGAAATCCCTATTGCGGACCTGTGTGGCCCGACTCACACGATGCTGACCTGATGGTTGGTCTGATGTAACTCCATGGTGGATCGTAGCTATCTCGATCTTGTACACGGCTGGTATGGTGATAGGTTCATTAGCGGCATGCTGGATGCTTTCCCCAGTTTAAAAAGGGCCTTGCAGATACGGTAACCGGCGAGCGTTTTACAGTGGCCACAACGTTAGGTGTGCGGCGAGAAACGATCAACGATCAACAGGGCAACCCTGTCGAGACAAGAAGTGGTCGTGCAGGTCGGAGAAAAACCCTATCGAGTAAAAGTATCCAGTCGATCAAAGGGCTATACTGCAAACGTGGAAATGGATGATCTGCGCGCGGCGGGGCTTAACCGGCAGGCGCAGGAATGGGTAAGGGCACAGGCGTAGCGCCTGGCGAGTGAACAGGTAGAAAATTATTGAAAGCACGACTGGCGCTTGAACAATATTTCAGGGAAAGACCTCCAATGGCGGTTGCCGTCAGTGGCGGGGTCGATAGCATGACGCTTGCTGTGCTGGCTCATCGTGTCCGGTCGGCAACGCAGGTCTTTCACGCGATTTCACCGGCGGTCCCGTTCCAGGCGACGGACAGGGTTAAATTACATGCCAAGCGTGAAGGCTGGCAGCTTAAAATCATCGATGCGGGTGAGATGGAAGATGCACAGTATCTCGCCAATCCCGCAAACCGCTGTTACTTCTGCAAAACCAACCTGTATGACCGGGTCGTTGAGAACACGGCATTAACCGTTGCCTCGGGAACGAATCTTGATGACCTGGGTGACTACCGACCGGGTCTGATTGCTGCGCAGGAACACCAGGTGTGCCACCCCTATGTCGAAGTTGGCATAGACAAGTCCACCTTAAGGGCAGTTGCAGACGATCTGGGTCTTGAAGACCTGAAGGATCTGCCGGCAGCACCGTGTCTATCGAGTCGTGTAACAACAGGCATAGCGATCGATGCGTCGCTGTTGCCAGTCATCAATGAGGTCGAGGAAACCCTTCGCAAACAGCTGGCGGGCCAGTATTCACTTCAGGGTGTCCGCTGTAGAATCCGTGAAGGTGAAGTTGCTATCCAGCTTGAATCCGTCGCTGATATTGGGTTTGCGACTGACCAGTTTGATGCGTCTGCCGCCCTCGTTCGTGAGCTGTTCGTTCGGGCGGGTTTCCCGGACCAGGTGCAGTCGGTGTTGTTTGAACCCTACGAAAAGGGCAGCGCTTTTTTAATTGAAACTCTGGACGTCAGTTAGTGCTTGTCCGGGACATAATCACCGCTGTGGCTATGTCCCGGCAGGCGATTGATTTCAACACTAACATTGTCGTCATGGTGTGTATTGATACTTCGGAACATGATTTCGGACGGGAATTAGCTAAATGTCTAATATCAGGGATGTGAACCTGGATTTTGATCGTGAAAGCAGAACAGGGCTTGCCGAAGCGGTTTTCTGTCAGGGCAAGAGCGTCAGCCAGTTAAGAACCATCTGCGACACAATCGTGAAAGCAGAAAAACCAATGCTTTTCACGCGACTGTCGGATTCGCAATACCGGCAACTGGAAGAATCTCATGCGGGTTTGCTCTCTTATGATGAGGTGTCGAAGACCGCATTTTTTCTTTCCGGTGATTCGCCGACATCTGTCTCGGTAGCTGTTGTCACCGGCGGTAGTTCGGATTTGTCAGTGGCGCGGGAAGCTTGCCGCACCCTGGAATTCTATGGTCATGAACCGCTCGAGGTCCATGACGTTGGCGTCGCCGGTCTGTGGAGAATCACCGAACGACTCGAAGAACTCAGGGATTGCAAAATAATTATCTGTGTTGCGGGCATGGATGCGGCCTTACCAACGGTGCTCGGAGGCTTGGTATCTGCTGCTCTAATCGCGGTGCCAACATCTGTTGGATATGGGATGGTGAAAGGTGGCGAGACAGCGTTGCATGCACTGCTGGTCAGTTGCGCGCCTGGAGTGACGGTGACTAACATTGATAATGGTTACGGCGCAGCTTGCGCAGCGATACGCATCCTCAATAGTTTCGCCTAGCGTCTCTTGGAGCCGAGCGTCCTCCGATACATCGTGCGCAGCAAGCGATTCCTAGAGTCGAACGTCGTCCGATACATCGCGCACAAACAGGGTTTCACCTTCGCTGGCATTGTCCTCTGCCACCAGGTCGTCCAGATTCTCTGCCACGCCCTCATTGAAAGATTCAGCTGCGGCGAAGATGCGAGGTAACAGGCTGGCGTCGCTGGTAGAGTTCAGGAAGAGCCCTTCTCGTCGCAGCACAAAGTGCACAGCGCGTTCAATAACATCTTCGTCACGATAGGGTTCGTACCAGCTGAACTTTGGTGAGGGGTCATCCTCGCGCCATCTTCTTTTTGCGATTGCCTTGATGGTTTGTACCGCGACGCCCTTGTCTGCGCACAATTTGTAAAGTGCTTCAAACTCTGCGTTATATTGCTCGTCCTGCATCATCAAATGGTAATAGGGGAGCAGTACTGAAGCGAAATCGAACCTGGCGAGACTTTTTAAATGCATTTCTGCGATTCGAGTACCATGGCCGGTGATGCCGATAAACTTCACAAGACCTTCTTTCTGGGCTTGTATTGCCGCTTCCAGGGCACCGCCCGGCGCCATCACGGTATTCCAGTCTGCGTCCTGGGCAAGGTTATGAAACTGGATCAGGTCCAGTTGGTCGATATGCATACGCTCAAGGGATCGTTCAATGCTTTGTCGTGCCGTATCCCCATCACGGTCGCCTGTCTTGCTCGCCAGAAAAACATCCTGCCGATGATCCTGCAGGAAGTCGCGTAGCCTCAGTTCAGAGTCGCCATAGCTGGCGGCGGTATCAAAGTGGTTGATACCCGCGTTTCTAACCATGTCTATGGTGCTGTCTGCTTTTTCCTGGCGCATCCCGCCTAACGCTGCTGCCCCGAAAATGATTCTGCTGCTGTGGTGGCCGGTATTGCCGAAAGGGTGGGTAGGTATCATTGGTTGCTCCGATTAATGCTGGACAAGCGAGGATTGTATCTCAAGCACCGGGTGGGTTGTAATTGGCCCCAGTCGGCAGCGAGTGAATAAAATCGATGCTGGCTTTTACACACCAGTCGTTTCTTTGTGGGGCGGAAATATCACCGACGAAAACATGCTGTGGCACTTCGATGTCAATATCGACCGGGTGCAGTGCCTTGTGATCGGCGCCCCACGTGTTGTGGAAGTTGATTGCAGCCTGGTGGTTAATTGTCGGATCGTCTTTCATGTAAAACGTCGCCAGGGGTGGTTGGCCGGGCGCTGGTTTTAGTTTGCGTACCCAGTCTACGACCTTCTGCATTTCTATAATCGCCTTCGAGCTATATCGATGGGTCCAGTACCTTGCTACCTGGTCATTTTCCGGTTCCCAACGATGCTCTTTGCCAATGAGGTAATGTACCCACCGATCGGCCCAGGGCCAGGTCAACAGGAATCCAAAAGGGCTTCTGACCTTGAAGTTAGGGGACAGAAATATAAAAGTATGCGGCTGGTCCGCGCGGTCAATGTGCTCGTTCAGCCAGACACACAGCGGAGCGCCGGTGGAAGTCGCGATCACAACAACCTTTTTACCGACCCGGGAGGCAATTTCCCAGCTGTCCACCATCGACTGGAGCCATTGTTCTGCTGTGGCTTGCATCGAATTCTCGGAAAGCCCGTGACCGGCAAGCCGTGCATAGACAGCGTTGGCGTTGAAATGGTCTGCGATGCGTTTCGTCACGGGTGCTATCTCCTGTCGGCTAGCAGAAAACCCATGGACGTAGAGGAAACAGAGGTCAGTGACAGCTGGCCCGTTCGCCCAGTCGATCCGGGCATCGGTGCCTTCGATGACACCAGCATGGCCAGCCTCATGTTCGGTCAGCCAGGTTTCAAGTTCTGCCGGTCCAAGAGAGGCAGGAACCTGTGGACCTGGTCGTCTGGGATCCAGTAGTGGTCGGGGAGCGAACCAGAAAATGGCGGTAATAACCGTCGCAAACAGGACAATGATCGTAACAATGGCTTCCATAGATTCTAGACCTGACCCTTGTGCGGTTGATAAGTGAAATTAATTGCTGAAAAAAGCAAGAATAGCTATTGCCCAGCGAGTATTTTTTATAAAATAGACCTTTTCCACCAGTGTTAGCCGGGGCTGAGCGCACAGGTGGTGTGGAGTGAAGTAATTTTATGCGATTGCAAGCAATTAAGCTCGCTGGTTTCAAATCATTTGTAGACCCTACAACAGTCCCCTTTCCCACTAACCTTTGTGCCGTTGTTGGTCCGAATGGCTGCGGAAAATCGAACATTATTGATGCTGTGCGCTGGGTGATGGGTGAATCGTCGGCAAAGACGCTGCGTGGTGAATCGATGACGGACGTCATCTTCAATGGTTCCAATACGCGCAAACCGGTCGGGCAAGCCAGCATAGAGCTGATGTTCGACAACACAGAGGGCCGACTGTCCGGCGAATTTGCGGCCTACAGTGAAATCTCCGTGAAACGGGTCGTTACTCGTGACGCCCAATCGGGCTATTTCCTGAACAACCAGAAATGCCGAAGGAAAGACATTACTGATCTGTTCCTGGGCACGGGTTTGGGCCCGAGAAGCTACTCTATTATCGAGCAGGGCATGATCAGCGACCTGATCGAGGCCAAGCCCGAGGATCTTCGAAGTTACCTTGAAGAAGCGGCCGGTATCTCGAAGTACAAGGAGCGTCGTAAGGAAACTGAACGACGTATACGTCATACCAACGATAATCTTGACAGGCTGACGGACCTCCGCGATGAACTGGAACGTCAGCTAACTCATCTGGAACGCCAGGCAAAATCCGCCGAGCGCTACACCGAGTTAAAGAAAGAAGAACGTGAACTCAAGGCTGGACTGGCCGGGCTCAGGTGGAATGGGCTGACCGCGGATGTCAGAAAACAGGACCATGAGATTGATCGTCTGACGATCGAGCAGGAAGCGCGAATCGCTGACCAGCGCCGTATCGACGCAGAAATCGAAGCCAAAAGAGCAGCCCTCACTGAATTGTCGGATGAGTTGAACGAAGTCCAGAAGCGTTATTACGACCACGGTACCGAAATAGCCCGTATAGAAGACAGTATTCAGTTCCAGAGCGAGCGCACGCGCCAGCTGGGTAGCGATCTTGATCAGGTTCTTGAGAATCTCGGGAAAGTAGGCGCGGATCTTAATGCGGATGAGCTGCAGCTTACCAATCTCCGAGAGGATCTGGCGTCTACATCACCTCAGCAGAGCGAAATACAGTCACTTGAGGTAGCCTCCGCTGAGCGGTTCGCGTCGGCGGAACATAACATGCAGGGCTGGCAGGAAGAGTGGGATGAATTTAATCAGACGGCCGCAGAAACAAGGCAACGTGGTGAGGTTCAGCAATCACGTATTGAAGGGTTGGAACAATCTGTCGATCGCGCTAACACCCGCATTGCTGTACTTCGAGCTGATGTAGAACGGCTTTCCGGGGATACCGTCGAAGGCGAAATCGGTCCCCTGGAGGAAATGCTGCAGACCCAGGAGTCGCAGCTTGAGCGTATCAATGCTGAGCTTGGAGGCCTGTCCCAAACGATCGAAAAACAACGAGAAGAAAACCTGGCGATGACCAGGTTGCTGGACGACCGAAAAAGTGAACTGCAGTCTCTGTCAGGCCGTCAGGCTTCTCTTGAAGCCCTGCAACAGGCAGCGTTGGGTCAGCAGGATGATGCAGAGGTTAATTGGCTTGAAAAGCATGGTCTGGGTGACCAGGGCCGGCTGGCAGAGAATATCCAGGTGGAAGATGGCTGGGATGCAGCGGTCGAAACCGTGTTGGGCGATCATCTGCAGGCTGTTTGCGTTGATGGACTGGATGCCGTTTCAGCCTTACTTGGTGATTTTGGGAAGGGGCACCTCAACTTTATTACCACCGGTGGCCCAGATTCGTTGGCCGCGCAGGTTCCCGTTGAGTCAGGATCATTGTTGTCCCGCGTATCAGGGGACGCCACATTAGGCCCTCTTCTGCAGGGGATCAAAACAGCACCGGATCTTGCCTCCGCCATGGCGGAGCGTGGCAACCTTGGGCCGGGCGAGTCAATAGTGACGCCTGACGGGCTCTGGCTGGGCAAAAGCTGGCTTAGAGTGAACAAGGACAAGGATGCGCAGGCGGGTATCATCAAGCGCCAGCAGGAACTTGTATCCCTGGCTGACAAAATCAGCCGTGCCGCTGGCGATGTTGAGCGACTTAATGGCGAGCTGGACTCAGGCATGGCCGGTCTTCAGCAGGCCGAGTCTGAACGCGACCAGCAACAGAAACGATTGTCTGAACAGCAAAGAGCATTTGGAGAAACCCGTGCTCAACTCGGTACCAAACGCGTTCAGGCGGAACAGATTCGTAACGACCTTGGCCGGGCCAACGCGGAAATTGGTGAAATGCTCGAGCACATGGAAACCGACCAGGAATCACTGGGTGGTTCCCGCAACCAGTTGCAACTTGCACTGGACGCCATGGAAGCCGATACCTTCCGTCGTGATGAACTGGTTAAGCGAAGGGAATCCATCACACTAGAACTGAATGAAGCCCGGGAAAAAGCCAAAACCGACAGTAACGCAGCCCATCAACTGGCGTTGCGTGTGCAGTCGCTGAACTCGAAAATATCATCGACAGAGCAGGCGATGGCGCGGTTGTCGGACCAGGAAGAAGTTCTCAAAAAACGCAAGACTGACCTCGAAGACAGCATTCGTTCCAGCGAAGAACCGCAGGGACAGCTTAAAACAGAGCTTGATTCACAACTCGAGGAACGCTTGAGCGTTGAAAATCAACTGGCCACGGTTCGCCAGAAAACTGAAGCGACCGAACACCAGATTCGCGAACTGAACCAGAATCACGCCGGGATTGAAGAGCAGATCGAAGTCGTGCGTTCCAGCCTTGAAAGAGTCAGGCTGGAACGCCAGACACTTGAAGTTCGAAGAACGACCATTAAGGAACAGCTCGAGGAAGATCAGCAGGTTCTCGAAGAACTGCTTGCCCGAATTCCGGAGGAAGCAAGTGAGGAAGAATGGGAGCAGAGGCTGGTTCGTATGGGTAACAGGATTCAACGTCTTGGTGCCATTAATCTTGCGGCAATCGATGAGTACAAGGTGCAGTCTGAGCGCAAATTATACCTTGATGCACAAAACGAAGATCTGGAAAAGGCACTGGCAACGCTGGAGAACGCCATCCGGAAAATCGACATTGAGACAAGAACCCGATTTAAGGAAACGTTCGACAAGGTTAATTCGAAGCTGCAGCAGCTGTTCCCCAAACTGTTTGGTGGGGGGCACGCTTACCTTGAGATGACCGGAGAAGACTTGCTGGATACCGGTGTTGGTATCATGGCCAGACCACCCGGAAAACGTAATGCCAGCATTCACCTGCTGTCGGGCGGGGAGAAAGCGCTCACGGCCATCGCGCTGGTGTTTTCGATCTTCAGCCTCAACCCTGCACCTTTCTGTTTACTGGATGAGGTTGATGCGCCACTTGATGATGCCAATGTCGTTCGATATTCCGAACTGGTTAAGGAAATGTCTCGGACCGTACAGTTTATTTACATCAGCCACAATAAGGTGGCGATGGAAATGGGTGAACAGTTAATGGGCGTCACCATGCACGAGCCCGGTGTATCCAGGCTGGTATCTGTTGACGTTGATGAAGCTTTAGCTTTGGCTGCTGTATAGTTATTGATAACCACGATCCAACTGCGAGGACCCAGCTGTGGATTTTGATTTAAGACAATGGTTGCTGATCCTTGGGCCGATATTCATCATCGGCGTGCTGCTGCATGGGTACTTTCGGATGCGGTCAGGCCAGAATGATATCAAGATGAAGCTCGACCGGCGCTTCCTGAGCAAGCAGGGAGAAGGCGACGATGTCGACGATTTAAGCCTGTTCAAAGCCGAACTGCCTAATGGTGGCGCCCGGCTTCTTGATTCAAAGGCCAGTCCGGTTATCCCGGGTAATGATGCCCCCCTGCTGATGGACTCTGTTGAACTCCCATCAATGAGTGCGACTTCATCCCCTGATTCACCCGAGACCGACTCGCCTCCGGCGTTTACCCCGGAGCCTGGTCCGGAGCCCGTTGCGGAGCCAGAAGAATCTGTCATTGCGGAGCCAGAAGAATCTGTCGTTGATCATTCTGTTGATGAGGCGCCCGCCAAAGCTCCTCCTGCCAGGAAAGCGCCCAAGAGCGAGGCGGATCAATCCGTAGAAGAAGTTGCCGTGCCGATACGTAAGCCGGAAATGTTTGTGGTGATTTACGTATTGGCGCTCGACGAGCCGTTTCTTGGGCAGGGACTTGTGGAAGTTCTGCTCAATAGCGGCATGACCTTTGGTGAGATGGATATCTTTCACCAGTTGGATGATGAAGGTGCACAGCTGTTCAGCCTTGCGAGCGCGGTTGAACCGGGAACTTTCAACCTCTCTTCCCTTGATGAATTCTCTACACCGGGTATAAGCCTGTTCATGAGAGTTCATGAGCTTGCGGCTCCCTTGCAGGTACTTGATTCAATGTTGTCTGTTGCCAATAGGGTCGCTCAGGAGCTGAACGGGGAAGTGCGGGATGAGACCAGAAGCGTGATGACGCCGCAGACCATAGAACATTGTCGCCAATCCCTTACTGAATTTCTGTATAAGCATTCTGCGTAAGCAATCTTTTGGCCTCTGGCTAAACCGAGTGCGACACGCTACCTTACTGTGACCTATGGCCGAGAAGAATCCAGACAAGAAAGAAACGGCTCCTGCAAAGAATGTGGTGCAGCTGGTCGCTTCGCTGCGGCAACAAATTAATCACCACAATCATCAGTACCACACACTTGACCAACCCCGGGTTTCAGACGCCGAGTTTGATCGACTATTCCGAGACCTGAAGGCACTAGAGCAGGAACACCCAGACCTGGTGTCGGACGATTCACCCACCCAACGCATAGGGTCCGTGCCGCTGCCTGCTTTTTCCCAGGTGCAACATGAGCTGCCTATGCTGTCTCTTGACAATGCTTTTGGCGAAGACGACATGTGGGATTTTGATCGCCGGATCAAATCCAGGCTCGAATTGGCAACGAATATCGATTACGACTGCGAACCTAAAATTGACGGAGTGGCTGTGTCACTGCTCTATGAGAACGGTTCTCTGATAAGGGGCGCGACACGGGGAGACGGCGCAACCGGCGAAGATATCACCCGGAATGTTCGTACGATTGAATCGATACCGCTGTCCCTGATGGGCGAGGGCTATCCCGCCAGGATCGAAGTCAGGGGAGAGGTTTATTTCCCACTGTCATCATTCGACAAGATGAACCAGGCGGCA
>Ga0208947_1001400_pt1 | contig 10628 bp, 16 predicted proteins | sample AOAMet1_04_M0_20_2_FD_188226 | JGI IMG/M metagenome (GOLD analysis project Ga0208947, IMG submission 188226) | Ammonia-oxidizing marine microbial communities from Monterey Bay, California, USA - CAN11_04_M0_20 (SPAdes) | ecosystem: Environmental > Aquatic > Marine > Intertidal zone | place... | reverse complement strand
AAAATATATGATGGAGCTTTAAGTCCTGAATTTTGTGATGAACTGATGAAGGTATTTGAGGCTGGTACAGATCAACATGAAGTACATAATGATGGCATCATGTCTTTTGTCCAATATAACTACACTTTACACAATTCAAAAGATGAAGTCCATGGTAGACTAATGTCTCACTTAGGAGAGCTATTTAGACAATACCTGAACGACTTGGGTACAGGACTTCATATCAAACTATCAGGGTTCGAACAACTACGAATCAAACGATACACAGCAGACACAGATGACAAATTTGACATCCATGTAGACGTCACAGATCATGCCAGCGCTATAAGAGCCGTGGCATTCCTATTCTACTTAAATGACAGCGATGGAAACACTGATTTCCCTTTACAGCAGTTAGGTGTAGAACCTAAGAAAGGCAGGGTAGTTATATTCCCACCGAGCTGGGAATACCCTCATTTAGGGAATAAAGTTACGAAAAATGACAAATATATCATGTCCACATACTTACATTACGCCTAAGTTACTGATATTACACCAAAAAAGATTTGAAAAAATGCTTGACTTATGGTCCGTCAGAGTGCATAATAACGGTATATTAAATAAAAAGGTATAAAGAATATGACAAATTGGGAAGACTTATCAGAAAAAGAACAATTACTAACTTATATTAGTGATGTTCATAAGGATGCTTACGGGTTTAGACCTAGAGGCACTTATAATGATTGGTCCGTTCCAGAGCTTAAGGAAGAACTTGATAGACTATGTGAGGCAGCTTCTGAAGAAGCAGTTCGTATAGAAACTATGGAGAACGAATCTTGGTTAGCTCTTAAAAGTCATTATGCCAGTTTAGTTAATATGGGAGCAAAGGACTTTAGACAGGCTCTTGATTGGGATATGCAAGCTGAGGATTGTGTTCAAGATGGCTATAGAGATTATGGCTTTTATTGTTATCACAAGAACATTGCATATAACAAGCAAAGAATCCTAGAAAGGTTAGCAGCTTAATTGGTGCTTTTGGTCCACAAAAAGGTTGACTCTTGGTTTACAAGAGTCTATAATGTAACTTGTAAATTAGAAAAAATGGAGAAATGCTGTTATGACTCAACAACTATTTAAATATGCAGGATATAGTATTACAGAAAAAGGCCAAACTAAGGCTAGATTCGGTAACGATATGGTATCACGCATCAAAAAACTTACGGCAAAAAGCAACCAAGATACTTGGTTTGCCGAGCTGCCGGAAGCTATGACCAAGAAGCAAGCGTCAGAGTTTTTACTTGAAAGGGAAGACATTAAGTCCAACTTTGATGTTAGAGACGCTTTGCAGAAGGTTGTATATCGGAATGTACCTAAGTCCACAAGATCCACTAAGGTGATTGTGAATGAGGGTGCACAAACTGGCAATTCTGCCAACAATAATATGGAGAGCTAATATGGCTAATCGTAAAGTGAGCGCTGAGACAAAAGTATTAAACTTTTTGACACAGGGCAAATCATTGAGTAATGCTGTGGCAACACACAAACTCAAAATCAGTAGACTACCTGCTAGGATTCATGATCTTAGATCTAAAGGGTATGCTATTTACACCAATACTAATGCAGTAGGTAATGCTACTTACCGTATTGGTACACCTAGTAGAGACATGGTAGCAGCAGCTTTTAAAGCTGGCGTATCATTTAGCTAGAGCCTATTGAGGGAGCTTGTAGACATCGAAAGATTACTTGCTCCCTCATATTTTTATTCAGAGGTTTGGTACACCGAGGTCGTCAGAGATCAAAAGACCAACTATAAATATAGGAGAAGAGCTAGGCAGACTCAAGAAAAGGCCATAACTAAAACATATATCCTGGATAATGATATAAAACTTATCCACCGAATTATTGCTTGGGTAGCTCAGTTGGTAGAGCAGGGGTTTTGTAAACCTCAGGTCGTAGGTTCAAATCCTATTCCAAGCTCCAGACAGAAAAAGGAAATAAAATGGCAGATTTAAGTAAAGAATTAATTGAAGCATTAAGTAATCAATATCGTGGCAATATACAAGCTGCAAGAGCTAATGTAAGAGTGTATTTAGAAAATCCAGCAGGGATAGGTGAACACCCAGACATCATTACTTCAATCGATAGCCAGATTCAAATTATAGCAGACAACCAGGAGAAATTAGATATTCTCAATAGCCGTAGGTTTAACTTTTCAGGGAGTAACTTTCCCGTTGAGTAATAGTCTACAAGCTACCTTTGGTAACGAATTTTTTAGAGCAGAAGTGAGACATTATAATGACTCAGGACTGTATGAAGTAAAGTTTTTCAGTAAAGACAATTTAGTTTTTACGGAATATTTAGGTGATAAAAATTTAGCCGTTGAAACGGCACAGACATTCGTTAAACAAAGGGAGCGGTTACATGGCAAATAATGTATATTCTACTATACAAATAGAACAAGCAAATTACGAAGCAGAGTCAGAATTCATTAGAATCTTTTCAGATCTTGAAAGGTACTATGAGACTGATATTGCTTATTGTGACTTCTTTAAAACAAATGAAGAAATAGTAGATAATGAATTTATGGAAACATGGGTAGGTCCTAGATCTGCAGAAGTTACAAAGTTCATGGGAACCGAGGTAGAGATTAAATCTGCTTGGATATCACCTCATAAATTCTTTGAAAACTTGTTAGAACACTTAAGATCCTTTGATGAAGATGTTAAAATTACAATGGTTTATGAAGATGAATTTTTAATGTTTGCTGGTGTGTATGTTAACGATAGGAATCAAGAAGAGTCTGGTGGTTGGTTTAAAAATGAATTTGACAGATTAGATATCGAAGATGACTTCTTAGGTTTCGTTACAGAAACGGTAGACAAGTGGCGCATAGAATTGTGTTATTAATGTGTTGATAGTATGTTAGGAGTATATATAATGTGGTTTGTGGAAAAAGTGGAAACATATTTTGTGCAATCTACTTCTCCTTTTGTTATGTTATTTGGGCGATGCAGATTACGAACTTGTTAGATCAAATAGTAAGAATGTGCAAGCGGTGGAGATAGAAATATGAGGCTAGATTACAAAGACTGTGGCAAGATAGGTATAACCTGTAGCTCCTTTGACTTATTACATGCTGGACATGTTGTGATGCTGGAGGAGGCCAAAAGACATTGTGACTACCTGATAGCAGCGCTGCAAGTAGATCCTACTCTTGATAGAGAATCCAAGAACAAACCTATTCAAAGTATAGTAGAGAGACAAATACAATTAGCTGCTATAAAGTATGTAGATGAGATAGTTATGTACTCTACAGAATCAGAATTAGAGGACTTGTTCCTCACCCTTCCTTTAGATGTTAGAATCATAGGTACAGAATATAGGGACAAAGAATTTACGGGTAAACAAATTTGTTTGGATCGTAATATTGAATTGTTTTACAATGTCAGAGATCACTCTTTCTCGAGTACAAGTCTCAGACAAAGAATACAATCCAATGAAATTGAAAAAATAACTGGTTATAAAGATGCAGTGATGCCTGAAATTATAGCCGCTAACAAAAAGAGGATAGATGATGAGTAAAGATGATAATAAATATTTAGGTAAAAATACACCTGCCATTCGCAGAGTAGTTAATTGTTTGAATGCTGAGAAAAGAGCCTTACATGGTGAGTTCAAAGCTTATTGGAAAGACACCGCTGCTAAAATAGCTAATGAAAGTGATATAGATATTAAGAAAGTAAAAAGTAATTTGGAGTTATACAATGCAAGAGCTGAAAGTAGTAGCATCCACTAGAATCTGGGAGTCCAAAGGAGCGACACCAGATTTTCCTATGTGGCAACCTGTAGGATCTAATGAGTATGTCATTGGATATTTATCTTTAAAAGATGGTGAAGAGCCTAAGATATCTGATGTAGGAGTGATGATAAAAAATCTATCCCACATATTAGAAGGTAGGGTAACACCTAAGGTTGTGGAAATTTACACAGGGTTTGATATATATCACAAAGATAACCTAACCCACAACGAACAGTTTCAATTAAATCAGGGGGACCAAATTGACTTCCCAGCAGAAGACATTACAGAACTCAAGGGAGAAGACTAGGGTAACTTTAGGATACACCTATTACGATAATCCTGACCTTTTAAATCGCCAGTTAGATATATGGAGAACCTATCCTGCTGGTGTAGATATCTTTGTTGTAGATGATGGTTCAGAAGTATATCCAGCAATAGATATTTTAAAAGACTACGAAGCAGAAACTTTCCAACCTACTCTACAACTGTGGAAGGTTACAAGAAACTTAGGTTTCAATTCTCATGGTTGTAGAAATCTAATAGCAAAATATTCCACAACAGATTCTATTCAATTTCTTGATTTAGATATGATGTTGCCAGCAGGACAAATTGCTAATATCAAAAAAATTATAGTAGAAGAAGATGTTGTCTACAATCACAGATGTTACTGGCACAGCAAACAAAGACTAATAGAACACCCAGGACATTATAATTGTTTTCTAATACACAAAGATACCTTTAATAAAAATAAAGGTTATGATGAGTCTTTCACAGGACATCATTATGGTGATAGAGAATTTTTAGAAAGAATGTGGGATAATGGTGTATCAAAGGCAAATACAAATGTCATAGTAGAATTACATGGTGAACCAAGACATGGTACTGTATCTGATAAAGTAGATAAAACAGAATATGTTCATGGAGAAAAGACCTTTTTGGCACCATTATCTATCCCAGAAGTTAAAAAATTACGAGGAACAAAAAAGCAACGGTTGGACTTTCCGTTTCTTAAGATGTTATAAATACTGTTATGCGCTTTACTGAATTTTTAAAAGAAGATAAAGAAGAAGATAAACTCAAACATCTAGAGCATGTTGAGGATCATGTAATCCATGCTGGACATAAAGGCTTTGGACATGCGTTCCATACAATTAATGATGTCCATAATGACTTACAAGGCAAGGGTAAATCTCAGACACAGACTACAATCAAATATGATGGTAGCCCTGCTGTTGTATTTGGAAAACACCCAGAGAACGGAAAGTTCTTTGTAGCATCTAAGTCAGCATTCAATAAAGACCCAAAAATTAATCACAGTCATGAGGATATAGATAAGAATCATGGACATGCTCCAGGGTTAGTATCCAAACTTAAAGCAGCCTTAGATCACGCACATAAGATTAAACCTAATGGCGTATACCAAGCAGACATAATGCACGCTGGAGATGTTAAACACGACAAAGCTAACAATAGAGTAGACTTTACACCACAGTTAATTACATATCACGCACCAGCAGATTCAGAACACGGCAAAGCAGCTAAGAGAGCTAAGCTAGGGTTAGCAATACACACAGAGTATGAAGGTAAAACAATAGCAGATTTGAAAGCTAAACACGGCGCTATTGACTCTAATAGCTTCTCAAAGCACAAGGATGTGCACCTTATGAGTGCTAACCACGATACAAGTACACATAGGTATAGCATGGAAGATCGTAAACAAGTAGATCATCATCTAGAACAGGCTGTAGCACACTTTAAAAACACACCCAAAGAACACCACGACACAGTTCAAAAACATGCTACAGCATTAAAAACTTATGTTAATCATACAGTACGAACAGGCGAACAACATTCACACGAAGGGTTCGTAGCACATCACAGCGCCTCACATCAGAAGAAAGTAGATAAAGTTAAAACAGATGTTGCTAAAGCAAGACATCAAACTACTATGGATAACACCTTAGGACATATAAATAAGAATAAGGAACACTTCGAAGGTCCAATGAATATGCACAAACATCTTCAAGCGGCTAAGAATATTATAACAAATACAATGTCTCAAAAATCAGAATGGGGGCATGAAATAGATGGTGCTAAAACAAAGCCAGAAGGATTTGTAGCCATCAGAGGTGGAAGACCGTCTAAGTTCGTAGATAGAAAAGAATTTAGCGCTCTTAATTTTAATAAGAATGATAGTAGGAAATGATATGAACTTGTTTGACTTAGTAAAAATAACAGATAGTGCCCAGGTATTTTTGGCAGACTTATTGGAAAACCAAGAAGAACCTATGAACATTAAGTTAGAGGTTGCTAATCCAGGTTCAGCTAAGGCAGAAACAATGTTATCATATCAACCTAAAGGAGAACCTTTTCCAGTAGATACAACACAAGGATTCAAATCATTTAATTTACTAGTAGGAAAAGGTAGTGCAAAGTTTTTAGAAGACACAGTTATAGATTATGATACAGATAAATTTGGAGGATCTTTAACAATAAGATCTCCTAAATCTAAATTACCACAAATGTCTGAAGACTCATCTTTAGAAGAGAAGGTTAATTACATACTACAAACTGACGTCAACCCTATGTTGGCATCACATGGTGGACATGTAGATCTTGTAGAGATAGATGAGAACAAGAGAGTGGTTGTGCAATTTGGCGGTGGATGTCAAGGTTGCCAGGGGGTAGACTTCACAATGATGTCTATGGTAGATAACAATATTAGAGAAAAGTTTCCTGAGATAACTAGTGTGATAGATGTAACAGATCACAGTTATACAGCAAATGCTTATTACTAGGAGAAAGACATGACAAAATGTAATTGTTGTAAATGTTGTTCTTGCACTTGTTGCGGGTAGGTTAATATGGAAGAAAAAGATAAACATATAGTATTCTCATACGGGAGGATGAACCCACCAACTGCTGGACATAGTAAAGTGGTTGACAAGGTTAAATCTCATGCTGATAAAATAGGTGCTAACCACGCAGTTATTGTTAGTCATTCTCAGAAACCTAAAACAGATCCTTTACATCACGAACATAAAAAAGAATATCTAAGACATGTTCACCCTGATGTAAACTTTGAACATTCTACAAAAGAACACCCACACTTCTTGGCACAACTTAAAAAGTTTCATCAAGAAGGACATACACACGCAACAATGGTTGTTGGTAGTGATAGAGTAAAACAATTTAAAGCGTTGGCAAATAAATACAACGGAAAAGAATACAATTATAAAAAGATACATATCTTGTCAGCAGGACAGCGAGATCCTGATGCTGAGGGAGTAGCTGGTATAAGTGGAACAAAGATGAGGAACCATGCAAGTGGTAACGATTACAAATCTTTTAAGGCAGGATTACATGCCAATCATAGTGATGAACATGCTAAAAAACTCTTCAAAGCAACACGGCAAAGTATGAACTTACAAAAAGAGGAGAGAGGCATGAAGGATTTCGCTACATTTTTAAAAGAAGACATGGAAGGTATGTCTCAAAAGTCTGGAGATAAAAGAGCTACAGATAAAGGTGCAGGCATGACAGCCAAGGGTGTTGCTAAATACAACAGACGCACAGGTGGTAATTTAAAAACAGCAGTAACAACACCACCAAGTAAATTAAAAGCAGGCAGTAAAGCAGCAGGAAGGCGTAAGTCTTTTTGTGCTAGGTCCAGAGGTTGGACAGGCGAGAGAGGCAAAGCTGCTAGAAGGAGATGGAATTGTTAATACTTACTAGACTAGCTATAGCCTGTGTAACAGCAGTATTTGGAAACGCATTTAGTAAATGGTTTCTTAATACAAAAGTTGGTGCATGGTTTCAACTTAAAATAAATAATCTAATGCAATTCTTAGCAGAGAGATACGATATAGAAATTGCTAAGAAGGAAGCTAAATGGAGAGCAGATTATCCTATGTTAGCCAAACGAATAGATGCTATTGAAGATCAGTTAGATGAAAAAGAACAATTTTGGACTGATGAAAAGATAAAAGCTTTAGATAAATCTATTTCTGGAATTGCGAAGGGGCAACCGTGAGTAAGATATTAATAGGAATTATTGTAGCCATGTGCTTAGGCTTTGGTGGTTACTATTGGATGACAGAAAAAAGACTTACAGTTCTAACTGAGAACAATGCTAAGTTATCAATAGCAGCCCAAACAAATCAACAAACAATAGATAAACTTTCAGAGGATTTTGTAAAACAACAAGCCCTGAATTCAGAACTTAATATAAAGTTAAAAGCATCAGAAGCTTATGGTGATAATTTAGCTAAAAAATTGAGAGAACATGATTTAACAATGTTAACCTTAAGAAAACCTGGGTTAATTGAAAGGAGAGTGAATAGTGCCACAGATAAGATTCTTAAGGATCTCGAGTCTAGTACTGCTACTAGCATTGACTAGTGGTTGTAGTCTTATACCGCCTCAGGTAGAAGTACAAACTAAATTCGTAGAAAAACAAATACCAATACAAGGACACCCTAAGGGTGTTACTATGTATCCTTTGCAGTTTTATGCTGTAACTGAAGAAAACTTTGAAGAGTTTAAAGAAAAATTTCAGAAAGAAAATGCAGATTTAGTTTATTTTGCAATGAGTGTTCCAGACTATGAGAACTTATCTTTAAACATAGGCGAACTAAAACGCTACATAGAACAACAAAAGACTATCATTATATACTACGAACAATCTATTACAGGAGTTAAGGCAGAAATAGTTTTAGATGACGCAGATTCCAAAGACTAAACTTGTATAAATAAGAGTATGAAGAACTTTATGACATTTAGAGAAGACTTAGCTTCAGGCAGACCAGCCAAAAAACCCGTATCAAGTAATTTGTTAAAACAAAGAGCTGTAGCCAACCAAAAGGCTTTGGACACAGGTTTCATGAAGTTAACACCTAAAGAAAGAGCTAAAGAATCTAAAAGACTAGGTGAAGGTAAAGACATGTGTTCATGTAATTGTGATTGTGGCAAAGCAATATGTGAGTCATGTGGTAAACCTAAAAAACTAGATGAAGTTTCAAATGAGCTAGTTAAGAAAGTTGCTCATAAAAGAAATCAGAATGTATCAATGGCAGGATCTAAAGCTGACTATGACAGAAGAGACCCAAACTATCAGGATGCTGCTAAGAAACAAGACAGAAACCAAAAGCTAAGATTCGCTAGAGGCGCAAAAGCAATTGGCAAAATGAGAAACGAATCAGCTAGAGACAATTACGATCCAGAGATTTCAGACAAAAGAACAAAAGAAAAACTTAAAAAGGCTGGACTACCACCTGAGTCTCCTAAAGTAATGGAAACAATACTTAGAGATGTATTTGAAGGTAAGAAAAAAGGAATGGACGGCAAAGCATGTTGGAAAGGATACAAACTACAAGGCACCAAAAAGAAAGGTAATAGAACTGTAGATAATTGTGTACCAATGAGTGAGCAAGAAGAAGTGAAACCTCATAAAATGTTTAAGGGTGATAAAGTAGTTATGGCAAAGAATACAGCAGAACATGAAAAACTTAAAAAGCAAGGTTATACACACGACGACCCTAAAACTAAAAAGGTTGAAGAAGCTAAGAAACCTGTAGTACACAGCACAAAGCCAGACAGTCTTAAAACAGTTAAGATTAAATATAACAAACCTATTGGTGTTAAAGTTACTAACATTGGACCTGGTGGTAAGGAAACAGTCGTAAAAAATACAATGCAAGAACAACAGATGCAAATAGTAACAAACTTAGACTTTAATGAGAGCCTAGGTATGTTAGTAACCAGAGGCTTAAACAAAGTCCGAGACAGTATTAAATCTGCAGAAAAGAATACAGGATACAAAGTAGATCCTAGAAAAAACAACACACCTAATCCAGTATCAGGTAGCAACATTGCTAAAAGACTGGCATCGCAAAAAAAAAGAAAGTAGAACCTAAAGAGTTTGACGGCTCAGTTCTAAAATCCTCAGCACAACAATCAGAACACAATAAGTTTTCCTATACAGGAACACAAGACGGTCCTACAGGTTCTATGCCAAAAGGAACTAAAGCTATTGGTAGTAGAACTAAAAAGAACAAACTAACTGAAGACGAAAGATATGATCCTACTCCAGGCGGTATGGAGTGGGGAACACCTCAAGGCACAGATTATTTCAAATCATTAACACCAGGTGAAGGCAAAGAAAGAGAAAAGCCTTTAAAACCATTAAACATTAAAGCAAGAAAACCTGAAGACGAGAAGGGTGTTAAGGTTACAGAAGGCTATTGGCAAGATAGAAATGCCAAACAAAAAGAAACATTAGCTAAACATGATAAAGCAATGATAGACTCAGCAAAGAAGTCTATTAAGAAGTATGATGTTGCTAAAAAGATAAAAGAAAATTTAGATCTATCTCATATAGAAGATAAACAGGCAGACCACAGTAAACATCAATACCCTATTAACAATGAAGTAGAAACCTTTGATACAGGAGATAAAGATCATTGGCTTACAGGTAAAGAAGGCGAATGGTATATAGAACAGGACGATGTTAAAGAACTAGACAAAGAAGCAGAAAACTTTACATTCGATAACGCATTAGACATGGGTTTATATGATAACGACGAATTAGTAGATGAAGACTTCGATGGTGACCCTCATAATGATGTAGAGATTACAGAGGCATTATCTGTACAGGGTCGTTTAAAGAGAAGATTCCATGCTAGAAGAAACAAAGCTAAACTGAAAGTAGCTAGGCGTATTGCATTACGAAGAGGCTCCACTCCAGACAGATTAAAAAGAAGAGCTACTAGGGGTGCAAGGCTTATGGTATATAAAAGACTACTTAGGGGAAGAGACAGAGGTAGCTTACCACCAGCAGAGAAAGCAAGGG
>Ga0208947_1001383_pt1 | contig 10716 bp, 10 predicted proteins | sample AOAMet1_04_M0_20_2_FD_188226 | JGI IMG/M metagenome (GOLD analysis project Ga0208947, IMG submission 188226) | Ammonia-oxidizing marine microbial communities from Monterey Bay, California, USA - CAN11_04_M0_20 (SPAdes) | ecosystem: Environmental > Aquatic > Marine > Intertidal zone | place... | reverse complement strand
GAATTTATTAAAGATTGGATTAAGCCATTTGGTACAATCTTCATAAATCTACTAAAGCTAATTGCAATGCCTTTAATTCTAGCTTCTCTTATTAAAGGTATTTCAGATTTAAAGGATATTTCAAAGCTTTCTACTATTGGAACTAGAACTTTAGGTGTGTATGTGTGTACTACTGTACTTGCAGTTATAATAGGTTTAGTTCTAGTTAATATTGTTCAGCCAGGTAATAGTATAAAAGAAGAAACTAGAATCGATTTAGTTCAAGAATATGAGCAGGGTGTTCTTGAGAAACAACAACAAGCTCAAAGACAATCAGAAAGTGGCCCTTTACAGCCTTTAGTAGATGTTGTTCCATCTAATATTTTTGATGCTACAACCAATAATAGAAACATGCTTCAGGTTATATTCTTTGCGATATTTTTTGGTATCGGAATGATTCTTGTTCCTCCAAAGCAAGCTAAACCTGTTAAAGACTTTTTTGATGGATTTAATGCAGTTATACTTAAGCTAATCGATTTAATAATGTTATCTGCACCTTATGGTGTGTTTGCGCTTTTAGCAACCCTTGTAGTTGAATCTCCAAGTATTGATCTTTTTATTGCTCTTGGGATGTACTCACTAACACTTATAATTGGTCTTGCTATTATGATAATAGTCTATATGATTATAGTAAAGTTTGTTACTAATACTAATCCTATGAATTTCATGAATGGTGTTTCTGCTGCTCAACTATTAGGTTTTTCAACTAGCTCTAGTGCTGCTACTCTTCCTGTAACTATGGATTGTGTGGAAAAAAATCTAGGTGTAGACAAGGAAATTTCAAGTTTTGTGTTACCAATAGGTGCAACAATTAACATGGATGGAACAAGTGTCTATCAAGCTGTAGCAGCTGTTTTTATTGCTCAGGCATTTGGTTTAGATCTTAGTTTAGGTGCTCAATTAGGTATAATAGTTACTGCTTCTTTAGCATCAATAGGTGCTGCTGCTGTTCCAAGTGCAGGAATAGTAATGTTAGTTATAGTTCTTGGTCAAGCTGGAATTCCAGAAGCTGGTCTTGCTTTAATTATTGCAGTAGATAGACCTTTGGATATGTGTAGAACAATTGTTAATGTTACTGGAGATGCTGCAGTATCAATGATAGTTGCAAAATCAGTAGGAAAATTAAAGGATCCTAAAGATGTCAATAAAAATTGATGAATCCTGGGAAAGACTTCTAGACGAAGAGTTTAATTCAGAATATTTCAAAAATCTTATAACTTTTGTTAAAGAGGATTATGGATCTACTATTTGTTATCCTAAAGGTCCCCAAATTTTTAATGCATTTGACTCATGTCCAATAGATAATCTTAAAGTAGTGCTTATCGGTCAAGATCCATATCATGGAGCAAATCAGGCTAACGGACTTTGTTTTTCTGTAAATAAAGGAATTAACCACCCTCCTTCATTAATTAATATTTTTAAGGAAATTAAAAGCGATTTAGGACATGAGTTTAAAGAAAAAAGTGGTGATTTATCTAAGTGGGCTAAACAAGGAGTTATGCTCTTAAATGCTACTTTAACAGTTAGAGAAGGGGAAGCTGGAAGTCATCAAAATAGGGGTTGGGAAATATTTACAAATAAGGTTATTGAAATCATATCAAAGGAAACAAATAATACTGTATTTTTATTATGGGGATCATTTGCTAAGAAAAAAAGAAAATTGATAGACACAAGTAAACATAAAATATTAGAATCAGGTCATCCATCTCCATTAAGTGCAAATCGTGGTTATTGGTTTGGAAACAAGCATTTTAGCGAGACTAATAATCATCTGGAGTCTATTGGAAAAAATAAAATTGATTGGTCACTATGAAGTATGATGTAAAAGGAATAGATCAAGATGTTCTAATACAATTGTATAAAAACATGCTGAAATCTCGAATGATTGAAGATAAAATGATCATTCTATTAAGACAGGGAAAGGTTTCAAAATGGTTTAGTGGTATTGGACAAGAAGCTATTTCAGCTGGTGTTACTCAAGCTTTAAAAAAGGAAGAGTATATACTACCTATGCACAGAAATTTAGGAGTTTTCACATCTAGAGATATTCCTCTTGACAGGTTATTTGCTCAATGGCAAGGAAAAAATGAAGGTTTTACTAAAGGAAGAGATAGGAGTTTTCATTTTGGATCAAATGATCACAAAATAATAGGAATGATTTCTCATTTAGGTCCACAAATGGGAGTAGCATGTGGAGTAGCATTGTCTAATAAATTAAAAAATAACAATAACGTAACTGCTGTTTTTACAGGTGATGGTGGAACTAGTCAAGGAGATTTTCACGAGGCTTTAAATCTAGCTTCAACTTGGGATCTTCCAGTTATTTTCTGTATTGAAAATAATGGATATGGTCTAAGTACTCCTGTTAATGAGCAATATGCTATTGAAAACCTAGCAGATAGAGGTTCTTCATATAATATGGATTCTCATATAGTTGATGGAAATAATATTGTTGATGTCTATAGATGTATTGATTCAGTGATCAAGAAAATGAGAAAAGATTCTAAGCCTGTATTAATTGAATTTAAAACTTTCAGAATGAAAGGTCATGAAGAGGCTAGTGGTCAAGCTTATATTGACAAGAAGATAATAGATGAGTGGTCTAAGAAGGATCCTATTTCTCATTTTGAAGATTACTTGCTTACTTCAAAATTTATTTCAAGTAAAGATTTAGTTGAAATAAAAGAAAAAATTTCAAATGAGATTGATAAAAATTGGAGTTTAGCTAATGGGTATGATGAGGTTGATTTTGATATCGATAGAGAACTTGGAGATGTTTATAGAGATTTTACTGTCGAAAAAGTTGAGATTGATAATAAGCCGTTAAAAAATCAAAGATTAGTAGATTCAATAAGAGAAGGTGTTTTTGAATCTATGGAAAAGCATGAAAACCTAGTAGTAATGGGTCAGGATATCGCAGGATATGGTGGTGTATTTAAGGTGACTGATGGTTTATATGAGAAATATGGTAAAAATAGAGTCCTTAACACTCCTCTTTGTGAATCGGTAATACTTTCTTCTGCATATGGTTTAAGTGTTGGAGGATATAAATCAATTGTAGAGATGCAATTTGCTGATTTTGTGAGTTCTGGTTTCACAGCTGTTGTAAATCTTATAGCTAAATCAAATTATAGATGGTCTCAAAATTCAGATATTGTTGTTAGAATGCCTTGTGGAGGTGGAGTAGGGGCTGGTCCATTCCATTCTCAAACAAATGAAGTTTGGTTTACTAAAGTTCCTGGTTTAAAGGTTGTATATCCTTCTCATCCATATGAAGCAAAGGGTTTATTAAATGCATCTATAGATGATCCTAATCCGGTTATGTACTTTGAGCACAAGTTTTTATACAGGACAGTCTCCGAAGAAATTCCATCATCTAGATACTCTTTGGAGTTAGGTAAAGGAAAAATTAGAAATATTGGTTCAAAGATTACTATTGTAACCTATGGGCTAGGTGTTCATTGGGCATTAGATTTGTTAAATGAATATCAAAAAAAAGAAATAGAAATAATTGACCTTAACACTTTAGTTCCATGGGATAAAGACTTAGTATTCAATTCAATAAAGAAAACAGGTAAAGTATTACTTTTAGGAGAAGACACTCTTTTTAATAGCTATTTAGGAGAGATTTCAGCTGTAATTAGTGAAGAAATATTTGAACATTTAGATGCTCCTATTGTTAGAGTTGGATCTTTAGATACTCCAGTACCTTTTGCTAAGAATCTGGAAGAAGGATTTCAAGCAAGCTATAAGTTAAAAGACAAGTTAGACTATCTACTTAACTACTAATGATGGACTATTCTAAATTAATTAATTCAATTCATTTGTTAGATAAGGATACTGATCCTAAATGGGGAAGAATGAACTCTTCGATGATGCTTAAACACTGTTCTGCCTTTATCGACGTATATTTAAACAAGACAAAACTTAACCCTTTAATCTTTATTGTAGGATTCGTTTTTGGTATATTTCATAGACTCTATCTTAAGTACATAGTGAGATATAATGTAAAAAATTATATAAAGAATTTACCCACACTTAAGGTTTTTAATACTTACAGGTGTGAAAATCTAGATTTTGAATTTGAAAAAAATAAATTGGTTAGCGACTTAAAAGAAGTTGAATCTATAAATAAGAAATACTTGCTTAATAATTTTCATGGAATAGTTCCTAACCAAGCATTTAAAAAGGTTGTCTACTTTCACACATCATATCATCTATATCAATTTGATGTGTACAATGCCTAATTTTTTTTTGTTTTATATATTTCATAAATTTATATATGAAAGAAATCCTACTATTTTTTTCTTTTCTATTTATACTTAGCTGTACTAAGGGGGATTTACTGGTTCCAGATACTTCTGCTTCACAAAATTTAGATACATATAAGTATAACCCTGGTGGTTTGGTAACAAATCCAATCACATCTGCTTCACGAAATATACAATACAAGTTAACAGTTGGTGCAAACGAAGGTGGGTGGGTAAATTTTGGAGAAACATCTCTTAGACTTAGGGATGGCTACTATATTTATCGCCCAGCTGGAACCGAAGTAACTGTAAGCGCAACACCAGCTGAGGGATATGAATTTTCTGGCTGGTCTAATGGTTGGACAGCAAATCCAATAACTTTTAAGTTAAACTCAAATATTGGCTTTTCAGCAAATTTTACTAATACGAATGATTAAAAGACTCACATACATATCGTTACTGTTTATTCTTGGCTGTACTAAGGGAGAATTACCAGAATCAAATTATTCGTTTAATTTTGAGCCTGAAGTCAGCTATAATTTATTAGTTGATAGAACTCGTTTAAATGCTCCAGTTAATACACCTAGCTTAACAGGTCAAACTTATGCACACGATCCCCAAACAAACAATCATCCTGGATATGGTTTTAATCCAGCAGGATGGGTGAATTTAGAATACCAGGAGAAGAACAAGAATGGAAAGACCTATGTATTGGGGAAAGGAATGATTGAAAGAGAAATATTAGCTGGAACAGAAGTAACTATTAGTGCTTCACCAGCTGAGGGATTTGAATTTCATGAGTGGTCTAGTGGTTGGACATCAAATCCAATAACTTTTAAATTAGATTCAGATATAGAAGTTACAGCAGTCTTTAAAGCTACAGGTGATTAAAAAGCTTCTATACATAATATCATTATTATTATTTTTTAGTTGTACTAAGGTGGACATACAAGCCCCAAATACTTCTGAATCCCTGAAAACTGTTATTGATGTTGCTGAAGAAGAGGGATTACTCCTTATAGATGTTTCTGCGGGAGTAATTATTGGAGGAGGAACAGCAGGTTGGATAAGTTTAAGTTTAACTAAACCATCCAGATTTTTTAAATATCAAAGTGTACAAGACAGACCGCGTCTTGCAACATTACTTCCACCTGGAACCGAAGTAACTATAAGTGCAGCACCAGCTGATGGGTATTACTTTGATAACTGGTCTAATGGTTGGACAGCAAACCCAATAACTTTTAAGTTAAATTCAGAAACAATAGTTACAGCAGTATTTAAAACTATAGGTGATTAAAAAGTTTTTATACATAATATCATTATCCTTATTATTTGCAATTAGTTGTGCTAAGGAAACTTCACTGGCGTCAGGTACTTCTGCTTCACAACCAGATGTTAAAGAATACTTATTAAGTGTTACTGGTTGTCCCAATGGATCTGGTTGTAATGGATGGGTAGGTATAAGTTTTCCTAATCTTAAACAACAAAGTATACAAGGCAGAGAAGCTATTGTAGGGTCTCTTCCAGCTGGAATAGAAGTAACTATTAGTGCTACACCAGCTGAAGGGTATTACTTTGATAAGTGGTCAAATGAGTGGACAGCAAACCCAACAACTTTCACATTAAATTCAGATATAGATGTTACAGCTATCTTTGAAACTACAAATGATTAAAAGGTTTTTATGCATATTATTCATATTTATTTTTAGTTGTGCTAAGGAGGACTCTCAGGCACCAAACACACCTCCTTCGCAAATAGTTAAGCAATACACTTTAACTGCTTCTGTCCGGTGTATAGGTTTCCTTTACTGTGGACAGGGAGAGGGTGGGTCAGTTACAGGTGGAGGAACATTTGCAAGTGGAACCCAGGTAAGTCTTACCGCAACTCCAAGTTCAGGATATAATTTTAGTGGATGGTCTAATGGGTCAACAACAAATCCATTAACCGTTACTTTGACTTCTAATACAAGTATCACAGCAAATTTCCAGGTAATAGTAAATAGTTACTCACTAACAGTAACTGCTGGAGAGGGAGGGAGTGTGTCTAGTGAAGGGGGAGAATATGAAGAAGGAACAGAAGTTACAATTACAGCTATTCCAGATGAAGGATATGGATTTACAGCTTGGTCTGATGGATCTCAAGAAGAGTCAATTACGCTTATATTAAGTGAAGATAAATTAATAGAGGCATATTTTGAGAGATTGTCTTTTGTTTCTATATCTGAAAGGTATTCCTCAATTAACGAAACAACCTCATATTTTAAAGGACAAGAATATTTTACAAATTATCTTTCAAAAGAAAACCTTGATTCTTATGATTATTTCATTGATGAAATAAACTATCGAATCTTTGATAGAGATGTTGTTTATACTGACATGAACAATGATGATTTAGTTGATATTCTAGCTTTTAGCACAGCTTTTCCTCCGGGTTCTACATATTCTTATCAAACTGGAAGATACTTTTTTTTATCTGACCACACTGAGTCAAATAATTTCATATCAGATCCATCTACTATTAACTTTTCTGGAGCTAGGATGATTCCAACTGATTTTAATAATGATGGAATAAATGAAGTGTTGTTTTATCATCATAACTCAAAAATGAACGACTATAATCAACAAGAAGATGTTGGTGGAGGAGTTAATTTTGAAATAAAAAAACCAAGAATTATAACTTTTAATGGTGAGTTAAATAGATTAGATATTACTGAGGTTGGTATAGAGATGGACTCACATTACGGAACTTCTGGCGATGTAAACAATGATGGTCTCGCAGATTTTATTCAATTTCCTATTCCTGGCCAATACAATGGTTTAAGTAATAGTTCTTTTGGAGTAACAAATTTAAATCTAGGTAGTTTTATCTTTAACTCAATTGATATGTTTAAAAACTCAAATATTAGACAAAGTTGGGAACGCTGGAATGCAACTTCATATGAACTTTTTGATATTAATAATGACGGATTCTTAGACTTACTCGTAGGTTGGTGGATAGGGGATTTTAAAGGACAAAGCTGGGATGGTGATTTTACAACTAATCTTTATGATCCTTTGATACTTTTAGGTGATGGTAGTGGATATTTTAATATTGAAAATTCAATAATTCTGGATGAAACCTCTTTAACTAACAATTCAATAAGCGCTTCAATATTAGGGTATGGATTTACAGACTTTGACTTAGATGGTGATATAGACATAATAATCAGTACAACTCGAGATGAGCCAGATGGTACGTTTGAAGATGGAACCTACTATGATAATTATTATTTATTGTTTTTTGAGAATATCAATAATACAAGTTTCATTGAAAGAACAAATGAAGTAATAGAAGGATCTTATGATCAAACTAGGTCGCATTTTTCAAACTTTTATTCATTAAGGACAGTCGATGTTGATGGTGATGGAGATTTTGATATAGTTCCAGATCATTATGCTAACTGGGGGTCTATACCATATGTTAATAATTTATTTTGGGAAAAAGTTGGTAATAAATTCATCAGAAGAATTAACTGAATTTAAAGATGAAAAAACTTTCTTACATATTACTAATATTTATTCTTAGTTGTGCTAAAGAGGGAATAATAAAAGACCAAGTATATTCAAACACCAATATAGATTACCTTACTAATACAAGGGGTGAAATTGTTTATAATGATTTTATGGACTCAGATATAACATCTTCTCTTGATTTTAAATTAGTAAATGATATTAATGTTAAAGAATATAACAATCTAATAGTAAATAAATCAGATAATCATACTGTATTCTCAGGTGAAAGAGCTCTTAGATTTGAGATTAGAGAAGGTGAATGTAGTTCTAACTTATTCTTTGATGATTGTTCTAACGATAGAGCTAGAACTGAATTATATGAATATAACAGAGTCAATATAGAGCCCGGTATGATTCAGTCATATGAGTATAGTATGTTTTTAGTCAGTAATGAATATTTTAACCCCGGTAATGATAGTAATCCATATTCTCCTCTTACTGTAGTCTCTCAAATTTATTTTGATGATCAAGGTATAGACGGAGACCAAAAAGGACAGTTTTATTTAGTTGTTGATCATGAACAGAACTTAAGAATAAGAACCCATACTCCTTTTACATACAATATAGATAAGCAAGAACTTATAATGACAGATATATTTGATAAGTGGATCACTGTTAAAATGGAATTAGACACTAACTCTAATAGATTCAGACTCTTTTTAGATGGTAGTATAGTATTCCAAGATATTTATAACTTTATTCCGGAAGTTAATATTGAACCTCAATACTTCTTTAAAGTTGGAGTATACAATTCTTTTATGAGTGATGCTAAAAGAGAGTATAGAACTCAAGTAATTTATTATGATAATTTAGAAAGGTTTATTGAATAGAATTTTTTTTAACATGGTTGATCTAAAATTAAAATAATGAAAAAACTCCCATTATTCCTTTCTTTGCTATTCATCCTAACCTGTGCTAAGGAGGACTCACAGGACCCAGGAACTACACCAAATAATATAACTCCAAGATATAATCTAACATCATCAGCTGGAGAGGGAGGGAGCGTAGCTCCTGCGTTAGGTAGTTTTAATGCAGGAACACAGGTAAGTGTAACAGCTACTCCAAACGAAGGTTATGTTTTTAGTTCTTGGTCCAATGGGTCAACTGAGAATCCAATCACTATTACTCTTAACTCAAATACCGAATTATCGGCAAACTTTGAAATGGTTATTAACTATTTCTTATTTAGTCTTTTAATTTCAGAGGGTGGAACTGTCTCCTCTTCAACTGACTCACCTTTAACAGGGACCTATGAGCAAGGTACCGAAATATCATTAATTGCAAGTGCTTATGACGGATATCAATTTATAGGTTGGTCAGATGGAAATTTATTAACTGAAAGGACTATTTCTATAGATTCAAATATAGAAATAGAGGCTTTATTTGATTATGACTGTAGTTATTGGCAATTTGAAGTGCCAGATTGGAAAAAAACTTCATATGAACTTTTTGATATTATTTATCCTGAAAAATACTCACAAGTAGGAAATCTCCTAAATAATCAATGGGGAAATGAATCTGGTGAGTATGGTTTTAACGTTATAGTTGTTGATTATAATAATGATGGTTATAGAGATGTAATTGGTTTTTATAATGATTATTCAAACTTTGTTGCCTATCCACAGGATTATTATGGTTATGAAAGAAAACAAATGATTAGGTTTTATAAAGGAACATGTGGTGGCAATTTTGAAGTTGATGAACAAAATGATAATAAAATACTTGGAACTGTTCATGGAAGAAAAGTTTTACTAGGAGACTTTAATAATGATGGTTATGTAGATGTGTTCTTCATATCTCACGGTTATGATAATATCCCATTTAAAGGAGAATTTAGTAAAGCAATATTTAGTGATGGGAGTGGGGGGTTTTATGACACTGAGTATACAGATTTTGTCTCCTTTTATCATGGTGGAGCAACTGGAGATATAGATAATGATGGCGATCTTGACTTGGTAGTAGTTGAAGGTGGTAGGGGTAAATCATTAGTTTATCTTAATAATGGTGGTGTATTAAGCCCAAGTAGTGATTTGATAGATCAAGATTTGGCTAAGAGTATGTATAATGCTGAATTATATGATTTAAATAATGATGGATACCTAGATCTAATTATGGGTGGTCATGATTGGTGGAATCAATGGAGTACTTCATATGATACTCTTCCTTTAGTTGTTTACGGTGATGGAATAGATTTCATTGATAATGATTATATAAGGCTACCTGAAGCAAATGTTAATAGACAAGGGCTCGTTAGTAATTTTGAATTTTACGATTTAAATAATGATGGAAATGTTGAAATAATTTTAACAAGAACTGGGGATGGTCTTGGTGAAGAGCCAAATCTTCCATGGAATGAGAGAAACTTTTATAAAAACTGGTCTATACAAGTTCTAGAATTAAGTGGTAATGAGTATTTAGATAAAACTAATGAATTTATTGATTATTACTCTGGAACAGAACCATGGATAAAGTTTACCAAAATAAGGGATAAAGATAATGATGGAGTCATTGAAATGTTTAATAATGTAAATCAATATAATGATTTAGACAATTATTTAGAATGGAAAATTATTGGTGGTAAGCTTATAAAACAATAAATGTCCTATAATTAATATTATGTAAAACAGGATATGTATATCAAAGTTTGTATATTAGAGCATGATTATATCTACATCCCCTAACATTGGAAATAAAAAGATTATTGAAACACTAGGAATTGCTCGTGGAAATACCGTTAGATCAAGAAATGCTGCAAGAGATATATTTGCTGCATTAAAAAATATTGTCGGTGGTGAAATTGACGAGTATACAAAACTTCAAGCTCAAGCAAGAGAACAAGCAATTAGCAGAATGATTGCTAATGCTCAAGATCTTG
>Ga0208947_1001375_pt1 | contig 10758 bp, 9 predicted proteins | sample AOAMet1_04_M0_20_2_FD_188226 | JGI IMG/M metagenome (GOLD analysis project Ga0208947, IMG submission 188226) | Ammonia-oxidizing marine microbial communities from Monterey Bay, California, USA - CAN11_04_M0_20 (SPAdes) | ecosystem: Environmental > Aquatic > Marine > Intertidal zone | place... | reverse complement strand
GTGACATGGAGAAGACTCTGGGTGATTTCCATCTCAAAACCGGCGAAGGCCAAGTGCGAAGCGCCGAGGTCGTAGGTGTGGTTGGACCGAACGCCACTGGAAAGACCACAATGGTTCGAATGATTGCAGGCGAGATGGAACCCGATCAGGGTTGGTGCACGATGGAAGCTAGCGTCTCGTACAAGCCGCAACACGTCAGAACCGATTTCGATGGCAGCGTACAAGATTGGCTCGATACGGAACTCGGTGCTAAGTGGCGCAGCGGCGAATTCCACACTCAAGTGATTCGTCCGCTGCAAGTCGACCAATTGCTTGAATTGCGGGCTAAGAAACTCTCCGGTGGAGAGTTGCAGGCGGTCAGTATCGCGATTTGCCTTGGGAAGGAAGCAGACCTCTACTTGCTAGATGAGCCGAGCGCCCACCTCGATGCAAATGCTCGAATGGAGGCTGCGAAGGCAATTCGCCGCACTATGGAAAGTAATGAGAAGGCGGCGATGGTCATCGATCACGACATCTACTTCATCGACATCGTTAGCGATTCTCTTCTCGTCTTTGATGGTGAAGGAGGCTCTCACGGAAATGCAGTCGGGCCGATGTCGCTACGGAAGGGAATGAACCGCTTCCTCGAAGATGTCGATGTCACCTTCCGTCGCGACCACGAATCTCACCGGCCGCGGATCAATAAGCGAGGCAGTCGCAAGGACCGAGAGCAGAAAGCGAGTGGTGAATACTTCTACCTCGAATGAGCAAAGGACGAGCCTCTCCGACCATTGGATTCTTGAAGGGCGCTCAGAACCACTCACCCATGCCAGAGGATGAGTCGGGTGAGGTTGAGCCTGTCGACGAGGTCGAGGTGGAGGTCGAGCCCGAAGACCCAATGGCATTGCTAGAAGCGAAGGTCGCAGAATTACTCAGCGATTTACAATATGCGCGAGCAGAGACAATGAACGCACGACATCGAGGCCAGCGCGACCGTGCTGAGGCGATTCGATTCGGAGCAGCAGGCCTCGCCAGCAAAATCATCCCTGCAATCGATGGCCTCGAAAAGGCTCTGAGCAATGGCAATGGCGACAACGAGGCGATCACAGAGGGCGTTCGAATGACTCTCGACTCTCTCAAGAACGCCCTCGAAACCGAAGGAGTCACCCGAGTCGAAACCGTTGGGGCCGCCTTCGACCCAAGTCGAATGGAAGCAATCGCGACGATTCCTGCCCCCGACGGGCAAGCCGCGGGAACCGTAATCGAAGAAATCGAATCCGGATTCATGCTACATGACCGTGTTCTGAGGCCAGCAAAGGTCGTCGTAGCCAGTGATTAAGCCCCAAAATAGGGTTTATTCAAATCCTATGTCTAATTCGCCGAACCGATGGATGGAAGAAACACTCGAAAAACAGCGATTCTTCTTGTGCTATCGATGCTCTTAGCTGGTTGCATCGGAGAGGCTGAACCTGAAGCAATCGAGGGATGCACAGATGAACTTGCAAGCAATTTCGACGCGACAGCCGATCAAGATGACGACTCATGCGTCTATCCCGACTCTGATGGCGATGGAATCTACGATTTTGACGAAGTCGCCGGCTGCACAAATCCTGAGGCTTACAATTACGATGAAACTGCAACCGATGACGATGAATCATGCGAAATCCCATGGATTTCTGAATACGGGATCAATTGGGTTGAGCACGATGGGGGCGAAGGATGCGAGTGCTCGGACGGTTCGGATTGGACTTTCTGGAGCCGCTATGCCGACCCGTCACGCGTGATACTGTATTTCCAGGGCGGTGGTGCGTGTTGGGAGGACCAAAGTTGTGATACCGTAGGTGGCACATTCAAGCAGACCGTTCACGATGACGACCCAAGCATAGGTTCCGAAATTGGCGAGCAGGGATTCGACATCTATACTCTCAAGCAATACGGAATAGGAAATTTCCGCAACGCAGATAATCCAATCGCTGATTGGTCTTGGATCTATATCCCATACTGCACTGGCGATGTCCACCTCGGAAGCAAAACGGGAGAATATTCCGATAGCACGATTGAACACAAGGGCCACAACAACTCGCAATCAGCTTACAATTTCATGCTGGAAAATTATCCTGATGCTGAGACGATTCTTGTGACAGGTTCGAGCGCTGGCTCGATTCCAGCCCCCCTATACGGAGCACGAGTGGCTGTCGACTACCCCGATTCTCAAGTGATGGTCTTCAACGATGGAAGCGATGGACTATTCACCAACGAGACCTTCGATTTTTACGATATATGGAACCTCAATGACACCATGCTGGATTTCCCTGAAAGCAATGAATTGAACTTCAACAAGATGGATTCGGGAGATTTGATTATCTACACGCACAGTATCGATAATTCAATTCGATTCGGCCGATTCTCTGATTCAAATGACGAAACCATGCGCTTCTTCGGAGCACTGCTCGGCAATGACATCTCTTTGGAGTACCGGGACCAGGTTCTGTCTTCTGAGCAGAAAGCTGAGGATTCTGGAATTGAACTTTCAGCCTACATGACCGGAGGTGACGGTCACACGATTTTGCTCTCAGACCGTTTCTTCACTCTCGAAACAGAAGGAGTGTCCTTCCTCGATTGGTTCACTGCTTGGATCGAGGGTGATAACGTCGAAGACGTTCATTGCACCGATTGCTGAGGCGGTCGGCAAATCTCCAAGATTCAGCCAACTGGTTCGCCACCTTCACCCATGAAGGCAAGGCGGTGTAGCCCATTTGTTTCAATGAGATTGTCGAGGACAGCGCTCGGGACGAGGGAGCCGAGGACTTCTCGAAGCGCTGCTTCTTCGGTGATAGTGCTGAGCATGCGAGCAGTCTCACGGATTCGCCAACCCTCGAAGCGCTCGCGCTCGATGAGCGGTATCAGAACGACCTCCCAGCCTGCCGCGGCGTAGAGCTCGCTCGTACCCAAATCGGTAGTGACGAGAGTTCCTGATGCTCCATGATAGGCCTCGGCATGGCTAACCCAATTTGGAGGGTCTTCGATATCAGGAATTGCACAGATGTGAGTATTCTCGATGCCAGCGGCTTCGAGCCAGGTGCCAATCATCGCTTCGCGCTCTTCGGATGACCAAGGGTTAGCGAGGTTTTGTGGCCGGTTAGACGAGCCGATTCCGATGATTAAAGTCGCATCCGGGCGGTGCTCATCACGTATCGCTGCAGCCGCATCAACCATCGCAGCATGACCCATGTGGAATGGTTGGAATCGGCCGAGCACGACAACCCCTGATTGAGGTGGTTCAGACGGTGCAACTGGCAGCATTGGGAGATCTGTCATACGACTACCTCCGCTAATCTAGTACCGCCGAGGACCCAGTCCTCTGGGCTAAGGTATTCTCGACCAATTAGCAATGTCAATCCTGGGTCACGAGATAATTCAATGAAGTCATACAGGCTCTCAGTAAGTGTTCTGTGTGATTCCATCGTCGGCAATATACGAGGGTCTTCATCAGGATTCAGAGACTCGCCAAGTTCCTGCCGTCTCTCCATCCAATCAAGAATTACAGACTCCGAATAAGACTCGCGATCACTACTTGCTAAGGCACCCGCGAGTCGCTGCCAGACATCGGCTGATACGAATACATCGGCATCCTCTAATCTCTCATCTAACGAGGGCTCGACATAGAGGAATAAGCGACCATCCCAGCATCGCCACTCGGCCACACTAGCCCAATCACAAAGGATCAGCGATGCCGCAGCATCCAAACCGTCATCAGCGGTATCAGCCCATTCGAGAAAATCTCCTTCGATATCAACAGAAAATCCACGATGGAAGCGAGGATCTCCCGCAGGGCGTTCCTCTGCGAGACGGCCGCTCTCGAAGGCCATAACCAATTGATCGACACTCATCGAACGTAGCCGCTCGAGAGCGGTCAAATCAACTAGACGAAGGATTACATCGGCCATGCACTCACCTCTAACAGGCCCTGCAAGTCACCCTCCATCAACGTATCATCCCCGCATCGAGCCAAGTCAGAACGCACTCATCCAGAAGTTGAGCGACATGCTCGATAGCAACTTCTTCCTCATTGCTGAATCTCAGAGTGCATTTCCCAGTCTTGCAAGCTCGAAGAACCGCTGGCATTCCAGCCGTCAGATGCGGATTCCGGTACAGCGGAGTCAAGTAGAGTGAGACGTGATTCTGCTGAATGCAGATAGCAAGAAATGGATCGAAACTCTTGCGAGTCTTCAACTTCACCAATTTGTAGTAACCAGGGTCGTCACGAATCACATCGAGAACGTTCTCGTGCTGCCTCGCAATCGAACTCAATTTCTCCCAGAGTGGAAGCAGAGCTGGATTCTTCACCCAATCCACGCTCGCCCGAGCCGTAGGCTCGGATTGAACGCTTCGTGCTCTCACACTGCAAATCCCGGCATCGGGTTGAAGAACTCCACACCAGCGCATCGAACCATCCCCCACGTGGGCCGGAGCGTTCGTCATGGCAACCATCGATGAGCAGATCAAGAGCCTCGAGGAGGAGATCTCGAAGACCAAGTACAACAAGGCCACTCAAGGCCACATAGGGAAATTGAAGGCGAAAATTGCCGCTCTCAAAGAGCGCAAGGAGAAGGCTCAGGCTCACGCGAAATCGAGTGGGGGTGGACCTGGATTCGAAGTCAAGAAGTCAGGAGATGCATCTGTTGCTCTGGTCGGATTTCCCAGTGTAGGAAAGTCAAGTCTGATCGTGCAATTGACGGATGTCGAGTCGGACACAGGCCATTTTGCTTTCACAACCCTAACCTGCATTCCCGGCGTACTGCACCACCGAGGCGCTACCATTCAGATTCTGGATTTGCCCGGATTGATCAAAGGTGCATCGGAGGGCAAGGGCCGCGGACGGGAGATTCTCAATGTAATCCGTGGATGTGACATGGTCCTGTATGTCATAGACCCCTTCCAAGGGGCTCACTTCGACATTCTAGATATGGAGTTGTGGCGGGCCGGAATGCGCCTGAATCAGCCGAGGCCCCAAGTTTTCATTGATAGGACCGAGCGTGGCGGTATCGTCGTGCGCTCGACCTTAGAACAAACGAATCTGGAAGATGAAGAGATTCAAGCGATTATCCGCAGCTTCGGAATCGTCTCTGCGAACGTGACACTGCGAACTAATGTGACAGATGACCACATCGTCGACACGCTCGCAGGTAACAGAGTCTATTCCGATGCTGTGATTGTTCTAAACAAGGTTGACCTTGCCACAGAAACCGACCTGACTAAGGCTCGAAAGTTGTTGCCTGAAAACTGGCCTATCCTACCGGTTTCGGCAAAGACTGGCCAGGGTATCGAGGCGATGAAGGACTTCATTTTCGACAATCTTCACTTCATGTCGATTTATCTCAAACCACAGGGCCAAGAGGCAGACCTCATCGAACCGCTAATCGTCAAAAATACCTCAACGGTTCGAGATGTCTGTGTGAAATTACATCGAGAATTCGTCCGAAAATTCCGCTATGCTCGAGTGAAGGGGCCGAGTGCTAAATTCGATTGGCAACGCGTTGGTCTTGATCACCTTCTGAGGGATGGCGACCTGTTGACCATCATCGTCCGCAAGTGAGGACTCAGGTAGTCTGTCCTTGCTGTATTATGCGGGATGGCTTGCGAATCATTCACCAATGGGTGTCGCTACCGGGCAGCGTGGCTGAGACCCTCGATCTACTGCCGCGTGCCGAATTGCGCGCCATCTTTGCCCATCTCCAAGGGCGGGCAACCTTGCTAATCGGCGTTTTCGTGTTGGGCTTCGTGGCTGGATATCCTCTTGCTGAAATAATGATCGAGATATTGCTGGATGCCGATGGATACCGACCGGTTGGCGTCGAGATTATCGTTCTGCAACCGATGGAAATCATTCTACTCAAATTGAGAATTGCCAGTCAGATTGGAGTTGCTCTATTCGCGGTCACCCTAATTGGCGACTTGGCGTGGAATGGGCGACGAATCTTCGCTCAAGGAAAGAGAATCGCTGTACCGCAGAGCGGTGGTGGATTCGTTCGCTTCATCGCCGCCTTCTTTTTCATGACGATCCTTGGCGTTTTGGGATTCCTTTACGCTCACGAGGTACTGATTCCTTTCTTACTCGATTATCTCGCTAAGGATGCGAGCGCAGCCGGTTTGGATTCAACCTGGCAGCTGCGCTCGTGGATTGGATTCATCATTGGACTTTACATGGGTTCGATACTGAGTTTCCAAGTTCCGCTCGTGGTGGTAACACTGATTCGAGCCGATGTCATCGACCGCAGCGCAGTCACCGATAATCGCCCATTCCTTTGGTTCGCTGCGGCAGTGATTGGTGCTTTCGTCTCGCCTCCAGACCCTATCTCGATGTTCCTCGTCGGTGGACCAATGCTCGTCCTACTCGAGATTGCTCTCTTGTTTGACCGCCTAGGAAGAGATTAGCCGAATTGAGGACTCGGCCTTCTCAGACCTCGTCTACTCAAATCTCGATTCCACGATTGCGTGCATCCTCGGCCTGAGCGTCAGCTCGGCCAGCCTCAACATCGACAAAGCGCATCAGCACTGTTCCAATGATGATCAATATGCACAAACTCGCTACTCCGACTCGACTATCGTAAGCCACAGTCAGGATTCCGTAAATCATCGGACCGAGTAGTGCTGCAACCTTTCCGAAGAAGCCGAAGAAGCCGAAGAACTCAGCGCTGCGAGTTTCGGGGACCATCTGTCCGAAGAGCGAACGAGCGAGCCCCTGCGAGCCCCCAAGAAGAGCTCCAGCCATGCATCCGAGTAGCAGGAATTGGAACATCACGTTGATTCCCATCGGCTGCCAAACCAAATCTCGAACGGCTGATGGTATCGCATCAAGAGGACCATCTCCAAGGCTCGTTGGATGCTTCTCACCCATGCCACTCGAAGCGTCGAGTGGTCCGCCTTGAACATTGTAACTGAAGCGACTCTCTTGGTCGAATGTGGCAAAGAAGGCTGCCATTCTGTCGAGATCATTTGTGCTGCTGATTAGGTATTCATTCTCAGGGTCATCAAAGGCGTAGACCGTCTTGTCAGTGTAGTCTTCATGTTGATGAACAGCCATGACATCCATCCACTCAGACGTCCAATCCTGTTCATCACCTTCAACTGCTATCGTTAGAGCGTAAGCATTCGCCCCCGTCGAAATCACATATTGACCTGCACCTTCCAATCTGACCTGTTGTAGACTAGATTGCAGTTCGGGCGGGTGGCTTGAAGCGTCGAGCGGATCGGTACCCGCCGCAATTTCCTCCTCATTGGTGTACCAATCGCCGTCGATATTGTCGTCGGAATGATCGGCGATTCCATCACCATCGGAATCCCAATCATACTGAATATCATAATCTGAGTGAGCATCCAATGCTAGCGGGGCGAAGGACATGGCACCTAGTACGACCACAACCCAACCGACTAGAGACAAGGTCAACGCGTACTTCGTATTCGTCGCCTCGGCAAGCTTAGTGAAGGCAATCGCACACGGAGCGGCGACGAATTGAATCACCAATATTGTTGCAATCAGCGCCGTCGTTGTCAGCCCGAGCACGGTGATTCCGTAGATTCCAGCAAGCGCAGTAACCGAGTTGATTCCATCGATGAAGAAGAAGTAAGCTAGCATGTAGATGAATAGCGTCTTGAAGCGATCGACCTGTCCGAATGTCTTACGCAACTCAGTGAAGGCGAGGCTGGCAGACTCTGAAAAACTGAGACTTTCCATTTCATTCTCGATTGGTGGCTCCGGGACATATTTGAAGGTCAACATTGCGAATCCAAGCCACCAAGCTCCTGATGAAGCCATGACAAAGGGAATCACCCAATCAGGATTAGAACCATTATCATCAACAATCATCATCACCATCACGAGATGGACCAATAGAAGCAGCCCACCTCCAAGATATCCGTAGGCGAAGGCCTTGTTCGAGATAGCATCCATCTCATCATCAGTCCCCATGTGAGGTAGTAGAGCGTTGTAGAATACGCCAGCGCCGTTAAGGCCGATATTGGCCATCAAGAACATCAGAAAGAGCCACACCCACTGGAACGATATATCGAACATGGGGGCGAAGGCGAGAGCAAAGGTCGAGCCAGCTCCAAGATAAGTCAATATCCTCAACCACCACATCTTGATTGCACGTCTGTCAGCAATGACACCAAGTGATGGGCTCGCGAACGCAACCAGTAGAGCACCGATGGTGACGGCAAAGGACCAAACTGCATCAGAAGTCATGTCCATGCCGAGAATTGTTGTTTCCAGTCCATTCGCTTTCAGGAAAATATAGGCGAACCAAGCAGGGAGTACCGCGGTGGTCACCGAGGTCTCAAAGGCTGACTTTCCCCAATCATAGAAGGCATATCCCCTTACTGCTTTCGGATTTGATTCTCTATCAAGTTCTACTCTCTCGGACATGGTGGCACCTGCGCTGCCGTCGCTATGTAGGGGTTTGAGCATTGGGGCGGCGTCACGAATTCAGAAGGGCGCGGATTCAATACCCCATCAGCGCTCGAGGGCATGTGTCTGATGGCTCATCGTGGGTCCCACCTACGGAGAATACGATTCCATCTCTCCTTCATGGAATGCGCTTCGTTGACGGAGTCGAATTCGACCTTCGACTGAGTGCCGATGGAGAGTTAATGCTGTTTCATGATGACTTACTTCCTGGTAGCGAAGCGAAGCGAGATCGATGTGTCGAACTACTCGACTCGGTTGAAGTCGCCTCGCGAGGGATTGATCGATTTGATGACCTTCTGAAAAATCGTGAATTCACAGAATTGTGGATGAGTTCGTCCAAGACGGTGAATATCGAATTGAAAACCGCTCATCCAACTGCTCGAATTTCAGACACGACTAGCCATCTTGTAGCAATGATGACTAAGCTTGAAGATTCTCTAAACGACTTCGACCTACCCAAGCGCTCGACTATGATTTACGGCTTCTCCCCGAAAATAGCTGCAGCGGTTGAACAAAGTGGCCTGAGTCTTCCAAATACGCAACTTTCGCCGCATCTGCGATCTTGGGGGCGTACCAAAATCAAGAGATTGATTGGCTCTCCGAACTTCATCTCGAACAGCGTCTCAGGACTAATTCGCGACCGACGTAAAAAGGGAATGCCGGTCGTTGGGATGGCTCTGCACTACATCCATGGTTGGGAACGTCTAATCCATCCCGGAATCCCAGTCTCTCTCACCGGAAAGGGACTGAATCGCCTATTCAGTATCAGCAAGGAAATGGGATTGCATGTTTGGCCGGCTCCACTAAACCTTGAGCAATTGATGCTCGACGCGGGCATCACTTTGGTGACTGACCATGTCGACCCTACCGTACACACACTCCCCAACGGTGATGCCCGTTGGACACGACCCGCCAGCCAGCCTTTGGATGATGAATGGCGAGTGAGACTGGACGCATCAAGCGGTGCTGAACGCGTCGATCTCCTGAAAGAGGCCAGCGAATCACTACCAATGTGGCACGAGATTCCTGAACAAGTCCGGGCGACTGAAATCGCTGCTGACGCAGCGAAGTGGTCGTGGTCAGGAAAACCTGAATCTTGGGCGGTTGACCTTGAGGAAGGTCGCCCATGGGGTTGTGCTCGAATCATCGGACATCGAGGCTCGGGCGAACATCACTGATTCAGACTCGTCGAGAAATCACTCGAGTCGGCGTAATGGTTGATTTTTCGGGATGTACTTCGGGCGGTAAATCGGTGTGCCTCGCCCATCGCGCGCATTGCGCTCATCCATGATTTGCGCGCAAATCCCAGCAACTCGCGCCCAACCAAAGAAAGTCGTGTAGTACTCCGGTTTACGGAATCCTATCGCGTGTAGTAGCGAGCCACTAGCAATATCGACATTTGGATATGGATTCTTGATCTTAGGATGCTCCATCAGAATCGGTGGAACAACCTCTCGAAGAGTCTTGACGATGCGGTAATTCTCGTCATCGGGGCAAACCTCCTCACCTAGCTCGATGAGCAATCGCGCCCTCGGGTCCTCAGCTCGTAGAACTCCGTGTCCAAAGCCAAAAATCGGGCGCTTCGCTGCCAACTCGGCACGCACGAACGCCTCGACCTCATCGGGATTGTTAGTGCCAATACGCTGCACGAACTCAAGGCATGCTTGGTTGGCGCGTCCGTGTAGTGGCCCAGATAGCGCATTCATCGCTGAGGCGATAGAGGCATAGACAGTCGCTCGACCACTTGCCACAGCCTTTCCTGTGAAGGTTGAGAGATTACCACCGCCGTGGTCCAAGTGTAGGATGAAGAAGAATCGTAGAACACGATTCATCTTCTCTGCTTTATCGCCAGTCATACCGAGCATGTGGACAAAGTTCTCCACCAACCCCAACTCTGGCTTGCTCGGTTGCAATTGCTCCTTCTTTCCACCTCGTAAGAGGAAAATTCGAGCCATCAATTCGGGCATGCGGGCGATGAGATTCATCGAATCAGTCCGGACATCGCCCGTTGTGTCAGCAGCGCCCAGTGCCATGATTCCCATCGACAACCAATCCATCGGATGGCCGCTACCGGGGGTCAGTGATTCCAACACCCGTAGCGCACCGGTTGGCATTTCCATCGCACGGTGCGCCAACTCGGTTCGGAATGCCTCGGACTCCTCTTCCGTCGGCAATCGCTTGTTCATAAGGAGGTAGAATACATCCTCTTCCTCGAGGTCTGCAAGGTCCTCAACAGGATAGCCGACGTAATGCACACCTTCGATTGGATCGACAAAGGAGGTGCGGCAGGTTCCAACAGGAATTCCGCGCAT
>Ga0208947_1001368_pt1 | contig 10778 bp, 14 predicted proteins | sample AOAMet1_04_M0_20_2_FD_188226 | JGI IMG/M metagenome (GOLD analysis project Ga0208947, IMG submission 188226) | Ammonia-oxidizing marine microbial communities from Monterey Bay, California, USA - CAN11_04_M0_20 (SPAdes) | ecosystem: Environmental > Aquatic > Marine > Intertidal zone | place... | reverse complement strand
ATATAACTATTTGCACCAGGATTTTTGTCTCCTAAACTTGCATTAGATAAATGGTTATATGAAAAACCTAATTCAGTTTTTTTTTCAGTACCCTTTAATTCTTCTGCATTAGCTGAAAATACAAAAAGAATAACAAATAGAACTGAACAAAAATTTTTAAAAATTATTTTCATTTTATTAATTTTTTTTAAATATAAAACTTCTCATGATTATTGCACCTCCAATTAAAAATATCAATATTGGTAATAACCACAAAATATATGTGTTTTTTTTTAATTTAGGATCATACAGAATCCATTCACCATATCTTTCTCTAAAAAAATCATAAATTTGAATTTCAGTAAAACCTTCCTCTAATTTTTTGTCTATTAATACTTTCATGCTAATAGCAAATTGAGAGTCTGAGTCATAAACAGATTGACCTTGGCAGACTAAACATCTCAAATTTTTTGTTATTTTACTTTTTACATCATAATTACTAGCTTCTAAGTGATTAAAAGAAGAAATTAAAAAAATGACTAAAAATAATTTAAATATTTTCATTTTATTATTGATTTAATTTCTTTAGCTGTTTTTTCATCTAAAGGTCCAATATACCTTTTAATTATAACCTTATCTTTTATTAAAAAAGTCTCAGGTACTCCATATGCGCCCCATTCGATTGCTATAATACCTTCCTGATCAAAAATTATTTTTTTATAAGGGTTTCCCAATTCAATTAAGAAATTTTCCGCATTAATCTTTTTATCTTTATAATTAATTCCAACAACCTCTATTTTTTTACTTTCTTTAAAGTTCATTAAAAAAGTATGCTCTTTTCTACAAGGCACACACCATGACGACCAAACATTTAATAAATAAAATTTATCTGAATTAAAAAAATTTGATGAATTTATTGTTTCATCTGAATAAAATAAATCACCTTTAAATGATGGTATTTTATTACTAATCTTTGTTTCTGGAGTATAAATATTTGTATTCTGCAACCCTTTGTAAAAAAGTATAAAAACAATTATAAAAATTAAAGATATAAATATTGGTAATAATTTATTTTTCATGTTCTTTTTTAAAAAAACTTAATAATCCACCAAAACTAATCACTATTACTGATATCCAAATCCACAACATAAATGGCTTAACTTGATATCGAACATTAAAGTAATCTTGATTTTGAACAATGTTGATCACTATAAATTTATCTAACAACAATGTGGTTTTAATATCTGCTTCACTAGTCACAATATTTGGCTGATTATAAATTCTTAACTCAGGTGATAAATCTTCAATTTTTTCATTTATATTTTCAATACTAAAGTTTGCTATAATAGATTTATAATTTTTTTCTTGTTTTTGATTAATGCTTTTAAATACTATTTTTGTTTTTGATGATGTAAATGTTTCCCCCACTTTTAGATTTGTAATTATTTCACTAGAAAATAAATTATTTAATAAAATACTTAAAATTAATAAACTAAATCCAAAGTGAGCAATGTTCTGTGAAATGTTACTGTATTTTCTTATAAAAAAATCTCTCAAAGTTATAAAAAATAAGTAGAGAGCACTTGATACCAAAATTGTATTTATAAGTAGATTGGTGCTAAATTTTTTGACTATTAAAAAAGATAATACAATTGAAATTGCAAAGAATAATACTAAATAGAATTTGTCTACTATATTTGATTTGATCCATTTTAATTTAGGTCCAATAGCCATTGCCATTAAGAATGGGATTAAAAATGGAATTATTAATTTATGATAAAATGGTGGTCCTACAGATATTTTTTGAGATGATAAAACTTCAAGGAAGATTGGATAAATAGTTCCTATCAGCACTACAGATAAAAAATACATCATAAACCAATTGTTGATTATTATTGATGTTTCTTTACTTAACCAAAAAAAACTATTTGAATTATTTGGACTACTTTTGTGAAAAAAGAAAAAAATGAATAAAGAGATAAAAATTAAAGAAAACAAAAATACTAAAATAAATAAACCTCTCTCTGGGTCATTTGCGAAAGTGTGAACAGAATTAAGAATTCCAGATCTCACTAAAAAAGTTCCACACATACTTAATGTGAATGTAGAAATTGACAAAATGATTACCCAAGACGTTAAAACCTGTTTTTTTTCTAATACCATGATGCAATGCAAAAGAGTTGTTAATGCTAACCAAGGCATTAAAGAAACATTTTCAACTGGATCCCAAAACCAAAAACCACCCCAACCTAGTTCATAATATGCCCAAATAGATCCAAGTAAAATTCCTAAAGTTAAAAATACCCATGAGGCAATAATCCATTTTTTTATATGTGAGGCCCATACCTTTGAAACTAGATTAAGATAAGTGGCAGCTAAAGCTGATGAAAATATAATTGATGATCCTACATATCCTAAATATAAAATTGGTGGATGAATTGCTAAAGCAGGATCTTGGAGTATAGGATTGAGGCCCATTCCTTCCTCAGGGGTTGGAAAAATAAAATTAAATGGATTTGATGTTTGAATTAAGAAAAGAAAAAATCCTATAATTATAATTTGCTGAAAAATTAAAGTTAAAAGTTTATATTTAAGTGGCTGATTTTTAGTTTTTAAAAAAAAGATTAAAATAAATAAAGTTAATACTAACAACCATAGCAGTAAACTCCCCTCATGATTTCCCCATGTTCCAGCTATTTTATAAAAAAGCGGTTTTGTAGTATGAGAGTTGTTAAAGACTGTTTCATTACTAAAATCAGATAATACAAAAGATATAATTAAACATGCAAAACTGATCACAACTAAAAAGAATTGTAGAAAAGTAAAAGATAATATCTTTGTATTAAGTGTTGAAGAGTTTTGAAAATTTTTGATTGAAAAATAAACAAGTATTAAACTAATGCCTAGCCCTAAAATTAATGCGTAGTATCCAATAGAGCTATAAAGCAATTTATTTATCCTCCAATGCTGCTTTTACTTCTGGAGGCATATAATTTTCATCGTGTTTTGCTAAAATTTTTGTAGCAGATAAAACATTTCGATCTTTTAAAAAACCTTCAGCAACCACTCCTTTTTCCTCTTCAAAAAGATTTGGTACTGCTCCAGTGAAACTGACATTTATTTCATTTTTAAAATCAGTGATAATAAAATTAATTTCGTTAGAATTGATGGAAATTGAATTTTTTTTAACCATACCACCCACTCTAATTTTACTTTTATTAAGTTCTACAGAAGAATTAATTTCTGATGGTGACTGAAAATAAACAACGTTTTCTTCTAGTGATTTTAAAACTAAAAAGACAGTTAATACTAAAGTTAAAAAAATAATTACTACAAACAAAAATCTTAATTTAACTTTACGACCATACATGGTTTAAAAGTTAATTGCTTGTGGCGTTAGCTAATATTTCTTTATTAATTCTTTGTGATTTTGCAGAATTAGCTTTCTCAGTGTTAAGAGATCCAAATTTAGCAACAAATTTATTTTGCTCTTTAACAAATTGAATTTTTGTAACTAAATAAAGAGCTGTGAAACTCAAAAGAGTAAAGCTGAAAGCAGATAAAACGTAAACACCGTATCCGTTCATAAAAAGTAGTTCATTAATCATAATCTATCTAAGCCTTTATTTTTAATTTTTATCAGTTCTGTATTATATTTCATTAAAAAAATTAGCAATGAAAAAAGAGCAAATGCCGCAGTCATTATTAGTAATGGAAAAAGCATCGATGAGTGAATTGAGCTTTTTGACAAAATATTAATTGAAGCTGGTTGATGAAGTGTGTTCCACCAATCAACTGAATATTTTATAATTGGAACATTAATAATTCCTAAAATTGTAATAATAGTACTGATCTTAAAAACTTTTTCTTCATTTTCATAAATTCTCCAAGAAATTAAATACATTGCATAAAATAGAGCTAATATTAACATTGAGGTAATTCGTGCATCCCAGGCCCACCAAGTTCCCCACGTTGGCTTACCCCAAATGGAACCCGTAACTAGTGCAATAATATTAAAGACAAAACCAGAGGGAGCTAAACTTTTAGCTATTAAAAATAAATTTTTGTTCTTAAAAATAAATCCGCTAATTGATAAAAATGTTATAGAAGAAAAAATTCCTAAAGAAATCCAAGCAGCTGGAACATGTACATACATAATTCTGACAGCATCACTTTGTTTATAGTCTTCTGGTGATAAAACTAGAGCTTCTGTCAATCCAACTGAAATCACAATTACAAATAAAAATAAAATATATTTTGGTGCCTTGGAAGTTATCTGAAAAATTTTATTTGGTTGAAAGAGTTTAAACATATTTTTATTAATGTTTATTATGAAAAGGATTTCCGATCAAGAATGCAGAGGGAGATAATAATTTGAAATTAACGATTAACATCCTTGATCAGAATATGAATTATATTGCCAAGCTTGTGTGGCCTAGATTTGAGCTAAATGTGTTTGAAAAATGATGTCTTTAGTTAGACATCTTGAAATAACTTGAGCCCTTTTTTCCTGAAAAAATCTCCTCAATTAGAGGATGTTTGATAGGTTCATCTGAATCATCCATAAGAAGGTTTTGTTGGGAAACGTATGCCTCATAAGTAATTTCATCATTTTCAGCTAGTAAATGATAAAAAGGTTGGTCTTTTCTCGGTCTAACGTTTTTTGGAATTGACTGATACCATTCTTCAGAATTATTAAATTCAAAATCTACATCATAAATTACACCTCTAAACTCAAAGTGTTTATGTTTTACAATATCTCCAATTGAGAATTTAGCTTTTTGAATTGGCATAGCTTTAGTATGGGTATTTAAAAATAAAAATCAATGCTAAAAATATAAATGTTTTGTGATGTGGCAAATATGTTAATATCTTTTTAGTGAATAAATCATTTTTAAAATTTGTCACAGATTTTGGACCATTAGCAATATTTTTTTTTTATTACTACAATAGTGGAAAAAATTTATCAGTTGCTATCCCTCCACTTATAGTTGCAACTTTAATTGCATTAGCGATCGTTTGGTTTTTTGAAAAAAAAATACCAATGATGCCATTAATAAGTGGAATCTTAATTACATTTTTTGGAGGGCTAACTATTTATTTTAATGATCCAATATTTATTTATGTTAAGCCAACAATTATTAATATTTTATTCGCTTTAGCTTTATTTTTTGGAAAATATTTTACTAAGGAGCCTGTATTGAAAAAAATTATGGGTAAATCAATTCCTTTAACAGATATTGGATGGGAACTATTGAATAAAAGATGGATGTTTTTTTTCTTTGGTCTCGCAATACTAAATGAATGTGTTTGGAGAACACAAACTGAGGAATTTTGGGTAAATTTTAAAGTATGGGGAATGTTGCCAATCACTATAATTTTTACTGGTTTTCAAATACCTTTAATTAATAAACATAAAATTGATGCCCAGTAATTTAAAGCTTGTAATTAATAATGCTCATAAACAACTAGAAGAAAGACAATTTTTTGAAAGAGATGAGCTAAAAGTTATTTTAGATTTGTATGCAAAAATGGTTTCTGAAGGATCGTGGAAAGATTACGGTCTAAATATCTCCAGTAAACAAGTGAGCTTCAGTGTTTTTAGAAATGCAGCCGAAAATGCTTTGTACAAAATATGTAAAAATTTTAAGCCTAAAAATAAAAATCTAAAATATTTAATAACAGATACTAGTGGAAAAATTTTAAAAAACTCTTTTGACCTTAAAATTTTACTAAAAAATACTAATTGGAAAAAGTTACAAAAATAAAATTATCTTCTTTGACCAAATAGTCTAAGCAACATTATAAATAAATTTATAAAGTCCAGATAAAGAGTAAGAGCACCCATCACAGCTTTTTTACCCATAATCTCACCAGTGTCACTTACAGCGTACATGTTTTTAATTTTCTGAGTATCGTAAGCAGTTAAACCAACAAAAATTAAAACACCTAAGATTGATATTACAAAATACATCATTGAAGATTTCATGAATATGTTAACTATCGAAGCGATTATTATTCCAATTAAACCCATCATTAAAAATGAACCTAATTTTGTTAAATCTCTTTTAGTTGTGTAACCATAAATACTCATTGCACCAAACGTTGCTGAACATATAAAGAAAACTCTTGTTACACTCATGCCAGTGTAAACTAATAGAATTGAAGATAATGATAAGCCCATTAATCCTGCAAAAACCCAAAAAGTTGTTTGAGCTTTTGATGCGCTCATTTTATTAATGCCAAAACTCATATAAAAAACGATACCTAAAGGCGCCAACATAACAAGCCATTTTAATCCTGACATGTAAATTGCGTTACCTACTGATGTTAGACCTACGATTGATCCAGCATCGTTTGTTACTACCGACATTTTAAAGGTAAGTAATGCAACTATTCCTGTTAATAAAATTCCAGTTGCCATGTAATTATAAACTTTTAACATGTAGGCTCTTAAGCCCTCATCCATTACAACCGTTGACTGTTGAGCTGCTTTAGCTCTATTTAATATTCCGTTTTTATCAAATTTCATAATGGTTAATATATAATAGCCTTTTACTAATTATTCAAGATGCCATAAAAGGATTAAAATATTTAGAATTAAGCAAAAACCATTATGAATTATAAAAAATTAGGTAATACTGATCTTGATGTAAGCACAATTTGTCTCGGTACTATGACTTGGGGTGAACAAAACACTCAAGAAGAGGGTTTTGAACAAATGGATTACGCACTTGATCAAGGTGTAAATTTTTGGGACACCGCTGAACTATATTCTGTTCCACCAAAAGAAGAAACATATGGTCATACAGAAGTTATAATTGGTAATTGGTTTAAAAAATCAAAAAAAAGAGAAAAAGTTATTTTAGCATCAAAAGTTGCAGGTCCTATGAGGGCATATTTAAGAGGTGGTGGAAATAATTATGGCATAGATAAAATGACTCAAGCTGTAGAAGACAGCTTGAAAAGATTACAAACTGATTACATTGATCTTTATCAATTACATTGGCCAGAAAGAAGTACAAATATGTTTGGGCGTCTTGGTTATGAACATAAAGATAGTGGTGAATGGAATAAATTTGAAGATGTTCTTGGGAATCTTAAAAGATTTGTAGATGCTGGAAAAATAAGAGAAATTGGTTTATCAAATGAAACTCCTTGGGGTGTTACAAAATACTTAGAGCTTTCAAAAGAAAAAGGTTTGCCAAGAATGATGTCTGTTCAGAACCCTTATAGCTTGTTGAACAGAACTTATGAAGTTGGTTTGGCTGAAATTTCTGTAAGAGATCAAATAGGTCTTCTGGCTTACTCACCCTTAGCTAGTGGATACTTGTCAGGAAAATATAGAAATAATCAATTACCCAAAAATTCTAGGATTGAAAGAGATCCTGATTTTTGGACAAGGTATGCAAAGCCCAATACTGAAAAAGCTGTTGAGGCATATTTTAAAATTGCAAAAAAACATGGACTTGACCTAGCACAGATGTCCCTAAAGTTTTTAGAAATTCAACCATTTGTTACCTCTGTTATAATTGGGGCAACCACAATGGAGCAGTTGAAAACTAACATAGAAAGTGTAAATATAAACTTAACTGATGATGTCATCAAAGAAATTAATGAAGTTCAAACTATATATCCTAATCCATGTCCATAATTAAAAAAACTATACCCACATTATTAATAATCTTTATTACTTGGTGTGGTCAATTATCAGCAGAAGAAATAAAAAAAATTGGAAAATATAAAGATTGGCAAGCGATGACTGTAACAGATGGAGGTGAAAAAGTATGCTTTGCTCAATCATCACCAGTACTACAAGCTCCAAAGTCAAATAAAAGAGATGCGAAATTATTTGTTGCCTTTAGACCTCTCGAAAAGATAATTAATGAAGTAAGTGTAACTGGAGGATACGAATTCAATAATAAAAATTCAGTAACCGCTACTTCAGGTAAAAACAAATTTAAATTTGATATTAAAGAACAAGGTTTTGCATGGATTGCCGATACTAAGGTTGAAGCTAAGATGATTAAAAAAATGAAAAAAGGCTCAAGAATTATGATTACTGGCTATAATCAAAAAGGATCTCAAACAATCGATCACTATTCACTATTAGGTTTCACTAAAGCTTACAACACAGTAAAAAAAGCTTGTAGTTAATTTAATGAAATCAAAAAAGAAAATAGTTCTAGCCTATTCTGGAGGCCTAGATACTTCTATAATATTAAAATGGCTTCAAGAAAATTATGATGCAGAAGTAATTTGTTATACTGCAGATGTTGGTCAAGAAATTGATAGAAAAAAAATTGTTACTAATGCAAAGAAATTTGGTGTCAAAAATATAATCATTAAAGATTTAAAAGATATTTTTGTTAAAGATTATGTTTACCCAATGATTAGAGGTCACGCGATCTATGAAGGTGTTTACTTGTTGGGTACATCAATAGCAAGACCACTTATTGCAAAAGATCAAATTAGGGTAGCTAAAAAATTCAAAGCTTATGCGGTTTCTCATGGAGCAACTGGTAAAGGAAATGATCAGGTCAGATTTGAATTAGGATATCATTATTTTGGACCCAATATAAAAATTATTGCTCCTTGGAGAATTTGGAAATTAAAATCTAGAACAGATCTTATAAATTACGCAAAGAAACATGGTATTGCTATTCCAAAAGATAAAAAAGGAGCTCCACCTTTTTCAATTGATGATAATTTATTTCATACTTCTACAGAAGGTAAAGTATTAGAAAATCCGAAAAATTCAGCGCCAGAATTTATTTTTCAAAGATCGGTTTCACCTGAAAAAGCTCCTAATAAACCAAGTTTTGTAACTATCAATTTTGCAAATGGAGACCCATTTGGAATTAATGGAAAAAAACTTTCTCCAGCAAAATTATTAGAAAAACTCAACCAACTTGCTGGTAAAAATGGAATTGGAAGAGTTGATTTAGTAGAAAATAGATTTATTGGAATAAAATCTAGAGGAGTATACGAAACTCCTGGCGGCACATTATTGATACACGCACATAGAGCAATAGAATCAGTAACACTTGATAAAGAAACTATGCATAAAAAAGATCAAATAATGCCAAGATATGCTGAATTGATCTACAACGGATATTGGTATTCAAAAGAAAGATTTAAACTTCAAAAAATTGTCGATCTGAAAAAGAGTAAAGTAAATGGCTCAGTTAAACTCAAACTTTACAAAGGAAATGTAATTATAGAGTCTAGACAAACTAAAAGCTCGGCATACTCAATGAAAAAAGTTTCCTTTGAAGAAAACAAAACGTTTAATAAATCTAACGTTGAAAGATTTATCAATTTTCACAAGAAAAAACTTCGTTCTTAAATTGATGAAAATAAATGTTTTTGCAGACACCATTTGTGGATGGTGTTTTATTGGACATAAAAATCTGAATAAAGCCTTAAAAAATTTTCCAAATATTAAATTTGATATCAGACATATTCCATTTCAATTAAATCCAGATATGCCAGCTGAAGGTATTCCTAGAGATAAGTATTTAGAAATAAAATTTGGTGGAAAAGATTATGCTACTCCCATGTATGAAAATATGAGGTTAAAAGCAAAAGAGTCTGGCATGAATTTTAATTTGGATAAAATAAATAAAACTCCAAACACTGTTCTTTCTCATTTACTTATTATTTTAAGTGAACAATTTAATCTAGGAAATGAAATTAAAGGAAAAATATATCAATCGTATTTTATTGACGGACTTGATATTGGAAATTTAGATATTTTAATTGAAATTGCTAAACAAAATAATATTCCTGAAAATGAATTTAAAGACTTTGTTAATGAAAAAAATATTGAACTTGTAAATGCAAAAATATCTGACGCTAGAGAAAAAAATATTAATGGTGTTCCTTTTTTTGAGATAGGTAAAGATTTTATTTCAGGTGCACAGAGCTCAATTCAGCTAGAAAGTGTTATTAAATCTAATTTAAATTAGGATTTAGGACAAATTAACAATTGTTAAAATTTTAAAAAATTATAACTTGATCCTATGGAATCGCTAAAAAACTGGATGGTAGATGCTGCAAATATATTGTTTGATGACAGCAAAAATGATCTTAGATCTTTACCAAGATCTGTAAGATTACAAATATTATTAGTTTTAAGTTTTATTTGGACGACAGTTTTTAGTTTATATATTTTTTCTTATACAACTTTTGCATTTGGTTGGGCGGGTCTTTATATTGCTCATATTGGTTTAATATTTGCTGTTTATATGACCTTCAAACATTTTCATAAAGCAGAAGAAAAATCTAACAGTGTTTTTAAAACAAAAAATTTTGATCCCTTTAAAATAATGGTCATCGTTTTTGTTGTGGTATTTATTTTTGTATTTTCGAAAGGAATTGAAGTTTTAACTAGTCCAAATCCTAGCTCATACTCTATTCCTTATGATGGACCATCTAAATCTGTGTTTGAAAAGTGGCTACCATTTAGTAAAGATAAGTAATGGAAAAAATAGCAAAAAATTTACAACTAGTTTTAATGTGTATTATTTTAATAAGCACAGTGATTGCTGTTGGTATAGAAATTAAAAATATGTTTCTAAATCAATCAGTTACACTAGCTGATTTGCTTTTAATGTTTCTATATTTAGAGGTTCTTGCAATGGTTAGAGTATTTTGGGATCAACAATCAATCAGCATTACTCTTCCTCTTTTAATCGCTATCACTGCTCTTGCTCGATTTATAATTTTGCAAGGTAAAGAAATGGATCCAACTGCATTAGTATATGAAGCTATTGCAATAGTTCTTATTGCGGCTG
>Ga0208947_1001366_pt1 | contig 10807 bp, 7 predicted proteins | sample AOAMet1_04_M0_20_2_FD_188226 | JGI IMG/M metagenome (GOLD analysis project Ga0208947, IMG submission 188226) | Ammonia-oxidizing marine microbial communities from Monterey Bay, California, USA - CAN11_04_M0_20 (SPAdes) | ecosystem: Environmental > Aquatic > Marine > Intertidal zone | place... | reverse complement strand
GATCTTGGCGCCCGATGATTTAGCTTCGCCAATCCATTGTTCAACGCGTTTTGCGTCCTCGATTCGCACCATGGGTCCCATGCGTGTTCCTTTGGCGAGTGGGTCGCCAACGGTGATTTTTTTAATGTCTTCGGCGACGCGAAAGACAATCTCTTCGTGAGTCTCGGGAAGCGTGATTAATCGTTGCGTTGAAATACAAACTTGTCCGGCGTTCGCAAATCCGTTGGTGGCCACGGAGTTGATCGCTTTATTCATGTCAGCGTCAGGGAGAATGATGATCGGGCTGTTGGAGCCAAGTTCCATCGTGATTCGTTTCAGTCCTGCTGACGCGCAGATTTTTTTTCCGACTTCGGGGCTACCGGTAAAACTTATTTTTCGAATCCGTTGATCTCGACAAATCGCTTCTCCCAGTTTCGAGCCGCTTCCCGTTAGGCAGGCGATCGAATCTTCGGGGAGCCCTGCTTCCAAAAGGATCTCGGTCAGGCTAAGTGCTGACAGCGGAGTTTCGCTCGCGGGTTTGATCAGCACCGCATTTCCCGCAGCGATGGCGGGACCGACTTTGTGGCAGACCAGGTTAAGCGGGAAATTAAATGGAGTGATTGCGGCGACAATGCCGCAAGGAATTCGAATCGTAAATCCAAGTTTATTCTCTCCACCCCGCGTGGCATCGAGGGGTATCACCTCGCCGTGGATTTGTTTTGCCAAGTCGGCGGAAAGTTGAAGTGTGGTTGCGGAGCGGTCGACTTCAGCGAGGGATTCTCGCAGCGGTTTTCCTTCCTCGCGCGATAGTTGCTCGGCCAGACGACTGCGGTTCTCTTTCAATAAAACTGCAGCTTTGTCGAGGATTTCGGCCCGCCGCCATGCCGGTGTTGCCCGCATCGTTTTTGCACCACCGGTCAATCCAGTGACGGCGCGATCAATGTCCTCCACGGTGCAGGAGGGGACGGTGTCAATGATTTGCTGGTCGAATGGATTGGTTACGTCAAATGTTTCATCGCTTGAATGCCAGCAACGATCAAAAAATGTTTGCATCCCTTGGTTCCTTGAATCGGTGTGAATTGCGAGATTTACGAAGAGGCCTGAACTCTTTCGTGTGTCATTTGGATTGCCCGGAGCAGCCCGCGGGCTTTGTTTAATGTCTCTTCGTATTCGCTCGTTGGGTTGGAATCGGCAACGATTCCAGCACCGGCTTGAACGTAAGCGACGTTGTCTTTAATGACCATTGTCCTCAGAGCAATGCAGGTATCCATATTGTCTGAGTAGTCAATGTAGCCAACCGCTCCGGCGTAAGGCCCACGTCGATGGGGTTCGAATTGGTCAATGATTTCCATCGCCCGCACTTTGGGTGCGCCGGAGACGGTTCCGGCGGGCAGGCTCGCCATTAACGCATCGAACGCGTCAGCAGATTCTTGCAGTTGTCCAGTCACGGTCGACGAGATATGCATGACGTGGCTGTAGCGTTCCACGACCATTCGATCAGGGATTTCAATTGACCCATACTGCGCGACTCGGCCAACGTCATTGCGTCCCAAATCCACCAGCATCACGTGTTCAGCCAGTTCTTTTTCATCGGCCAGTAGTTCTTGTTCCAGTTCCAGATCTTCCTGAGGGGTGCTTCCTCGTTTGCGCGTACCTGCCAATGGGCGGACCGTCATTTCATTGTCCACAACGCGGCACATGATTTCGGGGGAACTGCCGACGAGTGTGGTTTCGTCGGTGCGAAGGAAAAACATAAACGGACTGGGGTTCATCACCCGCAGGCTGCGGTAAATTTCAAAGGGATCACAATTGATTTCTATTTGAAGCCTTTGGCTGAGGACGACCTGGAAAATATCACCAGCGCGAATATATTCGATGCAATCAAGAACAGCCTGTTCAAATTGTTCTTGTGTGAAATTTGAAGAAAATTCAGGTGGTTCTCCTGTGGGCAGATCGGCATCGAGACATAGGAGATCTGTTTCAGGGCGGTTCAGACAGTCGAGCATCTCGTCAATGCGGCGGTTGGCATCCTCAAATGCTGCATCGAGATTTTCATGCTTTTTTGTCCAAGCCAAAGCGACGACCGTGATGGTCTTGGTGATATGGTCAAATACCAGCATGCGATCGTAAAACGCAAATGACATGTCGGGAAGGTCGCGATCATCTGCCGGCGCATTGGGGAGGTCTTCGACGTAGCGGACGACATCGTATCCGGCATAGCCGACAGCCCCGCCGGTAAAGGGCGGCATGTCGGGGAATTGGGCGACTTTGTATAAGTTGATTCGTCGGCGAATTTCTTCGAGTGGATTTTCGCATTCGTAGGAATTTGAGCTTCCGGCTTCGGTAAGAGTGACTCGCTTGCCAAACGAAGCAACCTGAACTTGCGGGTCGATGGCGAGGAAACTGTAACGTCCGACGTTTTCGCCACCGATCACGGACTCAAAAAGGCAGGCAGTGCTGCCATTGTCAATTCTTCGAAAGGCAGATACCGGCGTGAGTGAATCCGAGAGCAGGCGACGTGAAATGGGAATCGCGTCGTAATCGCCCGCCATCTCTGTAAATGTTTTTTGGTCGGGAAAAAATGCCATTGTGACGGGTGCTTTTAACTTGCTTGAGGATCGGGCTTGGTGAGGTTGAGTTGGCCTGCTGACGCGAGAGATCTGCGAAATCCAGTCTGTGTCTCGAAACTGCAAAATAATGAGAAACGCTGAACTCAGAGGGATTGTTCGACCTAAATAGCTTAACGGTGGCAGCAAACACCGGCAATGTCCGCGTTATATTGAGCAGAAGAACGTTTTATTAAAATTTCGGAGTTCGAAAAATAATATTGAGAATGCCAGCGTTTCCAATAAACCTTGTACCTTATTCGTTGGAGGGATAAAATTTGGAGACAGCTTTTACCGATGGATCGATAAAGCAGACCCAAACTAGAAATGTCGGCTGAGGATTGCGGCCGATCAAATAAAAATATGAAATGCCAAAAATGCCAAAAGCAGGCAACGTTTCACATCACGGATCTAACCGGTGATGACTTGCTTGCGTTGCACCTTTGTCCCGATTGCGCCAAGGGCTACCTTGAGACTGGTGATTCGTCCGACGATGCTCCAGTTATCTCCGACGTAATGTCGAAACAGCTGAAACCGCTTGAGCAGACAGCGGATGATTTGCGGGAGCTAGATGCAAAAGAATGTCCAATCTGCGGAATTTCATTTTATGAATTTCGTCAGGGAGGGCGTCTAGGATGTCCGCACGACTATGTCTTTTTCGGAGAGGATCTCGAGCCACTGTTGATTAATGTGCATGGTGACAACCAGCATGTTGGGAAACAGCCCAAGCGAGGCATTACGGATACGGAATCTCAAACCGAGTTAATCCGTTTGCGTCGCCAGATGAAGGAAGTGGTGGAGCAAGAGGATTACGAGAAAGCGTCTCAGATTCGCGATCAGATTCGTCAGATCGAAGGCGAAGGGTCTGCCAGTGAATGACGTTCCAATAGAACCAAATGATATTGTCATCAGTAGTCGAATCCGACTTGCAAGAAATATTGCGGATTTCCCATTCATTAGCACTTGCTCTGATGATCAGCGATTGGAGATTGAGTCCGTCGTTCTGAAGGGCATTGCGAACGACCAGGTTTTAAGTGATCTGACGTTATTGGATTCCTTTGAGCTCAATGCGCTTGAGCGGCAGTTTTTGATGGATCTGCAGCTTGTTAGTTCTCCGTTGCAGGAAACGACTGAGCGAGTGTCGGGGGCAAGTGAAGTAGGCGATATTGTCTCCTCGGAGTCCGACGTGCCTGCGGTCTCCCGCGAGCTACCTTGGGAGGAATTGGCAAGTTATTCAATCAACGAAGAAGATCATCTGCGAATTACGGTGAACCGAAGTGATCTGAATCTTCAGGCAGCATGGCGGCAAATAAGTGCAATCGACGATCGGGTTGAAAGTCAGTTGACGTATGCATTCAGTCAGCAGCTAGGGTATCTGACAGCTTGTCCCGCGAACGTCGGGACGGGAATGCGAGTGAGCGTGTTGATGCATCTGCCCGCGTTGGTCATGACTGGTCAGGTCGAAAAGGTAATGCGGAGCCTGCAGCGGCTCAATGTGGTCGCACGAGGTGAATTTGGCGATTCGGCAGTTGGTGATTTTTTTCGGGTGAGCAATCAGGCGACACTCGGAATGGATGAAGATTCACTAATTGAGCAGGTGACGGCGATCGTGCCCAGATTGATCAAGTACGAACAGGAAGCCCGGCGTTTTTTGGTTGAGCAAAATCGAGAAGGTTTGCGGAGAGACGTTGCTGATTCGCTGGAAAAACTCTGTCGCCTCGATCTTGAGGATGAGGACAGTGAGAGCCACGAGCACATTATGCAGTGTCTTTCCAAAATACGCATGGGCGTTGGAATGGGGTTGCTGGAACAAGCGGATGCCGATCGTGTGAATCGTCTGTTCGCATTGGTTCAATTACGCGATCAGCTCGTCGTTGCGATCGCTCGCGAGGATTACCGTGAAGCTTCCGAGTTAAGAGATCGGATTGCAGCTCTGGAAAAAGGGGGGTGGCGACGAGATTCAACTGATTCGGAGATGACTCGTGATGAACCGCTGGAAGAGGGAGGTTCGCAATGATTCTTGATGACATGGCGAATCGGTGCGGAGAATGGTTGAAGGGCTGCGGTCCTGAATCAGACATTGTCATGAGTAGTCGGATCCGCTTGGCTCGTAACCTCGCCGATTACCCTTTCATACGACGGTGTACTGACATTGATCGCGCGAATATCGAATCGACGGTTCGAGAACGATTAACGAATAAAGCCGAGTTGAAAGACTTAACTTTTATTGACGTCGCTGATCTGCAAACTTTGGACCGGCAATTTTTAGTGGAACGTCAGCTAATTAGCCGGGAGCACGCAAACTCTGACGGCGCTCGTGCGGTGGCAATCGATCAGCAAGAGCGATTGAGTCTGATGGTCAATGAAGAAGACCACCTGCGGATTCAGGTCATGAAAAGTGGCTTAGATTTGGTTGGAGCCTGGGATCAGATAAACGACTTGGACGACCGAATTGAAAGTCAGTTGACGTACGCCTTCCATCCAAAATTGGGTTATCTGACAGCCTGTCCGACCAACGTCGGAACGGGGATGAGGGTGAGTGTGCTGGTACATCTCCCAGCTTTGGTGATCACGCAGCAAATTGAAAAGGTCTTTCGGAGTCTTCAAAAAATTAATCTTGTCGTACGTGGTTTGTACGGCGAAGGTACGCAGGCGATGGGAGATTTCTACCAGGTAAGTAATCAGATTACTCTCGGAAAATCTGAAAATGATTTGATTGATCAGGTGGGCGATGTCATACCTGTTGTGATTGATTACGAACGCAAGGCGAGAGATTTCTTGATTAATGAAAAACAGAATGATTTGTTTGAGCAAGTGAGTCGCGCGTACGGCACGCTTCAAAATGCCCAGCAGATCAGCTCTGAGGAAACTATGTTTTTGCTATCCCGCGTTCGCATGGGAATTAATCTTGGACTGATTGGCGATTTGGAAATACCCGAAGTCAACCAATTGTTTATTCGAACCCAACCGGCTCATTTGCAAAAACTTCGCCATTCGGAGCTGGACACAGACGAGCGAAATGTCGAACGAGCCAATTACCTTCACAGCCAGCTCAAACTGGACGGCGGGGCTGAAGCGTCGAATAATTAAGCAAGCCGGATGAACATCGACGTTCATTTAGCGAGAAGGTGCGTGGGCGGATAGGTAGAATTCCCCGTTTATCTTGCCGGAAAATCCAAATCTGGGCGATGTTGTAATTTGGATTCGCTCAGGATCGTGAAGATCTGCTCTGTTTCAGCCGATCCCTTGGGGGTGGCGAATAGTTTCCAAAAGCCGTTTTTACGCCGATAATTTACTGGGTCGGCGTATCTGATGGTGAGACTGCGCGTTTTAACGATTTTCGATGGTCGAATGAGCGTTACGACGTTTGTCGATCGTCGGTTATAGTAATTCCACAAAATCCACTTTTTTGGCACTAACCTGATTGCGCGAGTACCATGTCAACGACCCAAATTGATCTTGAAACAGCTGTAAAACAAGCCAAAGATCGGCTTGACGAGCACACCTACAACACCGTCCAACGTCACTTTCACGATTCGACTGGGTGTCCATTTTGGCTTTCTAAAAAATCAGAGTTGAACTTCGATCCGCTAACCGAGGTCAAGGTCTACGACGACCTTAAGAAGTTCCCACTTTTTGAAGACGAATGGCTGCGGGGAGGTCCGGTTGAACGATGGCGGATGAAAGACCATGCAGATCGACCGACTTACGTGTTTGAGACCGGTGGCACGACCGGTGTCCCCAAAAGCCGCGTAGTCGTTGACGACTTCCGAATTGATTACGAAGTGTTTAGCGAAACGTTGCCTGATCAGTATTTCCCCAAAGGCGGGAACTGGTTGATGTTGGGCCCGTCGGGCCCGCGCCGGCTCCGGTTGGCGGTAGAACATTTGGCTCAGGTTCGGGGCGGCATTAGCTTTTGCATCGATCTCGATCCTCGTTGGGTTGTCAAGTTGATCAAAAAAGGGTGGATGGAACATTTAGAGGAATACAAGAAGCATTGTATTGATCAAGCCGTGACTATTTTGACGGCGAACCACAACATCAAGTGCATGTTCGGAACGCCAAAACTGATCGAGTCACTTTGCCTCGGTCTTGAGGAGCGAGGAACGACGCTTGCCGAAACCGGGATCACTGGGATCTTCTCTGGTGGAACGGAGTTCACACCACAGTGGACACGGTATTGTGTGGAGGAATTGTTCGGCGGTCCGCCCGAGGAGAGTGGAATCTACATGACACCGACCTATGGAAATACGTTGATGGGTTTAGCGTGTAGCAAGCCAGTGACGGCGGAAGAGAAGTACAAAATTTCTTACTACGCCCCCCAACCGCGGGCGGTTACCGAGGTCGTAAGTTTTGAAGATCACAACTCAGTTGTTGGGTTCGGTGAAACTGGACGTGTGAAGTTGACAACGTTGACCGCTGAGTTCTTCGTTCCAGGGTTTTTAGAGCGGGACGAAGGGGAGCGGGAGATGCCGTTCGAGACCTTCCCCTGGGACGGTGTCAGCGGTGTAAGGCCGTTTCATGAAATCGCTGCAGCGACAACGGTCGGTGTTTATTAACTAATTCAACGCGGGTTAGCTCGCGTTAGACTATTCTTGCGACAGATTAGATTGCTGGAGATCGAGCATCTCTGCTTCTGAGCTTTGTCGCCATTGCTAGATTCGTAAATCAATTGGAGTTTTAACAAGTGCTTGAGATACCCGCCATTCGTTGGGGCAAACCTTATGAGTCCCTCGAAACAACCGAAGTTGTTCATTTTAATACTGGTGAAGCGATCGCGAGAGTCAGTTCGGCCAACGGTGGTCTGGTTAGTCGCGACATGCGTAAGGCCGGTGAAGCTCGCAAAATTCTGAAACAATTTTCGATCGAAGATCTAATTGCCAAAGTGGCGCAGGCTGCCGATCTGTTTGAGAACGAAACACTGCCGCTTGGTTCGGGGACTCAGACAGCGGATGAGTTTGTAATTCACCAGTCTGCGTCGACTGGGTTGCCAGAGCACATGTGCCGTTCGAACATGCAAAAGAACTGTTTCGTGATGCGGAACATGACGGAGATTTTGCAGTGCCTGACTCGCGGTCTGGATCTTAATATTCTTAGTCGTGGATACGGGATGGAGTCACGAGGAGTGGTGGTTAGTTTGCAGGCGCAGACCCCTGTTCTGGGAGCTGTTTTGCCTTCAAACTCACCGGGTGTTCACACATTGTGGCTCCCCGTCGTGCCCCTTCAGATGGGGCTGGTTCTGAAGCCAGGATCGTCGGAACCTTGGACGGCTTACCGAGTCGCTTCAGCGTTCGAGAAAGCCGGTATACCGAAGGAAGTCATATCACTTTACCCCGGCGGACACGACGTTGGTGGAGCACTGTTAACGTCCTGCTCCAGAAGTATGATTTTTGGATCCCAAAAGACGATCGACCAATACGCTGGAAATCCAAAGGTTCAGGTTCATGGTCCGGGATTCTCAAAAATATTTCTAGGTGACGACTGCGTGGATGACTGGGAAAAGTATCTCGACGTGATGGTAGAGTCGGTTTACGTGAACGGCGGCCGGAGTTGCATCAACTGTTCTGGGATTTTTGCGTCTCGTCATACGGAAGAAATTGCCGATGCAATTGCGCAGCGATTAGGTCCAATTGAGCCCCTGCCGCCAGAGCATCCTGATTCGGGTCTCGCGGCGTTCACGACAGACGGAGTTGGCAAGGCCATTCTTGCGATGGTGCAACAGGATTTGGAGGCTGACGGGGTGAGGGATGCGACCGAGCCTTACGGAGATCGCTTGGTTGAACAGGAACGTTGTTCGTACATTCGACCAATTGTTGCTCATGCGAATAGTCCTCAATGTGAAATCGCCAGCAAGGAATTCATGTTCCCGTTTGTTAGCGTTGTGAAATGTCCACAGAATCAGATGATTAAGGCTGCCGGGTCGACGCTGGTTGGAACCGCTATTACCGAGGATATGGACTGGATTGATCAGTTAACCGATGCGACAAACATCGACCGTCTGAACATTGGCCCGATTCCTACGAATCGTTTGAATTGGTTGCAGCCGCATGAAGGGAACCTGATTGATTTCTTGTTCCGTTCCAGAGCTTACCAGATGCCCGAAGAAAAAGTTGCGGCGTTAGTGGCTGGTTAAGATTCCGTTTTTATCTGAATCTGTTACCGACCCTGGCAGTCCACGTCCGTTTCACTAACCAGTTCGAAATAGCATGCAGGAATTTGATTTCAACCTTCGCACCCGCGTTATTTGCGGACAAGGAGCGCTTGATCGGGTAGGTGAATTAGCCGCTGGTTTCAATGTGAAACGGGTGCTGATTGTAACTGACCCCGGAATCATTGCCGCGGGGCATGTAGAGCGGGCTATTCAGTCGTTGACTGCTTCGGGCATCACTCCACATTGTTTTGACGGAGCGCACGAGAACCCTACGACCGAGGATATTGACCGAGGGCTTGAGTTTGCCAAAGACTGCGAACCGGAACTGCTGATTGGTCTCGGGGGTGGTAGTTCGATGGATTGTGCAAAGGGAATCAATTTCGTTTACACCAACGGTGGAACGATGCACGATTACCATGGTGTTGGGAAAGCAAGCCAACCGATGTTGCCTATGATCGCAGTGCCGACCACGTCGGGCACGGGAAGCGAAATGCAGTCATTCGCACTGATTTCAGACGCGAAGACGCACGTGAAAATGGCTTGTGGTGACAAAAAGGCGAGCTGTCAGATTGCAATTCTTGATCCAGAGCTAACGCTCACACAGCCCGAGTTGGTGACGGCACTGACTGGGATAGACGCTGTTTCCCATGCCGTAGAGACCTTTGTGACAAAGCGTCGTAACCCAGTTTCGAACCTGTACTCGCGGGAAGCGTGGAGATTGCTTGCCGGAAATTTTAAAACGGTCCTGAAGGATCCCGGTAACCTTGAGGCAAGATCCGCGATGCAATTGGGAGCTGCCTACGCTGGCGTAGCGATTGAGAATTCAATGTTAGGCGCCAGCCATGCTTTGGCGAATCCATTGACGGCATCTTACGGAACTGCCCACGGTCAAGCGGTTGGATTGATGCTGCCGCACGTCGTCCGGTACAACGGGATTCAGTTCAACGATTGGTACCAAGAATTATTAGAAACGACTGAATCCTTGCCCGGCCTGCCCTCCCCGTCTTCTGGAGCTGAGGGGCTTGCCGAGTTCTTGACCGGCTTGATCGAAGCCGCGGGGCTAAGCGTAAAACTCGACCAATGTGGTGTTGAGGCCGATCAAATGCCGGAACTTGCCGCAGCAGCGGCGGTTCAATGGACAGGAACCTTCAACCCGCGAGATGTCAATCAGGAGTCGCTACTGGGGATTTACCAAAACGCGTTTTAGAATGGTGTGTTTTGAGTCTTCCGGTTTTTTTCATATGATGTTGGTTAGCCTCATTGGGGAAGCAGTCTTTTCTCGACATTTTTAGATGGCGGGAGGCATGCGATGGCGACTCGATTTTCTTTTGGTGTGAGTATCAGAATGAACAAACAGTGTGGAAACATCATGGGTGCTCTGGAGAATAGTTTGGCTTCAGAGTTTCGGTTGCGATTCGTATTAATATTTTGCTGTGTTGTGTTCAGTCTGGGGCACATCTCTCCCGGAGTTCAAGTTCGTGCTGACGATGATCCAAAGAAAAAAGTAAGTGCAGGCTGGCCTGTTTTTCGAGGTAATGCTCAATCGAGTGGCGTCGCTACGACCACCCTCCCCGCCAAGCTTGACGTCGTCTGGGAATTCAAGGTTCCTCAAGGGGGGTTTGAGGGAACGCCGCTAATCGTCGAACTGCCTAATGGGAAGAAAACAGTTTACGCCGCCGATATGGACGGCAAATTGTTTTCGATTGACTTTGCAACCGGCGAAAAAAATTGGGAGATCAAACTCGGAATTGGGATTGCTGCTTCACCTGCCTATCAAGACGGGAAAATATTCGTAGGCGACATAGATGGTTTTTTTCACTGCGTCGACACGGACGGTAAACTAGTTTGGAAAATTGAAACGGGAGGTGAGATCAATTCGAGTGCCAACTTTTTTAAAGGCCACGTGTTGTTTGGATCTCAAGACGGAAAACTCTACCTTCTAAACGTTTCAGATGGGAAGGCGATTTGGGAATTGGAGACCCCCGACCAAATTCAATGCTCAGCGACGGTGGCTCAAAACCGAGCCTTTGTTGCGGGTTGTGATGGGTTTTTGCATGTGATTGATCTCGAC
>Ga0208947_1001321_pt1 | contig 11061 bp, 11 predicted proteins | sample AOAMet1_04_M0_20_2_FD_188226 | JGI IMG/M metagenome (GOLD analysis project Ga0208947, IMG submission 188226) | Ammonia-oxidizing marine microbial communities from Monterey Bay, California, USA - CAN11_04_M0_20 (SPAdes) | ecosystem: Environmental > Aquatic > Marine > Intertidal zone | place... | reverse complement strand
AGTAATCGCTTCGGTAAATTACCCCCATGCAAAATAGGAATATACTTTAAACTTAAAATCCTGCATAACTGACTAATGATTAGTGCATAATAGAAGTTGCAAGTACTATAAGTGTCAATTAAAACGTAATCAGCTTTGAGCCGTTTCATCAAAACTAATTTTATCATATCCAATAACCTTAAAAATTTATTGGTTTTTTTGGATGCCGTATAAACGGCACAAAATTCTTTTAGGTTTTCACCTAAAATATCGATAGTTGTAATCGTTTTACCACTATTTGATAAGGCGTTTCCTATGTATAGGACGTTTTTCATGGGTTACGTTTAATAATGCTAAAGCATAAATAAAACCAGGAGCGGCAATACGCATTGCAGAATGATTTATGGTTGCAAACCAAAATACTAAAAAAGCATAGAAAAAATAATTATTTCGATTGTGAGATCGTATGTCAAGAGGTTTAAAAATCAGTATTAACAATATAAAAATTCCAAAAATGCCATGTTCTGATAATAATCTACTTAGTTCGTTATGTGTAGCCACAATTTTACCATGAGTTATTAAACGACGTTCCTTCATTCCACTGGCTCCAACTCCTAAAAAAGGTTCTTCAATAAATCCCTCTAATTCACCAAAAAATAAATCAACCCTACCTGCAGATATATCCTCCTTAACCTTTCCAGTTTTATCTTTATTTGAATAACGTTTGTCTATTAAACCACTTGTTTGATTAGAACTTATAACCCAGATTACTGACGAAGAGATTAACAATAAAATAAATGATGAAATTATAATATTTTTCTGCCTTCTACCAGATTTAAAATAAACAAATACTAAAAATGCAAAAAGCATCATTATCGCTGTTAAAATACCACCTCTACTGAATGTCACTATACCTCTAAATGACATAAGCCCAATCATAACGATATTTATTATTTTTAGAAACAGTTTCTTGGAATTGAGAAAATAATTAACACAGAATACAAACATACCTAATCCCAACATTGTAGAAACTTGGTTAGGCCCAAAACCTCCTGAAGCTGCAAAATTAGATTGCGTACCACTTACTACGTCCTTTATACTTGGTGAATATATAAATAGGTAGGCAGTTAATGAAACTATTGGTAAAGCCAAATACAATAGAACATCTAATATTTGCCTTTTATTAATTCTCTTGTCATAACAATAAAGTGCTGAAATACCCAAACAAACAGGTCCACTTAATACAAATGCGACATTCGTCCTTAAATTAGAATCATAACCAATACTGGAAGAAGCAACAACAATGGAAGGAACCAGTAATATTAAAAACATAAAGTAAGGGTAAGCTTTATTTGAAATGCCATCATAGAACATACCAAATAGCAAAAATAAAATTATAAAGTATTTTGAGGACTCATAAAAAATACCAGCACCTGTCATTCTAAAAATAACCTCAGCACCAACCAAATATGCACAGGCTTTTAATACTGTTGTTGACTTCTCATTCTTATGAACTACTATAATATCTATAAAAAAGTAAAGCAACACAGTGAAGAAAAATATTCTAGGAAAAATATTAACATAATAAAGTAATGCTCCTATAAAAACATGGAAAACAATTTTTAAAAGATATTTTATATCCACATCAACAGTAATTAATTTGGTCTTTTTAATGATATTATCGATTCATAAATACCTAGAATATCTTTTAGAATTACATTACGAGAATACTCATTCTTAATTTTTGTGTTAAAATTAGAAGCAGAAGATTTCATGTATTTTTCATTTTCAATATAATAAATAATAGCATCAGCTACTTCTTGCTTGTTATCAGTATTTAATAAAACACCTAACGATTCATCAGAAATAAGCATTCCACAGTTTCCAACATCAGTAGAGATTACAGGTAATTTTGCAATTCCGTATTCTAATAATGCTAAAGGTAAGCCCTCAGATTTAGAAATCAACAAACCAATATTACATTGCTTCATAATATTAAGAATATCAGACCTACTATCATAAAAATAGACATCCTCTTTTAGATTGAGAGTTTTTACTTTAGAAAAAAACAATTCTGAATAAGCGTCTTTAAAATCTTTACCAACACAATGAAGTGACCAATCTGGATACTTGTTTTTTATAATTTCGAAAGCCTCTAAAAGTCTTATATGATTTTTTTGCTGACGCAGGTTTGCTAGACACAATATACGCTTATCTTCTCTACCAGCTAGGAATGTTAAATCTGAAAATAGCTTATTTAAAACTGCAAAATTCTTCATATAACTAACTTTTTCACATACCAAATTATTTATAGACCAATCCTTTAATTGAGAATTAACACTAAAAATATGAGAGAAAAATCTAGAAGATAAACGTAAAATTGTTTTCGGTCTTTGATTGAGTAATTCACTATTACCATAATGATCATGCCACACAATTTTTAAACTTGGTAATAGCATTTTTACTAAAATTGCTATAAAGAAAGACGATGAATGTGCATGTAGAATATCTATTCTATTTTTAGATACATATTCTTTTAACTTAAAAATAGCTTTAATATCTAGTGTTGATTTCTTATTTAAGTAGATATAATCAACATTTGAATCTACACTCTTTAATAAAGGGCCTTCTTCTCGAGTGACACATAAATGCGACTCATCTATAAAGTTCGTAAGACCATTGGCATAATTTACAGCAACTCTTTCTGCTCCTCCAACTTGCAAAGAATCGATTATTTGTAGAACTCTAATCATTCTTCTTTAACGACTTTTTCAATTTCATGCTCTAATCTATCAACAGTATATTCTTGGGACCAATCTTGTGCGTTTTTAGACATTGTGTTTAAGTAAGCATCACCTTTATTTAAATCTTCAACTATAGCAATAACTGCATTATTTAATTCTGAATCAATTAATATACCTCGTTTACCATCATCTAGAATCCACGGCATACAAGATATCCTTGTAGATATAGGAATAGCACCAAAAAACATACCCTCTGCAATAGCTTTAGGCCAACCTTCACTTTTAGATGGCAAAATAGAAAAATGAGCGTCTTGTAAGCACGATTTAAGCACTTTCTTATCCTTATTTCCGTAAACAAACACAATACTTTCTAACTTTTGATTAGATACATAGCCTTTAACGTCTTCGATTAAATTACCATCACCAAACATATGTAACTCTAAATCAATACCGTGTTTTCTTAAGTTCTCAATAATTTTTAAAGTTAGAAGTGGTCGTTTACCAACAACCATTGCACCAATGAATACAAATTTTAATTTCCTTGTAAAATTTCGTGGTTTAAAAGCAATCTTCTCACTCTCCATATATGAAGCAGACATAAAAGGAACAATATTCGTTGTTTCATTGGGCCACTCTCCGTAAACTAAAACTCTTATATTTTTTGACAAAAAAGTATTTCTAAAAATAGCTTGCTGAAGTCTATAACTCTTAGGTTGTCTACTATTTGGATCCCAATTACCTGCATATTTTACAGATTTTTTCTTAAAAGGAAAAAATATTTGAATTAAGGCTCCTATCAAAGTGACATTTCCAGGACTTCTAAAATGAATATGATTAGACCACCATATTGCTCTAATCATTTGAAAAATGATAAAAGGCAAAAATACTATGCTTTTAATAATTCTTGTAAATGAATTAAAAGCTATAAATGGTATCTTATAAGTCTTTATTTCCTTTGATTTAAAAGGTTTAGATAAAAAATCTGTAGGATAAGAATTTGGACATAAAACCCGGTATTCATCAGCAAAAGAAAACCATACATCCATCTCATCTACATACGGAGAATAAGAATAGTACTCACCTTCTTTCTTTATCAATGGTGTATATGTAATTACTAAAAATTTTACTTTTTTCTTACTCATGTTTATATATATCCCGAAGAAGAACTATCACTTACTTTTTTTGCAGGCACACCCAAAACTGTTGTATTATCTTCAACATTATGTATCAAAAAAGAATTTGCTCCAACAACCACATTATCTCCAACTTTTATTTTTCCAGCTAATACCGCATTTGCACCAATGTAAACATTATCACCAATAATTGGTACACCTCTATTATCTCCTTTTCCATTGATTCCAATTGTAACACCTTGAGAAATATTACAATTATCACCAATAATTGCATTTGAATTAATTATTATATTTCCAAAATGCCCTATATAAAAACTTTCCCCAATATTAACAGAGTATGGTATTGAAATCCCAGTTGTAATCTCTATCCATTTTTGCCACATTAAAGCCAAAACTAATAATGGTTTTTTTAATAAAGTTGGAAGTTTTGATTTGTATATTTTATTAGAAAATCTGTACACAAAAAGTGCCCAAAGCCCTTGAGTAGTTAAAATTAAAATAAGTGAAGACTTATTATTACTATATCGTTTATATTTTACTATGTCTGTTTTAAATAATGACATCAACAAACTTTTTACGTTTTAATTTTATTATAAAATTTTATATTTTTAATTATAATGTTATCCATATTAAAATTTGATAATACATGTTCCCTAGCCATAGCCATAAAGTAAAGAGAAACTGGATTATTCCCATAAGATATTGATATAATTACTTTATTAGCCATTTACATTAAAATTAGATTTTTGTAATAAATCATTAGTGCTTTGCAGTTATTAATTAGACGTCTTTAATCACTTCCTTGTAAAATTCTATGTTTTTAGAAACTATTACATTGACATCAAATTCTTTTCGAATGCGTTCAAAGCCATTCTGAGCAATTTTCACACAAGAATCATAATTATTAAAAACATATCTAATTTTATCTGCAATCGCCTTTGGATCTGTTGGGTCAACTAAAAAACCAGTGACTCCATCTAATATTGCTTCAGGACCAGGACCTGTTGAACCACCAATTAAAATCTTACCCATAGCCAATACTTCTAACCAAGCTAAAGGCATCGCTTCCATGTGACTTGGATAACAACAAAGTTGAGACTTGGCGATATAATCTGGTATTATGTTATTTGGAATAACTCCTAAAAACTCAATATGTTTTTCCACCTTTTTGGTAATAGCTTTCTCTAAAATTGGTCTATAAGGAATATTAGTGCCTGGAAAATTAGCATCTCTTCCTGCAACGTAGAGCTTTAATTTTGGAAAATCATCAACCAAATAATTTAAAGACTCAATAAGTTGTCTAATGCCTTTTTTTTCTATTAGGGTGCCAGCAAAAAATATTGTACGTTTTTCAATGTTTTTTGGATCAGATTGATAGAATCTATCCACATCTACAGGATTATAAATTACAGTGTAAGTCTTATGGTTTAAGTTTAAAAGGTTCAGTGTCTCTTTACCTACAAAATCTGAAACAGCAATTAAAGCATCAGCCTTGGAAAATGATCTTTTCTCCATTAATGCATGTCGAAAACGAACTTTTCTTTTCTCGAACTTAGCAAAAAAGTGATGACCACCATTTAATCGAATAATGTATGTAATAGGTTTTATTTTTCTAATAAATGCTAATCCTAATTCTGTAGTTTCTACAATATCAATCGGGATTTCTTTATGTAAAACCTGCAGACACTTATTAATTGCTTGGGTATTAAAAAACCATGATAAACCTATTACTTTACTTGGTTTTAATCTAAATACAGAAACGTCACCAACTTTTTCGACCTCATCAATATGAGTATAATTATTCATACCAATAATTGAAACTTGATGGCCTTTTTCAATTAGTTTATGGCCAAGCGTATGAATAAAAGTGCCTACTCCGCCATGTGGGAAATCTAATTTTGGATATTCATTGGTAATAAAACAAATGTGCATTATAATAAGGCTTTGGCTATTTTTATTGAATTTTGATCTATTGGATGAAGTACCAAATCTTGCATCCATATTGTTCTATGTGTAGCTATATCGTCTGGTTTACTAAGAGCTTTTAGAACTATTTCTGATATCTCATTTTTGTTTTTAATCCAGCCAACTGCATCATAGTTTTTCATACTTCTAAAATGCTGAAATCTATATATTATTTTACTGCTCCAATTATTGTCATTTGACGGATTGTAATCTAAGTATAAACAGGGTTTATTATAAGTTGCAAAATCCAATGCCATGGAAGACCCTAAGTTAACCACCAAATTGCAATGGTATGAGAGATTTATTTGCATATCAATATCTTCATACTTTGGAAAATAACCAACCCACCCTGTCTGAGACTCTATATTCCAAATTGGATCAATAGAAACAATTAAATCATCATATTCATTAAACACTTCATCATATCTACTTGAAAAGTCTACAGGACATCGTCTAAAAATAATCTGCAAATTATCTTTTTTATCATTTAATGATTCAGCAACATCTCGCAGAAACAATTGATCATACGGTGATGTTGAGACATCATCTCCACTGAAGCAAATCCACTTTTTTTCTAAATCTAAACCATACTTTTCAGCAAAGTTCTGTCTTGATATAACTCTGCTTTTATCTAAATAAAACTCAAACTGTGGTGTTCCTACTAGCTTAACATTATCTTCAGGAATTTCAGGATAATAATCTTTCATCTCATCCTTCATCCACTGAGACCAAACCAAATACATATCTGTTTTAACTGCTAAACGTGCTTTTGGTAAATTATCCCATGAAAATATTGCTGTTGCTGTTTCTATATTTAATTGTTTTGCAGCTATACATATAGGCATTATTCCAGGAACTCGTTGATGTGTTATAAATAGGTTACTTGGTTGAAGTGATTTTAACTCATCTATATATAACTGAATATTTTTTTGAGAAATATTTTTTCTTGATCTCTCTTCAAATTTTAGAATTCTTCTATAGTTTTTTGAAAATTGCTTACCTAAAACCTTAGCTATCTTGTAAAGTAATTTTATTTTGAATCCGTAATTTGGACGTCTCCAATTAGTTAATATTGTTGAATTACTCTTTAATTTACTATTGTGTATTAACCTTGCATAAGTTGTAGCCTCTCTATATAATCTCGTCATTATACCTTCAGGACGTAGTACTATTTGTTTATAATTAAAGTTGATTTGATGTAACCGTTTCACATCATCAAAAGCATCAATTGGTAGTGTTGACCATATTGAAATATCGCAATTACTCTTTAAATATTTGATGATATCAGAATAAAGAAAATTCTTAATTCCTACACCATCTGGCACTACAAAAAGTATATGTTTTTTAGTAGGCGTCATTAAACTGCTTTTGATGATTAATATCCCATAGATTTTGAGATTCTAAGCTATTTAAGAATAACTCAGCACTATTTCCTTTACCAAATATCTCATTGCTAACCTCAACTTTGTTAGATAGTCCTTTTAAAGCTTCAAGAATTTTCGATTTTTCACTCGATGTATTAATTATTTCAGAAGATGTGGCTCTTTTAAGTTGCCTATTACCAATATTTACTGTTGGGATGCCATAATATGGTGCTTCTCTTATTCCCACACTACTATTACCAATTATGAAATTGGCATTTTTTAATAATGTTAAAAAGTATTCAAAACGTATAGATGGAAAAACTTTAAATCTGTTATTATTTACCAACCTCTTGTAGGCATCTAAAATATGTTTACTCCCTAAATCATTATTTGGATAAATAACAACATAGTTTTTGCCACTCTCAATAAGTGCATCAACAAAATTATTGGCGTTTTCCTCTATGGCATCTATCTCAGTGGTCACAGGATGGTACATAGCCAAGGCATAAGAAGTGAAATCAATCTGATAATAGCCTTTAACCACATCTAATTTTGGTAGATTGTTAGAAAACATAATATCAACATCAGGCGATCCAATAGTGAAGATAGACGTTTCAAGCTCACCCATTTGCAATAATCGCTTTTTAGCATTATCGTTAGAAGTGAAATGTACGTGACTTAACTTTGTAACCGAATGCCTAATTAATTCATCAATGGTTCCAGATAATTCACCTCCTTCAATATGTGCAACAAGTATATTGTTTAGACTTCCGACAATAGCACCTGCTAAAGCTTCAACTCTATCGCCATGAACTACAATTAAATCTGGCTCTGTAATTTTTATATATTCTGAAAAACCATTAATGGTTTTTGCCAAAGTTAAATCCATGGTAGCTTCATCCGTATAATTGTTAAACGTAGCAATGTTTTTAAAGCCACAGCGTTCTACTTCAATAAGTGTGTAACCATACTCTTGCAAGAGATGCATTCCTGTTACAAAAATATAAGACTCAAAATCGCTATGATTTTCAATAGCATGAATTAAAGCTTTTATCTTTCCAAAATCTGCTCTGGTACCTGTAAGAAAAATTATATTACGCATATTATAATTTTAGATTACTATTATTCAAAATCATTAAAATCTAAATGCTCACTCTCTTTTATATTTCTAGTTGCTATTTTACCAATCAAATCATTAAAATGTGCTGCCAAAATAGCTCCTGTACCAGGGCGTTTTACCCAAATATTTTCTTTAGTCAAAATATCTCCCTTGACAATAGGCTTTATAGTACAAACTGTTGCAAAGGCAAAGTCAATAGTTACCTTTTCTTCTTTAGCAGGTTCTTTAGTTCCACCCCGCATAGACCATATTTCTTCACTTCCAGTTATAAGATCTGCACATTCTTGCTCGTCCATACTGCAAACTATATCTGGCCCTTGTCTCTTCTTATGATCTGTAAAATGTCGCTCTAAAATTGAGGCGCCTAATGCAACAGACCCAAGGCATGCATTATTATTTAAAGTATGATCACTTAATCCAAACACATTCTCTCGAAATGCATTATGCAATTCCATCATCGCTCCATATCGTACTAAGTGTGCTGGTGTTGGATATAAATTTGTGGTATGTAACAATGCTAGAGGTGTATTGTACACTTTAAAAATTGCGACTGCCTTTTTTACACTTTCAATAGTGTTCATTCCAGTGCTTAAAATTACAGGTTTTCCAAATTTTGCGATATGCTCTAACAAAGGATAATTATTACATTCGCCAGATCCAATTTTATATGCAGAAATATCAAAACGTTTTAAGCGTTCAGCTGCTGCCCTCGAAAATGGTGTCGATATAAAAATCATCCCTTTACTTTCTACATAATTTTTTAATTCTAACTCGTCAGATTCGTTTAATGAACAACGTTCCATAATTTCATAGATTGAAACATCAGCATTGCCTGGAATAACCTCCTTAGCCGCTTCACTCATTTCATCCTCTACTATATGGGTTTGATGTTTTACGACCTCAGCACCCGCTTTGTGAGCAGCATCTACCATTTCTTTGGCAACGGTAACGGAACCTTCGTGATTAATACCAATCTCTGCTATTACTAATGGTGGATAATCCGGACCTATCTTTCTGCCAGATATTTCTATGAATGGATTATTCTTCATTATAATTTTTTAAAACAAATTCTGCATAATCGAAATCTTCTTGCGTATCTATATCTATTTCGGCAAACTTGTGGTTTACGATGAACGGAATAGACTTCTCATTAAATATAATATTTTCTTTTATTAAGGATGCTCTTGTTATATAAAGCAATCCATTTTCATAGTATAAAGGTTCTAAATCTTGACTTCTATATCCTATGCTATAATTAAATGGTTGATATTGATTATCAATTATTTTTCCCAGTTTTTTATAGTCTCTACTAACTGTAAACAAACTATGATTCTCAGTATTGTTAAATACTTTAAAAGCTTCTTCTAACAAGTTTTTTGGTCGTAATGGATTTGTAGGTTGTAATAAAACAATAGTTTCCACGTCCTCTAGAGTAATTAAAACATGTTTCATCGCAGAAACAGTTGGTTCTAAATCACCACTCAAGTGTGTAGGTCTATCTATTACTTTTGCTCCATATTGAAGCGCTATTTCCTTTATACTAGTACTATCTGTAGAGACATAAACCTCATCAATAATACTAGAATTAGCGATAGCGTAATTAATAGAACGTACCAAAAGCGGAAGTCCACCTAACAACTTAATGTTTTTATTAGGTAACCGTTTTGAGTTTCCTCTCGCTGGTATTATCGCTATTGTTGTACCCACTTACTTACTATTATGTATTAAATAAAACAGTTTATGTACTGCTCGTTTCTTAAATCTATACCAAAACTTATTTGGTGTTTTTGGTCTAAACTCTGGTAATTTAAAAACTCTAGAATCTTTATTTAAGGACTTAAAATTTGCTTTATTATCATTTTGCACTTCTTGCATCCAATCCTCTACTGTATTACCCATATGATACGCGTAATTATTATAGGTCGCTAAACGCATACCTCCAGAATAATTAATTGGGTGATCGCAATATAAAAATTCAGAATTATTGCCAACAAGCACCAACGATGGCTCTGTAGGTACCGTAGCAAAGAATAATTCTCTTCGCATACTTAAAATTTGATGACTACTACCAACTATGGCTTTAGTATGATTAGATTCAATCACTGGCCATTTTAAATCAGTATTAGTTTCTAATTCCCAATGAAAACTTTCTAAAAATTTATTATGGTCTATATGATTCTTTGGAATTGACTGATAGCTAAATTTAACCTTACCAAATAAAATTTTACTAAAGGTAGACGATGTCTCATAATTTTTAAAGTTTCTATTACTACCTCTAAATCATCAAAAGGAATAATCTCTCCTTTGATTTCTTGATATTTCTCATGTCCTTTACCAGCAATTAAAAGAATGTCTCCACTATGAGCCATACTACATGCTGTTTTAATAGCTTCCTTTCTATTTACAATTGAAAGTGTTTTTTTAAGGCCTTCACTAGGCACCCCTTTTTCCATATCTCGTATTATGTCTTCTGGGTTTTCTGACCTTGGATTATCAGAAGTGAAAATAACTTGGTCACTCAGTTCACATGCTATTTCCGCCATCATTGAACGCTTCCCCTTATCCCTATCTCCACCACAACCCACAATCGTAATTACCATCTCATTTCCTACTCGGATTTTTTGAATTGTTTTAAGAACATTCTGTAATGCATCTGGAGTATGAGCATAATCTATAATTGAAGTGATTTTAGACTCTGAAGCAACATGCTGAAACCTACCCTCTGGGGCAGATAATCCACTAAGAGTTGTTAGAAC
>Ga0208947_1001316_pt1 | contig 11091 bp, 9 predicted proteins | sample AOAMet1_04_M0_20_2_FD_188226 | JGI IMG/M metagenome (GOLD analysis project Ga0208947, IMG submission 188226) | Ammonia-oxidizing marine microbial communities from Monterey Bay, California, USA - CAN11_04_M0_20 (SPAdes) | ecosystem: Environmental > Aquatic > Marine > Intertidal zone | place... | reverse complement strand
TTTAAATTATTATTAAACAAAGACACCAATAAAGACATTACACAAAACTCAATTAAATACTTTGATAATAGAAATGTCAAAAATAAAATTAATGCGATACTTGATGGTATCCCTATCAAAATGGGAGTCTATTATATTCACAATAAAGAAGGCAAAGTTATTTTTATAGGAAGGGGTAATAATCTAAAATCTGAAGTTACTAAACTTTTCCTGAAGCAAAGTAAACGTGCTATCAAGATTCAGGAAAGAGTTGATAAAGTTTCGTACCAATTTAGTGGTAATGAATTATTTAATAAATTAAAATACCAGTTAGAATTAGAAACGCTAAAGCCCAAATACAATTTCAAAAAAAAGAAAAAATTAACCATTCAACAATTTTCTCACCCAAATTTCATAATTGAACTTAAAGGACGAGAAATTGAAGAAAATGCACTTATTTTAATTGAAAATAATGAAGTTGTTGGGTATGGTTACACAAACTTATCTTTTCAAGAATCAAAAATTTCAATTTTAAAATCTATTTTAACTCCAATTGAACATAAAGAATTGGCAAAAACAATTATCAAAAATTATTTAAAAAGTAACACAGCTTTAAAAATTAAACGGTTCTAAATCTAACTATAGACAATTTTTAGTAAACGATATTTTTTCGTGTGTGAACTAAGAATAATATGTAGAAAATTAATTTATAGTATATTGTATATCCATAATAACACTTTAATTGAAATCAACAACTGAAAATAAACCATCTTTAAAACATAGACTTCATGAAATCATTTATGAAGCAGATACAAGAGGTGGTAAACTTTTTGATGTCATCTTATTAATTGCAATTCTAGCAAGTATTCTATTTGTAATGCTTGAAAGTGTTCAAAGTATTGATGAAGCTTACGGCTCTTATTTAGATATAGCTGAGTGGGTTATCACCATCCTATTTTCTCTAGAATATATATTAAGAATTATTACTGTTAAAAAACCTTGGAAATATATTTTTAGCTTCTACGGTATCATAGATTTACTTTCAACCATTCCAAAATATGTTTCTTTAATACTTATAGATAGTCATAACCTAGCAGTATTAAGGGCATTAAGATTGTTACGAATATTTAGAATTTTAAAAATAACTCGTTATATAGGAGCTTCTAACCGATTGTTATTAGCCTTAAGGTCTAGCAGGGCTAAAATTGCAGTTTTTTTACTGTTTGTATTAATTCTTTGTATAATTTTAGGAACAATCATGTACATGATTGAAGGAGCAGAAAACGGATTTACAAGTATTCCTAGAAGTGTATATTGGGCCATTGTAACACTTACTACCGTTGGATACGGAGATATAGCTCCAGTAACAGCCCTTGGTCAGTTAATAGCAAGCGCTATTATGATTTTAGGATATGCAATCATAGCTATACCCACTGGAATTGTAGGTTCTGAAATGATAAGTGCTAAAATTCATACCAACACTCAGAGTTGTCCTAATTGTATGAGAGATTCTCATCAAGATGATGCTTTATTTTGTTATCATTGTGGTGATAAATTAAATGAATAATGGGTAGCTCAAAAAAGACATTAATCACTATTGTAGGCCCAACTGCTATTGGAAAAACCTCCCTAAGTATCTTAATTGCATCTCATTTTAATACAGAAGTTATTTCATGTGACTCTAGACAGTTTTACAAGGAAATGACAATTGGAACGGCTGTACCTGAAAAAGAGGAGCTAGCAACTGTTCCACACCATTTTATTCAGAATAGAAGTGTTGTTGAGGATTATAATGTAGGTACTTTTGAAAAAGATGCATTAGCCATATTAGATACCTTGTTCGAAAAACACAACACAGTTGTAATGGTTGGTGGTAGTGGGTTATATGTTCAAGCTGTTTTAGAAGGCTTAGATGATTTTCCTAAAATTGATCCATCTATAAGACATGAGTTAAAAACTATTTATAAGTCTGAGGGAATTATTCCTTTACAACAACAACTTAAAAAGTTAGATATAGAGACTTACAATTCAATTTCATTGGATAACCCACAAAGAATTATTAGAGCTTTAGAAATTTGTATAGGAACAAATATACCCTACTCAAGTTTTAAAGGGAACGCTAAAAAGAAAAGAAATTTTGAATCGATTATCATAGGTTTAAATGCTGACCGTCAAAAAATCTATGATAGAATTAATTATAGAGTTGATTTGATGATGAAAAAAGGGTTATTGAATGAGGCTAAAAAATTATATCCTCAAAAATCTTTAAATGCTCTACAAACTGTTGGGTACAGGGAGTTATTTTTATTTTTTGACGGAAAAATAACCAAAGAGAATGCTATAGAAGAAATCAAAAAGAACACGCGGAGATTTGCAAAAAGACAACTCACTTGGTTTAAAAAAAACACCAATATAACTTGGTTTGATTTTGAGGCTAGTTTTAGTATTATTTTAAAAAAAATAAAAGAAAGTAGTTAACTTTTTTTTAAGCATATAATGCTTTCAATATTAAATCCCTTTTTTATCTTTGCTCAAATTATAAAAAAATGAAAGTAAAATTATTAACATTTATTCTTTGTTTTGCAGGTATTTTTGCCAACAGTCAAACCAAAGTTGGTACTATAAATTCAGAATTTATAGTTGGATTAATGCCCGAGGCTAAACAAGTTTTAAATGAATTAAAAATTTATGCAGCAAAATTAGACTCAACTTACCAAGTTAAATTAGCAGATTACAATTCCAAGGTTACTGCTTTTCAAAAACTTGATCCTAATTTATCAGATAACTTTAAAAAAGTTAAAATTGAAGAAATTAATGCATTGGAGCAAGACTTACAAAAAAGTCAACAAAATGGAAATAGTTTAATTAATCTTAAAAGAGATCAATTAATGAATCCTTTGTATCAAATCTTGGGTGAAGCAATTACTGAACTAGCAAAGTCTGAGGGTTTTACTCAAATATTAACCTCATCTGGTAACGAGTTTGCCTATCTAGATGAAGCATTTGATATAACAGAAAAAGTGATGGCTAAGTTGGGTATAAAAATGCCTCCTCCACCAAAAAAATAGAACCAAAATTTGGTTTAAAATAAAAAAGAGAGAGGCTTATACCTCTCTCTTTTTTTTTATAAAAATATTTATAATATTATCTTCTACTATAATTTGGAGCTTCTTTTGTAATAGCCACATCATGAGGATGACTCTCATTAATACCTGAGGTTGTTATTCTAACAAATTTTCCAGTATTTTTTAATGTCTCTATATTTTTAGAACCACAATATCCCATACCTGCACGCAAACCTCCAATAAATTGATGGATACTTTCATCTAAATCTCCTTTATAAGGAACTCTACCGACAATTCCCTCTGGAACTAATTTCTTTAAATCGTCTTCTACATCTTGAAAATATCGATCTTTAGATCCTTGTTTCATGGCTTCTACAGATCCCATACCTCTATAAGACTTAAATTTTCTTCCTTCATAAATAATAGTTTCACCCGGAGATTCTTTAGTTCCTGCTAAAAGAGACCCTAACATAACACAATCAGCTCCTGCAGCAATTGCTTTAGGAATATCTCCTGTGTAACGTATTCCTCCGTCAGCAATAACAGGAACACCTGAGCCTTTTATAGCTTCAGCAACCTCTAATACTGCTGAAAATTGAGGAAAACCAACTCCTGCAACAACTCTTGTTGTACAAATAGAACCAGGACCAATTCCAACCTTTACGGCGTCTGCTCCCGCTTCAACTAAATAGGTTGCTGCTTCAGCCGTGGCAATATTACCAACAACTACATCTAATGCTGGAAAAGCTTTTTTTACAGCTTTTAAGACTGTTACAACTCCTTTGGTATGTCCATGTGCAGTATCAATAATTACAGCATCTACACCTGCGTTAACTAAGGCCGTTGCTCTATCTACTGCGTCTGAAGTAACACCCAGGGCAGCTGCAACACGTAATCTTCCAAAATTATCTTTATTGGCGATAGGCTTTTGTGTAACTTTTGTAATGTCTCTAAAAGTAATTAATCCACGTAATTTATATTCGTCATCTACAATTAAAAGCTTTTCAATTTTATTTTGTTGTAAAATAGATTCTGCGTCTTTTAATGATGTACCTACAGGAGCTGTAATTAAATTTTTTTCAGTCATTACCTCTACAATGGCTCTATCATTGTTGTGTTCAAAACGTAAATCTCTATTGGTAACAATACCTCTCAAAATACCCATATTATCAACAACCGGAATTCCACCAATTTTATGCTCTTTCATCGCATTATTAGCATCAGAAACCACAGCTGTAAGAGGAAGTGTTACTGGATCTATAATCATTCCGCTTTCTGCTCTTTTAACTTTCCTAACTTCTTGAGCTTGCTTTTCTATTGACATGTTTTTATGCAATACCCCTATGCCTCCTTCTCTAGCAATAGCAATAGCCATAGAAGATTCTGTAACTGTATCCATAGCAGCGGATACAATAGGAACGTTAATGGTAATGTTACGGGTGAATTTTGTTTGGATATTTACTTCTCTAGGAAGTACAACTGAATAAGCGGGTACTAGAAGAACATCATCATATGTTAAACCTTCCCCTACTATCTTAGAATTGTGAGCAATCATAGTGCAATTAACTTAAAATTAATTGCAAACAAATTTACAACATATTTATGGATATTAAGATAATAAATAACTAGAAGAATTCTTAAGTGATTTTATCGTACTTACTAAGCCAACAATATTCACTGAAATTTTTACCAGAAGATGCACCCACAATGAATAACATCCCTAGAACACCCTTTACGTAAAATAGAAATAACATAAAGAGGTGACCAAAATGAGTGTTTCCTCCATAAATAATGTTTTTTGTTAGGATTGTAAGGAGAAAACTGATAGCAAAAATTGATATACCTAAATTTTCTACATTTTTTACACCCCAGTATTTTAGTCTTCTTAATGGATGTAAATCAGTACCCCATTTATGAATCAAGTAATAATAATCATTCCCCATAGGAGCAAAAAGAAGAGGGTCATCTGCTTTATCTAGACGAAATAATTTTGAAGGAGCAATAATTTTAAAACCATCCAGTACAGTATTATGTTTTTTTTCTAGGGTAGTAATCTTTTCAACAACTTCCTCGGGATAAGTTCCTTTGAAATATTTGGTATCTAAAAAACGAAGACGATAATTAACACATATTTTTTCAATATGAGAAATATGAAAAATAGCATTTGTATCAACTTCATCAATGTCAAAAGTATTAATATTTCTATCGATTGGTGAAGCAGATAATCTTTCTAAAACCGATTTATTAGGTGTAGAGATTTCATTAAAGATTGATTCTACCCAATCAATAATTTTATGAGTTTTAATGTTTTTTCCTCTTTCTACAATTAATTTTTTCTGTAAATCTATAGATTTTAACATCGTCAATTTATTTTTTTATAAAAATACAATAAAGTACTCAAAACAAAGTGAGTAAATAATGATTGTAACAATTTTGAATTATTCTTAATAAACAATGAATTAAAATTTAAATTGTAGCGTTAAATACCAGTTTCTTGGAATAGATGGAATAATTCCTGGACCCGGATAACCCGTTGCTCGTCTTGTAAAAAATTTATTGTCTAACAAGTTGTTAACACCGGCTTCTAATTTCATAATCTTATATTTATAAGAAGCTGAAATGTCTAAAATATCGTAGGAGGGTATAACACCAACAATACCACTAACATCACCAGAAAAAGAATTTTCAGCATCTGAGAATTGATCAGAAAGATAGGTGTATTGAATACTTGAAGTAAAATTATCAAACCCAAAACGAATACCTGTTTTTAAATTTATATCCGGAACAAATTCAACCTTATTTCCAACAATTCCATTAATAATAGCCCTGGTATATTTCGAATCAATAACAGAAGTATTAATGAAATAATTAAAACTATAACGTTCACCCATGTTTAGAATTTTCTTTAGATTTAAATCTATAACAGATTCAAAACCTAAAATTTTTGCATCTCCTACATTTGTCCTCAATTGACCTAAATTATTGACTGGTGGTATAGTTGTATATAAAAACCCTATTCTATCCTTATAAAATAAATTAAAAAAACTAATATCATAAGAAATCCAATTGTTAAGACTACCTCTAGCTCCTATATCTAAGGTAAAACCATTAGCATCTCCTATATTTTCATCTACAGCATTTGAGGGGTTTACAATGTTTACATCTGAAAATGTAACAGATCGATAATTTTGAGATATATTTCCATAGAATTCGAGAAATGATGAGGGCTTGTAACTTAATCCTAACCCTAATAAAATAAACGAACGTTCCTTAACTTCATTTATATTTTTTTCCTCATCTCCTATTGGATTACCTGCTGCATCAAAATTAACTATTTTTGAAATACCTTGACTTTCTGTTTTTATATATTCAAAGCGTGCTCCAGGTGTAATAGAGAAATTTTTTGTTACATAAAATATGTTCTCACCAAACAAGGCTAAATTTAAATTTGGGTTTTTAAAATCTCCTTGAACTCTATAATTAGGAAATTCTTCTATAGCTCTATTAAAGTTGGCGTCAGAACTATCTGATCCTGGTCCTTGATAACCAGTATTATCTGCCTTGTATATCTTAGATCCAATTAAATATGTAGCTTTTTTACCTAGAATAGCATACGAACTTAAAAAGCGTGTTTCCAAACCAAAATTATTAAAATCACCTATAAGTAACTCTCTAGCCTCTCCTGTGTCTGGTAGGTCTACTCTTCTTACTCTATAACCCACTGATTTTCTGGAAGCGTTTAAACCAAAAAAATTAAATGTCAAATTTGATTTGTTTGAGATTTTATGAGACCATTTTAAATTATACAAAAGCCAATCTACTTTAAACCAATTTCGTTCTCGATTACTTTGAAAGGGATTGACTGCAAACATCTGGTCACTTAATCCTCCCGCTTGTTGTGCTAAATAATCTAAATAGGTAAGCTCTAACGTAAACTTATTTTTATCATCTAAATCATATCCTAAATGTAGAAATGCATTTTTTGATTCAAACTCTGAATTTGGCCTGAATCCTTCACCTCTCTTGTAATTAATGTAACTATAATAAGAAAGTTTATTCTTAGTACCACTAAGACTTGTGAAATTTGTGAATAAACCATAGCTACCCAGTGTATTTCTAGTAGTAATATCTAAAACTTTATTTGGGTTTGGTGATTTTGTTATAAAATTTACCAATCCTCCAAATTGAGTTCCATATTGTAAAGATGCTGCACCCCGAACAATTTGAATTTCTTCAAGTGACTCAGAGGCTGGAGTGTAATAACTTTCAGGATATCCTAGAACATCTGCACTAATATCATATCCATTTTGTCTTGTGTTAAAATTTGAAGTTCTATTTGGGTCTAAACCCCTACCACCAATATTTAATTGTAGTCCAGCATCATCATTTTGAAAGATATTTAAACCAGCTACCTGACTATATATTTGTCTGGCATTATTTGAAGCTAAATTAGCCGTAGATTGAGCCACTAAAACCACTTCAGTTTTCTTTCCTGCAAAGATGGATGTTCCAACTACATCCTTTAATCTCTTTAATTCAAAAATCTTATTTTTTCTAGATTTAATTTGAATTTCAGAAAGCTCTTCTGTGAAAGCATTTAAAATAATACTAAGGTTCGATGATTTATTTTTAAATACTACGAGTTCTTTAAGTTTAAAATTTTCTGAGTAAAAAAGAACTTTCATTTTTTCTACATTAATAGAAAATTGAAAATAACCTTTAGGATTAGTTTCTGCAAGAATACCTCCTGTAGAATTATAAATCTGAACTTTATTAACTGGAGTATTTTCCTCAGTTAAAACAAAACCAGAAATTTGTGACTGCGCCAAGAAAATAAATTTAAATACAAAAAATATAGTAAAAAAAGTATGCTTAAAATTCATAAATTATAGTCCTTTGATTTTAATGTCAGATTCAAATGGAAGTATCCAGTTTTTGTGATAAAATGATTCTTTTTCTTGATATAAATCTACTTTAGGATTTATGTATGGCATACTCATTCGTCCATTTAATGCTACATAACTCTCCACAAAAACTTGAATATTCTTATGCCCTTGACTAGAAAAGTGATCTCCTAAAAAGTGAGCATATTCAAGAATAAAGTCGGGTTGAAAACTCATTTGTTTTTCTTGGTAAGACGTTAAAAAATCATCATTGTTCACATAAAAAAACTTGCCTGATTTTTTGTCTACTATTTTAAAATTAGCATAACCTGCTTTTTCCATCAACATCACCCTCCATGAATATCTATAGCCTTCTTCTGTCCAAAATAACTCTCCAGGATATAAAAAATATCTCCAAGGTAATAGCAATTGAATAATAAAAAATACAAGTATTATAGTGCTTATAATTTTAGTGTGAAAATTTGAGAAATTATATTCTTTAATTTGTAAAAGTTTTATAGGTTTTATTCGTGTTATTTTTCTTATCCAATAAATTATTTTTTTATGAATATTAGCATCAAAGAAAATTAATGAACTAACAATCATTATGTAGGGAAACATTCCTATTGGAAACAAAACTCTAGTAAAGACGTGAAAAAATAATACCAAGAAAAAAGCGATTGGTCGAGTCTTTCTAATGATCAAAAGAAAAGGAATTATTAAGTCATAAAGTGCCCCACCCCAACTCATGGCAAAATGAACCCATTCTTGCTGCATTAAGTTGTTACCTATAATTGGAAGATCGTATTTAGAGGGTAACCATATTTTTAAAGGCATCGCTCTAAAAAGCCAATCTGAGTTTAACTTAGTTAATCCTGCATAAAAATAAACAATAGCCAAAAGAAGTTTAATACTGTCTATTGTCCATCTTGGTATACGTTTATATTCTTTTTTATGTAAAAAGGCATCTACAGAAAATTGTGCGTTAGCAGGTGAAAAAATTAATAAAAAACTTAGAACACTTACAAAATAATAGTGATTTAAATAAGTGGTTTTATCCATTAATTCTATATAAGTGAAAGAAAGAAAAAAAAGAATAATTGCCACTCTATATTTATATCCAACAGCAACAAATAAAGAAGCTAAAGCACAAACAATAAATATTAAATAGGTGTAATCACCTACAGGTTTTACCCAATCAAAACCATAATAAGAAAAAAAGAAGCTTGGTTTTATATACAATTTATCTATCCAACCATTAGCCCAAAAACGAATCATGCTAACAAACATCATTACACCAAATAAAACACGAAAAACCACTAAGGGCTTTGCATCTATGTGTTTGTTAAAATAATTTTTAATCATTTTTTTATTTAAAAAAAAACCTGAAAAACTTTTATAGGTAAATGTTTTTCAGGTTTATGCTTTTTGTTAGTTGTTAATCACCATCTGCATCTACATAATCAATATTAATACTAAATGCCTGAAGCATGTCTACTTTTAAAAGAACAACTGCTTTTTGCAATTCATCATATGCTCTTGTCATTTTAGAATTATCAGTAATTACTTGATCAGATAAATTATTTGATAAATTATTGATTTCTAGCCTAGCTGCATTAAATTGGTCTCTCGTACTAACGTAAATATCATTTCTATCTAAGTATAGTAGATAAGATTTGAAACTTTCACCAGTAGAGTTACCATTAAAATGTTTTCCATTAAAAAAATCTTCTACAGCTTGCAAAGCATCTAGAACTAATTCTTTTGAGATGTCTTTTCTGTAAAAAGCCTCTACTTTATTGGGTAATGGACTTGAAGAAAAAATACCTGCTGGTATCCCAATTTTATTTGCTCTTAAACCTTTTTCATAGTAAAAAATAAAATCATTTACTAATTTATTTAAAGAACTAGTTGCTGTATTTGATTTACTATTAATAAAGGTACTTCTATAAGAACTTTTCCAATCTGTTAATACTTCTTGAGTTAATCTATCCATTTGATTCAAGATTGCATTTACATAATTAGAATATTTGGAGGCATCAGAACCAGTTGAATACATAGCAATCAAAGCAGAATCATTGTCTGCAATACCATATAACAAATAGTCTAGTGCAGGAAAGCCTTGTGCATCTTGGTTATTTACACTGTTTAAATCATAACCCCCATTAACAATATTATTTTCAACATCTGAAATAGTTAAAGGGTAAACATTCATATAATAAGAATATTGTAATTCCTCGGCTTTACCAATATTAAACATTTCTACACGTTGCCAACTTTTGTATGCATCTAACCAAGAAGCTCTAAATTGTTCAAGTGAATTTTGGTTAGGTGAGGCTATGAAAGTCTGCCCAGCATCTTTCATTGAGGTCATTTTTACAGCAAAACCCTCATAAGAAGGTATAATTATATTGTCCGATAAATTTGTTAACATTGATCCACGATCAAAATCGTCTACTAAACTTATTGGGTCCTCAACTTCGTCATTGGAGGAACAAGCATTTATTAATACTAACAGAAAAACAATTGATAAAAACTTCTTAATCATATTATGTTTATTTATTCTAAATAAAAGACAAAAGTAAATAAAAGTGACTAATTTTAGTCACTTTTATTTATAATTTTATTAACTCCCTGCTTGAGCTACAGAAATACCAAATCTAGCAGCTATTGTGTCAGACATTGTGTCTAATTGATCAGCTGTTATATCCCATAATCCATTACCTGAAGTTAATGTAGAAATAAAACCATTTACCTCTGAAGTACTAAAATATGCTGATGGCGTTCCTGGTTTTCTAGTAAACTGTAAACTATAAACAAAACCAAAACCTTCAGATAAATCGTGAAAAGCAGAACCCCAATCTGTTCCTAAATTAGCTTTACCTTGTTGCAAATAATAAACTGCTCTTATAGCAATAACTTTAGAAACATTTTCTCTAATAATATCTACTTGTGCATCTCTAGTTAAGTAATCTTTATTTACTATGGCTGCTCTTCCCAATTTAAAAGCATCATAAATAGTAGCTGCAATTCCTTGAAAATCTGTGTCACCATCTACTCTAGCTAGGTATTTATTTAAAAAACTATCGGCTCCAAGAGTAGGGTTTTCTTGATCATCAGCACCATATAGATACCCAAATCCTTCATCCCATTTATGCTCCATA
>Ga0208947_1001314_pt1 | contig 11116 bp, 11 predicted proteins | sample AOAMet1_04_M0_20_2_FD_188226 | JGI IMG/M metagenome (GOLD analysis project Ga0208947, IMG submission 188226) | Ammonia-oxidizing marine microbial communities from Monterey Bay, California, USA - CAN11_04_M0_20 (SPAdes) | ecosystem: Environmental > Aquatic > Marine > Intertidal zone | place... | reverse complement strand
TTAATAATAAAACTTTTATTCATGAGCATTCTTCTTAAATTAAATAAGGTAAATCTTAAATACCAAACTGGTAAAGATAATATCAGAGTTTTAAAAGATATTAACTTAACTACCAAGAAAAAAGAGACAATTTCTATTGTTGGAGAAAGTGGATCAGGAAAAACTAGTCTTATAATGTTAATTGGAGGTTTAGAAAAAGCTACCTCAGGAAAAATTTTTTTTCAAAATCATGAAATTACAAAATTAAGTGAAGATGAAGTCTCTGAAATTAGAAGAAAAAATATTGGAATTATATTCCAGTCATTTTATTTAATTCCAAATTATACAGCAGTAGAAAATGTAGCCTTAACTCTAGAATTAAATAAATTCAAAAACCCTGAAAAAGAAGCAAAACAATTGTTAGATCGGTTTGGATTAAGTCATCGATTTAATAATCTTCCAAGCCAACTATCAGGGGGAGAACAACAAAGAGTTGCGATAGCACGAGCGATTGCAATGAAGCCTGAGTTGATCTTAGCAGATGAACCTACTGGAAATTTAGATACTGAAAATTCTATAATGATTTCTGATATATTATTTAAATATGTAAAAGAAGAGGGATCCTCACTGATTATGGTAACTCATGATCCAAAACTAGCTAATAAAGCAAAACGAAAAATTAAAATTAAAGATGGAAAAATTAAATAATCCATCTGAATTTAATCTAATTATTAAGTATGCTTTTAAAGATTTAAGCAGAAATTATAAAAAGTTATCAAGCATCATCATAACTCTTTTTATTAGTCTTTTTATTTTAAGTGCCATCTTCACAATTGAAGATAGTTTAAAAAAAGAACTTAATGATAATGCTAAATCTCTATTAGGAGGAGATCTTGAGATTGACTATAATCGTAATGTAGGAAATCTTGAATTAGTCAACCAAGTAAAAAAATTTACAACCATTTCTCAAATGATTGAGTTCAGTACAATGGTCTCAACCATTGATAGAGAAAAAAATAAATCTCTTTTCACCAGAATAAAAACAGTTGATACTAAATATCCATTGTATGGTTCGGTTAATTATGAGCCAGTAGGTGCATTTGATAGAATGCACAATGAACCTAATACATTGTTAATTAATGAAAGTTTATCTAAAAATTTAAATCTAAAAATTAATGAAAAAATTAAAGTTCAAGATCAATTATTTACAATTATTGGAATTGTAAAATCTGTTCCTGATGTCAGTGGATTTGTAGCGTTTGGTGATTGGGCACTTGCAGGTGACCAAACATTAGAAATTTTAAAACTTAATGGGATTGGTAGTTTTTTAAATTATGAATACAAAGTAAAATTCAATGAAAGTGATAATGCTAATAAAATAGAACAAAGAATTAAAGATATATTTAAAGATGATCAAAAAGTTACAATTAGATATCCTGAAAATTCAGCAAGTGGATTAAAGAGAATTATTAATAATTTTTCACAGTTCTTATCATTAGTTTCTATTAGTGCGATGCTAATTGCTGGAATTGGAATAGCAAACACTCTTCTTTCATTCATCAATCAAAATAATATGTCAATTGCAGTTAGAAAAGCAGTTGGATTTTATTCAGGAAACATCAAAACACTTTATTATCTTCAATTATTTATCTTACTTTTAGTAATTACCACTTTTGCTTATGGCTCAAGTTTTCTAATAGTTCCTATTGTAGATCAATATTTGTCAGATGGATTAGGGCTTAATGTTACTCCAGTGTTTTCAATTCTAAACTTTATTAAAATATTTTTAGTTGGATTATTAGTTTTGGTTATTTTTTCAATTCCAACCATAAGTTCAATCGATCAGGTAAAAGCCTCAAATTTATTTAGAAATGTTTTTCAAAATTTAGAGTTTTATTATTCAAAAAAATCTACTGCCTTAAGTCTAATCTTATTGTCTATTTTGGTATTATTATTTAGTTTTGGATCCGAAAGACCTATCTATAGTTTTGGGTATTTTGTAGCTTTTTTCATTTGTTTGATTGTATTTTTTCTACTTTCAAAAGTGATTATTTATTTTTTAAGAAAATTTAAATCTACTTCCAATATATCTTTAAAAGTATCTATAAAAAACATAACGCAAACAAAAAGCATAACACCAATTACAATTATGTCTTTAGGACTTGGGGTTACTTTATTGTTAACTCTAGCGTTAGTTGGAACTAATTTTCAAAGAGAAATAGCAAAATCAATACCTGATATTGCTCCAGACTATTTTTTTGTTGGAATTCAAAAAGGAGAAAAAGAAATATTTGAAAAAAATATATTGAATATGGATGAAAATGCAAAAATTGAAGTAGTTCCGATGGTATCATCTGGAATTATTAAAATTAACGGGATTAATCCAAATACTTATATTAAACCGGATAATGACAGCTTCTGGGTAATTGAAAGTGACAGAAGATCTTCATGGACCGATGAGGTTCCAGAAGATAATCCGTTAACTAAAGGTAAATGGTGGGATCTTAACAAGCCTGATCAACTTCAAATTTCTTTAGATGCCGAAGTTGCAAAAAATTTAAATATTAAATTAGGTGATGTATTCACTCTTAATATTTATGGAAGAGAAATTGAGGGAGAAATAGTCAATTTTAGAGCTGTTGATTATCGTGATCTTAGTATTAATTTTGCAATGTTATTTAATCCTCAATTTGCAAATAATATTCCCCATGAGTATTTAGCTACTGCTAAGTTTGAAACAATCGAAAAATTTGATGAAACTTCAATGCTTGAAGTGCTTCCAAGCTTATCAATGATTAAGATTGCAGATTATTTAAATAAAGTAACCGATGTTTTAAATAAGGTGTTTATTGCTGTAACCCTTATCTCGGCAGTCACTATAATCATTGGATTAATTGTAATTTCTAGCGCTATTATGGTTCAAGGAAAAGTAAAAGAGTATCAAAATTTAGTTTTTAAAATTTTAGGGTTTTCAAAAAAAGAAGTGATTTTTTCCTCGCTAATAGAATTTATAATAATATTTAAATCAGTCATATTAATTGCAATCTTTTTTGCAGTCATTGCCTCTAAATTTATAATGGAAAATATTTTTGAATTAGTTTGGGCTTTTGATTTTAAAGTCTTATTCAATTTAGGATTAAGTATTGGTTTAGTTACCTTAGCTTTAATAATGATTACAAATTTAAAATATCTAAGCCCTAAGGTCTATCCCCTTATAAGAAATCAATAATTAAAATTTTGTAATTTTACTATCTAGAGAAATAAGATTTATCTCTACTTTTAATTTTGGAAATCTTTTTTTTATCTCTTTCTTTAATTTTGAAAATGAGTTTTGATGAATTATTTTTTCATTTATTTCATTAAAATCTTTTTTTCCATTTGCTATTTTTGCAGCTCCACAATCTTTATGATTAATCACAATTAATTTTTCTATTTTGTGTAATTGAATAGAGGTTGCTAAATTATCATAAAATGTTTTATGCCATTGTTTAAATTTATTATGTGTAACCCCAACGGCAGCACCTGCAATTGTAAACGCACTATATTTTCCTGTTAATTTTTTTTTCTTTAAATGATTATGAACTAAATGTTGAAATCTTGGATCCATACAAGATAAAACCATAGCTTTATACTTTGATTTCATTAATTAATACTCGATCTTAAACATTGCTTCATTTCTTCTATTCATTGGTAGTGTAAATGGACTATCATATGTTGCTCTAATTGGTGGGCTTATAATTGAAACATTGTTGTTTTTTAACTCTTTTTCTAAAATTTCTTTATGTTTTAGAAAATTTCTATCCGATGCTCGTCCGGAATATCTAAGTACAGCATAATACCCTCCTTCAATGTTAATTATCTTAACATCTCCTCTATTAGGTTTGGGTACATTTCCTGAATTAAATTTTGAAGGTAGATAAAACTGCATGGTCATATTGCCATTTTTTTCTACTTGGGTAACTGGTGTAGTCATTGCAATTTTTTCTTGCGTGTTATTCCTACCTGATATGTAATTAAACAGTTTTCTAAAATTACTGTCTATTCCAGCTCTTGATGTTTCAACAGCCAAACGATCATTATATTTTCTAATCTCATAAACTTCATTTTCATCAATAATTTCATATTTTGCTTCCTCATTAGCCATAACGACAGAATACGGTAAAATAAATAAAGCACAAAATATTAGAATTAATAACTTTTTGAAGTACATGAATTACATGACTTTATACTCAAAATTTTGAGTTGTTTCATTAATTTGAATTAATTTAGCACCATTATTACTATGAAATTTTGTTGCCATTTCAGTCAAGGGTGAAAGTGTAATAAGTCTATTTAAATGGTTTGATTTTTTGATTTTTTTGAACACTTCTTTAACAATTAACTTACCTCCCCCTTTTTTCTTAGACCAAACGGTATAAGCAATTGCTATTTGACCTCCACTTTGATCTCTCATCGCACTTTGTAAGAAGGCATCAGTGCTTAATTTCTCTAATTCATCGACACTTTTTGGAATTTTATTTGTATAAGCAAAACACATCACAGCATGGATTTCTCCTTGATATTCTACGCCATAAATTTTTCGCCCATATCCAGTTCTAAATTTATTATCTAATTCAGGTCTCACAGGATCCTCTTTGGTATTGCATTCTTTAAGCTCAACGAGTTTTGCTCCCTTTACCCAGCCAAAAAAATTATCAATATTTTTGTTTAATACCTGTCTATTTTTTCTTAACCTAGCTTTAAGTCTTGGTTTAAAAGTTTTCATATTAAAAAATCATATAAAAGTCTTGAGCTACTTATAAAAATCAAAATATATAAAATATTATAAAATAATTTTTCATCAATAATTTTGATTAATTTATAACCAATTAATATTCCAAAAAATGCCACAGGAAACAGCATAGCAGATTGTTTAAATGTATCAAAACTAGTCATTGATAAATTTATATAAAGTGGAAGTTTAATTAAATTTACAAAAGTAAAAAAAATTATTCTTGTTCCAACATATATTTCTTTTTTCATTCTAAGTGGAAGCATATAGATACTTGTGGGAGTTCCTCCGGCATGAACACAGAAACTTGTAAAACCTGCTATTGTCGAACAAATTCCGCCTTTAAGGAAATTTTTTTCAGACTTAGCTTCTTTATTTTTTTTAAAAAAAAAATAATGACCAGCAAACATAAATCCCATTAAACCAATAATAAATTTTAATAATTCTTCTGAAAAATATGAAAAAGTTAAAGATCCAATAATTATACCCATAGCTGCAAATGGGATCATTAACTTTAAAGTAGCTAGATCAAATTCTTTTCTATATTTGTAAGTTGCAATGAAGTCTGAAAATATCAAAATAGGAAGAATAATTCCTAGTGCTTGACTTAAAGGCATAACTATTGTCATTAGTGGAATAGAAATCAAAGTCATAGATCCTCCTAAACCAGATTTTGCTATACCGTATAAAATTATTGCAGGAATAACTGTAAAGAAAAATAATAAATTAATTTCCATTAAAAAATTTGTTTAGTGAATTATGTCCAACCACCGTCGACAACGATATCTTGTGAAGTGATCATCTTGCTATCATCAGATGCTAAAAATAATGCAGCATTTGCTATATCTTGAGGTAAAACTTTATCAGGCAAACACTGACCTTCTTTAATTTTTTTCTCACCTTCTTCATCAAGATGAACTTCAATTTGCTTTTTTGTCATTGTCCAACCTGGCACAAGTGTGTTTACTCTAATTCTATCTTTACCAAATCGTTTTGCGAGTCCGTGGGTTAGTCCATGTAATGAGGATTTGAAAACACCATAAAGAATTGTTTTTTCATTTTTTCTCATCCATCCAATCGATCCTACATTAATAACTGATCCACCACCTAACTTAATCATACTTTTTATTATAGCTTTTGCAGCAAATACATGTGGCTTCAAATTAGTTTGATATTCCCAATCAAAATATTCATGGGTAGTATCTAAAAATTCATGCCTTTCATCATTTGCAGCATTATTTAAAAGTACATTGATGTCACCTATAGATTTTATGACTTCTGCAATCACATTTTCTAAAGAATTTACATCTGTGATATCGCACTTATAAAATTTAGGAGAGAATTTACATTCTTTTAAACTTTCAATTAATTCTTTTGAAGCTTCTTCATTTCTGCCTACAAAAGCAACTTTAGAACCTTGTTTAGCAAATTCTTCAACCAAAGTTGAGCCAATTCCTGTTGAGCCACCTAATACAAAGACAACCTTATTTTCTAGTGATGAATATGATGTTTTTAAATTCATGCATTAATTAGTTTTGAAAAACTCTATTTACACCAATCTTAGATAATTTTATATGATTTTAAATAATTTCTTTCCTAAAGGACTAATTGGATCTTGAGGTATTGGTAATTTTCCTGTTTTATCTTTAACAAGATTTAGGAGTTTTTTAGCAATACCTTTTTTTCTAAAAATGGGGTTTACAAAAATGTATTCTACTTCACCCTCGTCATTAAATCTAACAAAACCCAACGTTGTGTTTTCATTTTTAAAAGTGAAAACACCATCAGACTCATCTAATTCATAATTTGAAAAATCAAAACTACTCATAGGTACTAGTAATTAAGGAGTAAAAGGATAACTGCAATAGCAGTAATAATTAAGCTAACAAAAATGTAATTTAGCCTAATATTAAATCTTTTTTCAACATATTCAGTAATTTTTTCCCAAAACAATACTATTAAAAAAATAAGAATTGCTGGCAAAATATATTTTATCATTATCTATGAATTATTATCACTAACGTAAACAGATACTCCTCTTGTATTTAAATCTACATCAAACTTTTTATGTAAGGGTGGAAAAGCTCTTTGTGAACAATCTAATCTGTCACATGTTCTGCAAGAAACGCCTATAGGAATTTCTGTTGATTTATCATTAATATTTATATTTTCTGTATAGACAAAATCTTTTGCATATTTAGCTTCACAACCAAGACCTATTGATAATATACTTTTTGCTTGTCCAAATCTTCCAATACCTTTTTCAACTGTTCTTGCAATACAAACATATTTTTCACCATTAGTCATTTTGCTCACAGCAGCTTGAATAACTCCCGGTCTAGTTAACGCAGAATAAACATTCCATCTAGGACAGGCACCTCCATATCTTGGTATATCAATACCTGATAAAGAAAATCTTTTTGAAATATTTCCTGCCATATCTACTCTTAAAAAGTGAAATGGTATTCCTGGAAGTTTTGGATCTTGTAAACATGTAACCCTATGCGCAACTTGCTCAAAAGACGTTGCGAAAGTATTTTGTAATAATTCAAGATCATATTTAAGTTTCTTACATTCAGAATGAAATAATTTGTAAGGCATTAATATTGCTGCACCACAATAATTTAATAAAGCCACTTTTGTTAATTTCTTAGATTCTTCTGATGGAAAACTAAAAGATGATAAATATTTATCGATTTCTTTGCTAGCTCCTTCTTGTGCTATTTGGGCTGCTGCATGTAATTTTTTTGTCTCTAATGAACTGTAATCACTTAACAAAAGTTCTTTTTTATTTTTGTGATAAATTTTTGAAAAAGGTTTATTTTCTTCTGGTATTATATCTACAACTTTGATCGAATATTCAGATTTTAAATATTCACATAAAGCAATATATCTTGTTCGATTATTTTTTTGAATTTTTTCAAAAACTTTATTTGCAAACTCTTCTAATTTTGGAAAATAATTTCTATTTTGTTGAAGAAAATCTGAGATAACTTCACCTGGAAATGAGTTTTTTCTATTATCAACAATCTTTCCAGATATCTTTTCAATCTTATCAATTAGTTCATGATCTTTTTTTTTTAATATGTCTCCTAATCTTACAATTGCTTTACCAATTTTAGGATTGGTACTAACCAAATCTTTTACTTCAGGTCCCAAAATATCTAGGTCTTCAAATAAACTATCATCTAAAATTTCAGAAATTGTATTTTGCAAGTTAAGATCTGACTTTGACGTTAGATCAGATAGCTCAATATTTAATTTTTCACAGACACTTAATAGCAAGTCGCCATCTATTTTTCTTTTTCCACTTTCAATTAAATTTAAATAACTCGGAGATATGCTTAAATCTTCCGCTAATTTGTTTGCCTGGAGACCTAATTGCCTTCTAAAAGCTTTGATTTTTGGCCCTATTTTTAAATCTATTTGACTCATATTTACTATTTGTAAATTTTGTAAATTTATTTTTACAATTTTTTTCTTTGATTTACAAGCATTTTAACGAATTTTATAGAAATTGTAAATCTTGTAAATTATAAGATTTATATGAACAAAAAATTAAATAATAATGAAAATGAAGCTCAAATCATAAAAAAAGAGGATTTTGATCAACATAACAGTAGAGGTATCTACATGAGAGATGATCATTGTGATTGGGGTTCTAGTGGAATGAATGACCTTATTAAGTCTCTAGACGATAATAACTAATTCTTTTCTACTAATTCAATTTTCTTTAAAATAATAACATCATAGGACTACCATTAATGAGTGCAGAAAATATCTCATACGATCTAAAAAGATTTGCAGGAATAAAACGTGATTACACAGACGATGAAGTTGAACGTCTTCGAGGTTCAATAAAAATTGAGTACTCTATGTGCAAAAATCAATCACAAAAGTTATGGAATTTATTAAATTCAGAAGCTTATGTTAATACACTTGGGTCATTATCTGGTAACCAAGCGGTGCAACATGCAAAAGCAGGATTAAAAGCAATTTATCTTAGTGGATGGCAAGTAGCTGCCGATGCAAATACAGCTGGTGAAATGTATCCTGATCAATCTTTATATCCATATGATAGTGCCCCAAAATTAGTTGAGACAATGAACAATTCTTTAGTAAGAGCTGATCAAATCCAACATATGGAAATTCAAGATGGTGATATGAAAAAAGAAAATGCTGTAGATTATATGTTGCCAATTATAGCAGATGGTGAAGCAGGATTTGGTGGGCCATTAAATGTATTTGAATTAACTAAAAAATTTATTAGAGCTGGTGCGGCAGGTGTTCACTTTGAAGATCAGTTAGCTAGTGAAAAAAAATGTGGTCACATGGGTGGTAAAGTTTTAGTTCCAACTGGAACAATGGTTAAGAATTTAAAATCAGCAAGGCTTGCTGCGGATATAGCAGAAGTACCTTTGATTATTTTAGCTAGAACTGATGCTAATGCTGCAAAATTAATTACAAATGATTTTGATGAAAATGATAAGCCATTCTTAACTGGTGAGCGATCTCCAGAAGGTTTCTTTTATGTAAAAGATGGAATTGAGCAAGCAATTTCAAGAGGACTTGCTTATGCACCTTATGCTGATTTGATTTGGTGTGAAACAGCAACTCCAAATCTTGCAGAAGCTAAAAAATTTGCAGATGCAATCCATGAAAAGTTTCCTGGTAAATTATTAGCTTATAATTGTTCGCCTTCATTTAATTGGAAAAAACATTTAAGTGATGATGAGATTGCTTCATTCCAACAAGAAATTGCAAAGATGGGCTATAAATTTCAATTTATTACATTAGCTGGGTTTCACACTCAAAATATTGCTATTTTTGAACTTGCAGAAAAATATAAGAAAGAAGGAATGGCTGCTTATTCTAGAATTCAACAACAAGAATTTTCTAGAGAAAAAGATGGTTACACAAGTGTTAAACATCAAAGAGAAGTTGGCACTTCATATTTTGATGCAGTTTCAAATACTATTAGTAGTGGTAAGAGTTCAACTACTGCAATGGCAGGTTCAACTGAATCTGAACAATTTTAAATAAAAATTATTTCCCTCATATTTTTTTTAATAGCCCTTAACTGGGCTATTTTTTTATTTGTAATCAATGTTGTGGGCTGTTAAGCATCAAAAATGACTAATAAAAACTTTGGTTTTGGTACACAAATTAGAAAATCACCTTATTTTGACTCAACTGTAAAATGGGGAGCAACTGGTTTTTCCGTATATAATCATATGTATATTCCAAGGGATTTTGGCAGTCCTGAACAAAATTTTTGGAACTTAATTGAAAAATCTATTCTTTGTGATGTAGCTGTTGAAAGACAGGTGGAAATTACTGGACCAGACGCATTCAAATTTACACAGTTATTGACGCCTAGAGATTTATCAAAAATAGCTGTTGGTCAATGTAAGTATGTTTTGATTACCAATAATGAAGGTGGAATTTTAAACGATCCAGTTTTATTAAGACTTGCTGAAAATCACTTTTGGCTATCATTAGCAGATAGTGATATTTTATTATGGGCACAAGGGGTTGCTGTTAATTCAGGTTTAGATGTTCAAATCAAAGAACCTGATGTTTCACCATTGCAACTTCAAGGACCGACATCAGGTGAAATAATGATCAAACTTTTTGGAGAGGATGTTAAAGATTTAAAATATTACTGGTTGAAAGAATATAATTTAGATGGAATACCTTTAATTATATCAAGAACTGGTTGGTCGAGTGAGCTTGGTTATGAAATATATTTAAGGGATGGCACTAAAGGAAATGAATTATATGAAAAAATTATGGAAGCTGGGAAAGAACATGGTTTACAACCAGGTCATACATCTTCTATTAGAAGAATAGAAGGTGGAATGCTTTCGTATCATGCAGACGCAGATATTAATACAAACCCATTTGAACTAGGTTTTGATAGACTAATAAATTTAGATAATGATAATAATTTTATTGGAAAAGAAGCCTTAAAAAAAATAAAACACAATGGAATAACAAGAAAACAGGTTGGTATCGAAATTGATTGCAAACCTTTAGGCGGACCAAATACAACTTTTTGGGAACTTAAAAAAGAGAATATTAATATTGGCAAAGTTACATCTGCGGTTTATTCACCAAGACTTAAAAAGAATATTGCTTTAGCAATGGTTTCAGTTGAACAATCTGAAATAGGAAATGAATTTCAAGTAACTACCAATGAAGGTTTATTTAACTGTATTGTTGTTGAAAAACCTTTTTATGACCCAAAAAAGAAAATAGCTAGTAGCTAAGACTTAATATTGTAACCTTTTTTCAGCAATACACTGACTGTTCCAATACAAATAAATAAGAAAATCACCATTGAGCTAATACTTATCCAAATAT
>Ga0208947_1001295_pt1 | contig 11212 bp, 11 predicted proteins | sample AOAMet1_04_M0_20_2_FD_188226 | JGI IMG/M metagenome (GOLD analysis project Ga0208947, IMG submission 188226) | Ammonia-oxidizing marine microbial communities from Monterey Bay, California, USA - CAN11_04_M0_20 (SPAdes) | ecosystem: Environmental > Aquatic > Marine > Intertidal zone | place... | reverse complement strand
TCAAGCTCTCCAAGTTTTGGAATATTTTTCCCCCAAGGTTGAGTAGTAATCGGAGAAAGAAAATTTTTCTCTCGACCATCTCTAAATTTAATCTTCCAAGAAATAGTACCCTTTTCTTCTTCACGAAGCACTCGAACACTATGTCCCAAGGGGGCGAAGTCAGCGTATCCTCTAACGTCAATTGCATTTTGTGGGCAAGCTTTAACACAAGAATAGCATTCCCAGCACATATTAGGTTCAATATTAACCGCACGCCTAATAGTTTTATCGATATGCATAATATCAGATGGGCAGATATCAACACAGTGTCCACAGCCATCACATCGAGTCATGTATACAAAAGTTGGCATATTATTTATCTCCGATTAAGTAATAGATACAAAAGTTATTAATAGTGTTTTGGCGCTTCACGCTTTATACCAAGTCCAAATTGTTCTGGCCGGTCAGCAGGTGCGGGTAAATTTTCTCTAGAGCCATCAGCTTTAGTTATACGTTTTTGAAAAGCAGCCGCTGGTTTGAAAAACATATGTGCAAATTTAGACCATAGCACTCCTCCAAATAGTACGGTGCTAGAAAGTACAAATAAACCAAAAAACAGGGTGTTCCAACCAGCTACGTCTGAAGCTTGGCAATAAGACCATATTAGGCTAAAAGTGGCAGTGGCAAGAAGAGATAGGATAAAAAGATCAGCACGTACCACTCGATACCATGGGTTTCCTTCTACTGCAACATCAACACGAATAAAAAACCAAAACCAATAACCACCAACACACAGCATAAGTGCACCAATGTGCCACAATAGTGGCAGAATAGAAGGTGTAATGGCTGTTATTGAAGCATAGCAGAAAATCATAATAGCTGTGGTGGTGACAAATATTACAAAACCATACATTGTCAGAAGGTGAGCGATTCTTCGCTTTGTGTTGCAGAATTCACCAGAGGTTAGAACATCTTCAGCTACAGTTTTTAGGGCAATTGAAGCTTTTTCTCCAGCACTAACAGGATTAGTAGCTAACTTTTTTGCCTTTTCTGAATTTCTGAAGAAGAACTTGGCGCTTTGCTTATGAGCCATATCAAGCATCGTTCCTCCTGCTACCAAGATCACCATCGCAATGACATAAACTTGCATGGCAATTGAAGGTATAAATTCAGAAAGTTCGGAAAATGGATTGATAGTAATCATAGTATATTATTTGTTGGTTTGTAATAAATCGTGTATTTTCCGCTGATAAATTGAGCTTTTATTTGAGTCTAGAATTGTAGAATATAAGTGTCTTCGAATATCTATATATATAGAACCAGAAAACTTACAATTAATAGACCAGAATTGTGAATTGAATATAGTAATTATTATATTATGCATATTGCACTACCTTGCTGAGTGACCTTTTAATTCCACGTTTACTTTCTCATCTTCTTTAATGCTGGCGTAATATTTACGAAGGATTGTCAATACTTCTGAACGTGAAAAGTTCTCAGGAACCTCTAAGTTTTCACTAAGCAAATATCGCAATTTTGAACCTGATAATAATAGTCTGTCTTCATTATTGTGCGGACAAATATCCATACTCGTTATGTCGGCACACTTATAACACCAGAATGACCAGTCGAGCTTGAGTGGCTGAGTCAGTAATGCATCACCAATCTCATCAAATATATTATGCGCATCAAACGGACCATAGTAGTCGCCAATACCGGCATGGTCACGCCCAACTATTAAGTGAGAACAGCCATAGTTTTGTCTAAATAGTGCATGCAATAAGGCTTCACGTGGACCAGCATAGCGCATATCCAACGGGTAGCCAGATTGTAATACTGTGTTTTCTACAAAGTAATTATCAATTAAAGTAGATATCGCTTCAGAGCGGACCTCAGCCGGAATGTCACCCGGTTTTAATTCACCTAATGTAGAGTGAATCATTACACCGTCACAAGTCTCAAGTGCCGTATTAACCAAATATTCATGAGACATGTGCATTGGGTTACGAGTTTGAAATGCTGCAATAGTTGACCAGCCTTTATCCTTAAAATAATCTCGAGTCTCAATTGGTGTCATATACAAGTCACCATATTTTTCTGGGTAGCCACCATCTGACAATACTTTAATTGGTCCACCAAGATTGTACTTACCTTGCTCCATTACCATGACAACGCCTGGGTGCTCCATTTCAGTTGTTTTATAAACCTTCTCACACTCGTATTCTTTATCAATGGTGTATTTTTCATTGACAACCATAGTGGCAATAATTTCATCAGTTTTACTGTTAACTAGTGCTACTTCATCTTCTTCTTTTATTTCTTCATCATCAGTAGATAAAGTAATTGGGATTGGCCAGAAAGTACCGTTTGAAGTGGTCATATTGTCACATACACTGTGCCAATCTAGTTTAGTCATAAAGCCATCAAGAGGGGTAAATCCTCCGATACCTAACATAATTACGTCACCAAATTCTCTTGAAGAGCAAGTTATTTTAGGCAAAGATTTTGCTTTTTCTAATTCTGTTGTTAAGGCATCACCTTCTAAAGCAAGTGGTACCAGAGTTTTACTTCCATGTGGCAGGACTAATTCAGACATAGTTTCGTTAATATGTGTTTAGATTAGTATAGTTTGTTTTATATATTTCTTCAACTCATATATATGAGTTATTAGTATTTTTTACTAATTTTTTTCTTATTAATTTACTGATAATAGTTGGAGAAATAAGTGCTGATAAAATTTCAAATAGTATACATCAATTAATATATATGTATTTATTAAAAAAATAGGTATGAACATATTGTTTATTAATATATTTGGCTTGCTAATTAGCACATCCAAAGTGAGCTACAGTTATAATTGCGCCAATGATTCGTAGCGTAATAAAAACCACCTTACCAATTCTTTTTGGATTTCTGCCATTAGGTATTGCTTTTGGAATCCTGTTCCAAGAGCTTGGTTATCCTTGGTATTTCGCAACTTTAATGGGGATTTGTGTCTATGCTGGTGCGGCACAATTCATGGCAGTGGCAATGCTAAGTGCAGGTGTAGGTTTATTTGAAATCGCAATTTCTACTTTTTTTCTTAATTCTCGTCATTTATTTTACGGATTGGCGTTGTTAAATAGTTTTGGTGCATGGGGTTTAAGAAAGTTCTATCTAATTTTTGGTTTGACCGATGAAACTTATGCATTAATGACAACAAAAACTGTTCCGAAGGAGTTTAATAGGGAGCGTTATTATTTTTTGATGACTTTGTTTTCTCAATGTTACTGGGTGCTCGGTTGTTCCATCGGTGCTTTGGCGAGTAGTTCTCTTGATTTCAATACCGAGGGTATGGATTTTGCCGCAACTGCGCTCTTTACTGTTTTGTTAATTGAGCAGTGGCAAAAGGTCAGAAAACCATTACCATTTGTTGTGGCTTTTGGCTCGTCCTGCATTGTTCTGATATTTTTCTTTCAGCACATGCTTCTGGCGGCGATTGTTTTATCAATAACCACGATAATTGTTTTACGATTTATCAAATCGAAGAAAAATGACTGATATTAGCTATTTATTATTAGTAATACTAGTGATGACAGTCGCAACTTACGCGACAAGGTTGACACCTTTCGTGCTTTTTAGTCGTGGTCAAGAAAGATCATTGCTTAATTTTGTTGCAAAAAATACACCACCAATGGTGATGACAATTCTTGTTATATATATGCTTAAAGGGGTTAACTATATCTCATTTGAAGGTGTTTATACTTTTATCGCATTACTAGTGACTGTCGTTTTGCATCTATACAGAAGAAATGCATTACTAAGCATTATTGCTGGCACTGCAGTTTATATGATTGCAGTACAAATGTAGTTTTAACCTTTAGTTAAGAAATATTATTGGTATACAAATCTTACTTTCCTGGTTCATGGTTCATAGCTTGAATGAGAACAGACTTACGTTATAATTTAGCACCCATTATTTAGTATAGTAATTTATGAGAAAGTTAGTAAACATTTTCCCGTTTCTGGTTTGGCTTAGATTAACCACAATTGAGACAATAAAAGCAGATTTTATTGCTGGATTAACGGGAGCTATTATTGTTTTGCCGCAAAGTGTGGCATTTGCCACAATTGCCGGTATGCCTCCAGAGTATGGTCTTTATACTGCCATGGTAGTTCCTATTATTGCAGCACTGTTTGGCTCATCTTTCCATCTCATTTCTGGACCTACCACTGCCATTTCAATTGTGGTATTTGCAGCGGTAAGTAAGCACGCCGTTCCTGGCAGTGAGGAGTTTGTTGCAATGGTCCTCACATTGACTTTTTTAGCTGGTGTTTATCAGCTGGTTTTTGGGCTAGCTAAATTTGGTATGTTGGTCAATTTCGTTTCTCATAACGTCGTTACTGGCTTTACTGCTGGTGCAGCACTGCTGATAGCAAGTAGTCAGATACCCCATATATTGGGCATCCATGTAACTAGAGGCGGAAGCTTTATTGAAACCTGGATTAATCTATATTCAGGTGTTGGAGAGATTAATATTTACATACTGATAGTAGGACTGAGTACATTAGTAAGTGCAATTCTCATTAAACTTATAAAACCTCAATTACCCAACTTATTGATTGGAATGTTTGTCGGTGGTTTTGTGGCTTTTTATTTAAGCAGCTTCACTGAGAGTATAGAAACCATTGGAGTCATACCAACTTATTTCCCACCTTTGTCAAGCCCTGACTTTTCTTTGAGTTCATTAAAATCTCTTGCACCTGAAGCATTTGCTATAGCGCTCTTGGGACTTATTGAGGCCTCCTCAATTGGCCGATCTATTGCCACCAAGACTAATCAAAGAATTAACCCAAGTCAGGAGTTTGTTGGCCAAGGAGTATCCAATATGGTTGGCAGTTTTTTCTCAAGTTATGCTTCTTCAGGTTCATTTACCCGAACCGGTGTCAACTTTGAAGCTGGTGCAAGAACGCCACTTTCTGCAATATTAGCTGCACTTATCTTAATGCTGATTGTGCTACTCGTTGCTCCTTTAATCTCCTATTTGCCATTGGCGGCAATGGCAGGTGTTATATTGCTGGTTGCCTACAACCTTATTGACTTTGATAATATCAAAAAGACCTTTGCTTTTAGTAAATCTGAAAGTGTCATATTTAGCGTCACCTTTTTATCTGCTTTATTGTTTGAGTTAGAGTTTGCGATTTATTTGGGCGTGTTATTGTCATTGATGTTTTTTATAGCCAAAACGTCGACCCCAGAGGTTCATACCTTAGCCTTTGGTAGTCCCCCAGGTGAAGGGGTAAGAAAATTGCAAAGCATCAGGAAGTCGCCTTTGGTACAGTGTCCACAGCTTAAAATAATTCGCATCGATATGTCAATTTACTTTGGCTCTATTAATCATATCCAGAAACAAATTGATCAGATTGTTGATAACCAGAGAATTTACCATATTTTAATTGTTGCTAGTGGTGTCAACTTTATTGATCTTGCAGGCATGGAAGGTTTATTAATAGAAAACAAGCGACTCAAGGAGTTCAATGGTGGCTTGTATTTTGTTTCTGTTAAATCCTCTGTGCTTGAATTTATGGAAAAAGTCCATTTTGTTGATGACATAGGTCGTGAGAATTTTTTCGAGTTAAAAGAACAAGCAATACACATGATTTTTGATCGACTTGATCGCAGTAAGTGTGAAAAGTGTCATGCACTTATTTTTAATGAGTGTCAATAATTATGATTATATAAGTAGCAATATTTAATAGAAAAAAGCTCGATTTAAATCGAGCTTTTTTATGATGGAGGCTGGGACCGGAGTCGAACCGGTCTATAAGGCTTTGCAGGCCCCTGCATAACCGCTTTGCTACCCAGCCAATTCAGCTTAATAATAAAAAAAAACTGTTCACACAGGCCAACGCAAACAGTTAGAAATTGGAGCGGGAAACGAGATTCGAACTCGCGACATTCACGTTGGCAACGTGATGCTCTACCAGCTGAGCTATTCCCGCATAGGACTGAAATTATAGTGTTTTTTTTCTAACTGTCAAATGTTTTTAAGCCAGCAATCAGATAATTAAAACCAGACCAGAGTGTCAAGATTGTGGCAGAAAAAAGGAGCACTAATCCAATCGTATAAATGTCTTTACTTGAGAAAATAAATAGTGATTGCTGAAATAGTAGAAACAATATTGAAATCATTTGCATAAATGTTTTTGATTTGCCAATCCATGAAACCGAAATGTTAGCCCTTTTGCCGATTTCACTCATCCATTCCCTTAAAGCTGAGACTAGAATTTCTCTAGAAATTATAATAATCGAAGGTATGGTAATAAGCCAGGTGTGATAATAATCTGTTAATAGAATAAGTGCCGCACAAACCATTAACTTATCTGCAACCGGATCAAGAAAAGCGCCAAGGTCTGATATTTGATTTAGTTTTCTAGCTAGTAATCCATCAAGAAAATCAGTGCTGGAAATAAGCACATAAATTGCAACTAAAGAGTTGTTGATCCAGGCTAATGGCTCACCTTCCAAATAGTTTGGTTGTAAATAAAACAGACCCACAAAGACCGGAATTAATCCGATCCTTGATAGAGTGATTATGTTAGGCAGTGTCATCATATGTTGTTCATTCTATCAAAGACTTAAGGTATATAGAACAAACATTTTTTTTGTGTATGGCGCGCTCGGCAGGAGTCGAACCTGCAACCGCTCGGTTCGTAGCCGAGTACTCTATCCAGTTGAGCTACGAGCGCAGCTGCATAATTATCGCTATGTTTCAACTAAAGGTCAAGAAGTGATTGAGGTTTTCGACAAAATATCGACCAATGAATCTAGATTCATCATTCTTGAGCCCTTGATAAGAATTGTTGCGCCTGAGTGGTTTTCATTAAGTTGATTGTAAAGTGATTCAATATCTGGAAAAAGCTCCCCATTATAGTGTTTTGAATCTTCACCGATAGTATAAAGTTTGTCTAGCCCTGCTTGACTCACGTATTCTCCAATTTCTTGGTGAAGTTCTATTGAATTAGTTCCTAACTCGGCCATAGAGCCTAGAACAGCGATTTTTTCTCCAGAGAAGGATTGTAATGTATCAATTGCGGCTTTCATCGAGTGAGGGTTGGCATTATAACTATCATCCAATATCGTGAAACGGTCACTTTCAAGTAATTCAAGCCTACCTTTTTCAGTGACGGTCTTTTCAAGGCCTTCTTTAATAACAGGAAGACTAATTCCAAGCTCATTAGCACAAGCAGCAGCAGCCAGTGCATTGTCTATTTGATGCAATCCAATCATGGCCAGTTTGATGTTGATGACGCTGTTGTTGCAATGTAGGTTAAAGTTCAAATGCGTTTTCTTGTGTCGAATATTGCTTGCATAAATAGAGCTCATATTTCCAAAAAAAGTAAATTTTTGAGTCCCAGATAGTTGCTGCCAAACACTCTTATGTGGTGACTCTTTATTCATCAAAGCATTGCCATTTTGGGAAAGAGATTTGAAAATTTCACCTTTTGCTTTCACTAGCCTCTCAAGAGAGCCAAACTCTCCTAAATGGGCGTTATTAGCATTCGTAACTAATGCTAAATCGGGTTTGGCAATATTACAAAGTAATGTAATTTCTTTTTCATGGTTTGCACCCATTTCGACCACGCAATATTGATGCTTGTTTGTAAGTTCAAGAATCGTTTTAGGGACACCTAGATGATTATTAAGGTTGCCTTTTGTTGAGAGGGTAGGCGCTTGCAATGACAAGATAGAGTCAAGCATGTTTTTTGTACTTGTTTTACCATTACTACCGGTTATTGCTATAACTTGAGGAGATAGTAATTGGCGATACCAAGTGGCTAATTTCTGATAAGCCTTTTCCGTGTCTTTAACAATAATAGTAGGCAAACTTGTGCTTACTTTTTTATGAGCAATAATCGCCTTAGCTCCTAATTTTTCAGCGCTTTGAGTGAAAAGATGTCCATCAAAATTTTTACCTTCTAGGGCTATAAAAAGTCTACCAGTAACAGTTTTTCGAGTGTCAGTGCAAACTCCCTGAAACTTGATCTCTTTTTCTATAGAAAGACTTCCATTAACAATATCGGCGACCTTGTGTGTATCAGATAAGAGCATCTAATGCTATCTCAATGTCACTGAAAGGAAGTACTTGGGAACCTATGATTTGGGTTGTTTCATGGCCTTTTCCGGCAATAAGCAAGACTTCATCTTCATTCAATGTGGTTATGGCTGTGTTGATGGCAATTTTTCTATCTAGAATAACTTGAGTGTTGTTTTCTATTTCTACTCCAACTAGGATATCTTCAATAATGTTTTCTGGTTGTTCATTTCTTGGATTATCATTTGTCAGAATAATACTGTGAGCTAGTTCACTGGCGATTTTACCCATCTGTTGTCGTTTACTTTTATCTCTATCACCTCCACAACCAAACAATACTCTCAGTTTTGATTCTGGATAATGAAGATGTAATGTTTGTAACGCATTTGATAAGGCATCAGGAGTGTGCGCGTAGTCAATCCAGATATTGTTCTTGTCTAACTTTTGCATTCTTCCAGGTGGTGGAGATAGCTTTGCAAGCTTTGGAATAATAAGCTTATCGCTATAACCCAGAGATTTTATGCTTACAAATGCTGCAAGAGCATTAGATAAGTTGAAGTGACCCAGTAGTGGTAATTCAAAAACAAAATTAAAAAGACGACAGATAAACCCTTTTTTACTAAGCTGGTAATCACTAAAATCATCAATACTGAAGGTTTTAATCAGTTTATCTTCTGCGACATTTAAGAAGAAAGAGTGGTTTTCATCATCTCGATTAATAATTACTGTTTTTGTTTGACTATTGGCAAATAATTTCCCCTTTGCCTCGCGATACTGTTTCATGGTTTCATGGTAGTCCAAATGATCTTGCGTTAGGTTTGTAAAAATAGCTTGATCAAAAGCTAATCCTGCCAATCTATTTTGTATTAAGGCATGAGAAGATGCCTCTATGACGGCTATTTCGATCCCTTTTTTTCTGTAATCTTGTAGCGACTTATAAATTGTAAAAATATCAGGCGTTGTATTGCTTGTTTTTTTATCTGAATGGCTAATACCTAAGGTGCCAATAACACCAGTCTTAACATTGAGGGTTTCAAGGAGTTGCGAGATAAAGAGACTGACCGAAGTTTTTCCATTGGTTCCAGTGACCCCAATTAGCTTGATGTTTTGTGCTTCCTTATAAAAGGTTTGAGCCAAATCTGATAGATAAGAACCAAGATGATTTATCCGAATGCTCGGTACAGAGCAGTGAATATCTCTATCTTCTACCAGTACACCGATACAGCCTTTATCAATTGCATTTTGGACAAACTCAGAACCATGTTTTTGTGTCCCTTGTACCGCTACAAAGATATCACCCTTTTGAAGGCTTTGAGTATTTAGTGAGAGCCCCTTAACATCAAATGAATGTGATGTTTTTTGGATTCCAGATAGTAATGTTTTGATATTCATTATGCTTAATTAAGTAGGGCTATATGACAAATCAAAAGCACCACAAAAAAAATACTGTTTTTAGAAAACAAACTCTATGCCACTTTTGCCTGCATCAAAGTGTGCATATTAATAGCACCAATAACTTGGTTATCACTATCTACTACTGGTAATGAATTTAAGCTATATTCTTCCATCATTTGTAAAGCTATAAGGGCAGGCTTGTTGGGTTGTATCGACTTGCAATTTTGAGTCATAACATCCTTAATTGACAATTTTTGGAAGTTAATATTTTTTTCTAGTACACGTCTAAGGTCGCCATCAGTAAAAATTCCCAGTAAGGTATTGTTATCAGTAATCAGAACCATTCCGAGAGCTTTTTGACTCATTACTAAAAGGCTGTCAATGAGTGATGTTTCTTTTGACACGATAGGGATATCATCACCTGATTTCATGATGTTTGAAACAAGGGTTAATAGGCGTCTTCCTAAGGTTCCTGAAGGGTGTGATTTGGCAAAATCTTCTGGAGTAAAGCCACGAGCATTTAAGAGTGTAATGGCGATTGCATCTCCCATCACTAAAGCTACAGTTGTGCTAGACGTAGGCGTAAGATTATGAGGGCAAGCCTCTTGGTCGACACTGACATCTAGATGAACATCACTCTCTTCGGCAATAGTTGAACTAGAGTTCCCTGTCATACTGATCACTGATATATCAAGTCGTTTTATACTTGGAAGCAGCGTGATGATTTCATCTGACTCTCCAGAATATGAAATGATAATGACAACATCTTTGTCATTAACCATGCCTAAATCTCCATGACCCGCCTCTCCTGGGTGAACATAAAAAGAAGGTGTCCCGGTAGAAGCCAGTGTAGCAGCAATTTTTTTAGCTATATGACCAGATTTTCCCATACCAATAAGTATAACTTTGCCTTGACATGACAGCATAAGCTGACATGCGTCATTAAAGGTTTGATTAATTCTATCTTTTAACATTAGGATGGAATCAGCCTCAGTTTGAACAACTGCTTTTGCTATTTCAAGTAATGGTTTGGTCATAAGATAAATCAGGTTAGTTATTGTTATTGGGTAGATTATAAATATTATTTGTTCAATATGGGCCTTATAATGGAGTCAAATTGGGTGTTAGGGTTTAATGAGTTTTAATGAAAACCAAGGTTTTGTTTGTCTGTATGGGTAATATTTGCCGCTCCCCTACCGCTGAAGGTTCTTTTCGATCTATTGTATCAAGACAAGAGCTTTCCGAATGTTTTGAAATAGATTCTGCTGGTACGCATGCATACCACATAGGCAATCCTCCGGATAGTAGATCACAACTAACTGCAAGAAAGTATGGTATTGATTTATCCAACCAAAGGGCCAGGAAGGTTCATGAAAGTGATTTTTATTACTATGACTATATAATCGCAATGGATACGGATAACATTGACATCTTAAAGTCTATTTGTCCAACCGACAGTCAATCACAAATTAAATTGTTGCTTGATTATCTTCCCAATACTGACTTTGAAAGTGTGCCAGATCCATATTTTGAAGGAAAATTTGACGAGGTGTTTGAGATTGTTTATGAAGCCTGCACTTCTTTTTTGGAAAGTCTAGTAAAAAAAGCCTAATATTGATTGACATCAGAGTATCCACCAAAGTATAATTCTCCGCTTTATTGACCGCGCTATAAAAGCAAAAATTAAAAAAAGCTTGGAGTAGAAACTTTATGTCAACGATTAACCAATTGGTACGCAAGCCCCGTAGTAAAAAGATTGCTAA
>Ga0208947_1001292_pt1 | contig 11233 bp, 5 predicted proteins | sample AOAMet1_04_M0_20_2_FD_188226 | JGI IMG/M metagenome (GOLD analysis project Ga0208947, IMG submission 188226) | Ammonia-oxidizing marine microbial communities from Monterey Bay, California, USA - CAN11_04_M0_20 (SPAdes) | ecosystem: Environmental > Aquatic > Marine > Intertidal zone | place... | reverse complement strand
AATTGCTAAAGAAGTGTTGAGTGCGTAATATCTCCATGCAATTGTATCACCAACCATAAGGTCTTCTAATGTATATGTTTGAGATGAATCAACATCTACTGATTGATTTTCTGTAGCAGTGACCCAGCCAGCAGAATTTTTGTTGTATTGAACACGATAGTAGGCAACTGTATCTGCCCCACTACCGTTATTCATAGTAAAGACTTGCGGCATAAATCCAAATGTAGTTCCACTACAACTACCATTTGCAACTGAGACAGAAGTATCAATGGTCACACTTGGACAATCTATTGTTAATTCTTGCGTTCCTGATGGAGCCCAACTTACATTGGTAAAACTAGTTGGAGTTTCAGTATGAGGATGGTTCTGAACAGCATATCTTACATCAAATGTATCTCCATCACTAAGAGATACGCTGTATGCTGGAGATGCAGTTGCACCAGCAGCTACTTCTAAATTATCCCAACCAGCTGCAGTTAGTGTCGTCCAATCGCCACCGTTTAATTTAATTTGTACATAAAAATAAGCAGGTGTTTCAGCAGTTGGACCAGCGTTTGAAGGGGTAAGAGTTAGACTCTGAGTATTAGGACTTTCTGCACCACATGCACCAAGAGTTGACGAAAATCCCGAACCAAGTTGTGTAGGACAATCCACCGCACCATTGACTGGTCCTTCTATCCAGCTTGCTGCATTCAAATTATCAACAGTTGTTCCGAATCTCCATCTCCATTGATAATATTGTCCATCAGGTACGGTTTGATGAGTTCTTTTAAATTCACCTCCTGCTGGAACTGCATTTTGATAACCTTTAACTTGCCAGTCACCCCAAGTAGTTCCATCAGTGCTTAATCTTATATCTGAATACATATAGACTATTACGCCTTCACTATTGTAAAAAGTCATTATTGATTTGAGATTGCCCTCATTCGCAGAACCTAATGTTTGGCATGCAGAGTATGTTTCACCTGCATTGACTTCTAAAAGGCATCCAACAACAGCTGATGCGGCGACTACTTCAGCAGATTGACCTGTAAAAGTATTTGAAATATCAGAGTCTGTTACTCTCCAGATAATCTGTTGACCATGTGTGACTGCTTGGGTCATGGAAGTGTTGGTTTGTCCAGCAGCAACTGATAAATTTGCAGCTTTTACAGTGTAACTTGACCCACCATTGAGAGAGTACTCCACCTTATAATAAGTTGTAGCGCTACTTTCGTTATTTGCAATAGTGAGAGTAGAAGTTGAAGTGGAGCTATCTGTATTGCCACTACAAGTGCCTAGAGATTGTGAAAAAGTACTACTCGGATCTGTTGGTGTTGTAATGCATGAAGAAGCATCAACAGTAATAGTCTCGGTTAATATTGTTTTTTCACTTGTATCCGATTGATTAGTTGCAGTAAGTCTTACTGTTACTAGTCCATTGCTAGAACCAGTTGTGACTATAGTTTGAGTTTCACCTGGTCCAAGCGTAGTATTAATATCTTGATTCGGAGGGCTAATGGATCCGTCAAAATTAACACTGGGCGTTACTTTGCCACTAGCTTCTGGGTTTGACAATGTAATAGTAACTTTCTTTCCTTCACCTGAACATGAACTTGCAGCTACTAAGCTCACAGAGGGTTCGAAGTGTTGTTTTGGAGTACCCGTATGACAAGCAGTTCCATCATTCTTGTTGGTTGCGTCCATATTTCCTAATGAAGCTCCAAATGAAAAAGAACTGCCATTGTATGATATTTGTCTAACTTCGCCAGATTTATTATAAACTGCGTATACTGACTCTCCACCGAAAGCAAAAACCGCACCTACGTTATATTGGGCTTTCCAGCCAGAGGCCCTACTTAAAGTATGACTTGTAAGCTTAATATTGACTGTATTTTTAGTTGCAGAAGTTATATAGCCAAGTACTACCTTTTCACCCTGAGTGCTATAACCAACAAAGCTTGGAGATAAGTTATTATATTGTGGCCAAGCTGAACCATCTCTAAGCCAAGCAATATCATCAACTGTGGCCAATTTGGTGGTGGAGGGCACGCCACTGCTATCAATATTAAAACTTACTGTAGGCCAATTATTGTTCCTATAATTAGTGTCAGAGGGAAGCCTCCAACCCTTTGCATCACCAAAGAATCCTTTACCTGCCACGATGTATTTAGTATCATTGTACCTAAAATATGTAGCTGCATCATATATAGCAACCCCAACCGATATAGCTTTCCCTACTTGTCTAGGTGTATTTTTGTTTGCCTGTAAATAATAAGGAATCAAATTATAAGGCCTCGATGAAGGTCTGCCAATTGCAAACAAATGGCCATTTTCATCCATTGCAGACCCCTTGATATCTTTAAAATTTCTTATTCCAATTCCATTCAAATTACTGTAAGTTTTAACATTTAGGGAAGTTTTTCCAGTCTCTACATCAAATCTGTGAACATTTAATGAATTACTAGTTTGTTCAGTTTGGTAACCATACAGATTTCCGTTTGAAGATTTACAAAGAAAGGCAGAAGAGTTAGCTAACGCGGGTTGGCTGTTTACAATCTCAATTGTTGTAAAGGCAAGAGAGAATACCATTAAAAAAGAAAGTGAAATATTAAGTATTTTTTTCAATTTTTGCCCTATTTTATTACCCTTGTTCAATAAATCCTGTGAAAACAGGTTTTATATAAGATTATTTTACATGGAAATTCTTCCAAGTCGTGTATTTCGGAATAATTTCTAAGAGAAAATTTTCTAACTTAGAATATTATTTTTTAAATAAAGTACGCAGAGATTGTGTTCACGACACCTTGAATTTCAGAAGAACACTCTTTAAATTCTTCTTTTCCATCAATGCTGATATTCTTAGCCTCTGCAAGTAAGGGAGAGATCACATTGCTAAATTTCTCGGGTGAAGCGGTAGCAATAGCAACAGTTGGGAGATTTGAAGTATGCTCTAACGCCATATTTATAGAAGTTACGGAATGTGGGTCAAAAATAACTCCGAATCTAGTAAACAGATCAGTGATGTTATGCTCGATGTCACTATCAAGGTAGGTTTTTGACTTAAATATGCTCTGTAACTTAGCTATAGCATCGATGTTTAATGTAGATGAGTTAGAAGAACTGAGATTATCATAAAAACCTCCTGTCTCTCCCTGTAAATCAAAAATAAGTCGCTCTAAACTTGAGGGTATCTGAATATCCATACTTGGTGATAGGCTTGGCTGTGTCTTATTGGGTTCCAGTACCCCACTTTCGATAAATCTTCTTAGAACATCGTTAACATTTGTAGTGCAGAGAATCTCACTAATTGGTAAGCCATGCGCTCTGCCGTACCAAGCAGAGTAGGCATTGCCAAAATTTCCTGAAGGTATTGCTACATTTATTGGTGAGCTGAATTGTTTTGTCAGCCAGACGTAATAAGAGATCTGACCCATGACTCGAAGCCAGTTAATAGAGTTAAGAGAGATGATTCTTCGCTGAAATGGATTCGTTGCTAGTAACTCTTTTGCAATTCTCTGACAATCATCATAAGAACCCTCCACGGCAATATTGAGTACATTGGGTTGAATAACTGTAGTCATTTGTTTTCTCTGATACGCACTAATTTTATTTGCTGGATGTAAGACAACAATATCAATATTGTCTGAATCTTTTACCGCTTGGATCGCTGCACTCCCCGTGTCTCCACTGGTTGCAACAATGACAAGTCCACGTTCACCCAACTCCTCTAAGCGTTTAGAGGCAAGGGCACCTAGGGGTTGTAGGGCGTAATCTTTAAATGATTTTGTTGGCCCATGAAAGAGCTCCATAACGACTGTAGATTCATTTAACTCTCGAAGGGTTGGCTCTGGTGATTCCTTAAAGCCAGGGTAGAGCGACAGGTCATCCACATATTTCGCGGCAGCACTATCTAATGCAATAAAAATTGTTTTAACAAAATCCTCATAGGAGAGATCTTCTTGTGTAAGGTGTGAAAGATTTTCTAGCGTGACTGAATCTGGAAGGTAAAGGCCATTGTCTTTTGCGACACCAGATAAAATTACTTCATCAAATGATAACGACTCTGTACTGCCTCTTGTTGAGTGATAGGTTACCACTTATCTATAGACACGAAGTGTTGATGTGATATTAGATACTGATGAAAGAGCGGTTAACTGTACCAAGGAGGTTTTTAATGCTTTTTCAGGTGCTTCATGGGTAATAAGTACGAGCTCTGCTTCATCTCCTCGACCCTCTTGAATCACTGATTCAATACTGACACTATTCTCTCCAAGTGTACCTGCAATTTCTGCGAGCACTCCTGGTTCATCTGCAACAGATAATCTTAAAAACCAACTGGAGAGTACCTTCTCAAATGCTTTTTCACCATGTTGATTTTCACGAAGTGGATACCAGTTAGAGAGCTCATTATTTATTTGATGACATACACTCAGTACATCTCCAATAATTGCACTCGCTGTAGGTGCTGCTCCAGCACCAGGTCCTGAGAATACAAGTTGATTGATGCTCTCCCCTTCAACAACAACTGCATTGAGTGCACCTCTAATTGAAGCTAATGGATGTTTTATGTCGAGTAGCACTGGGGTTACTCTTGCATTAAATCCCCCTTCATTCTCAACAACAGCTACGAGCTTGATTGTTTTATCTAGTCTCTTAGCCCATGCAAAATCTTCTTTTGTAATCTCCGAGATACCTTTTGTAAATACTTCTTCTGATGTAGGAGTAGCTCCAAAACAAATCATGGATAAAATAATGGCTTTATACTGTGCGTCGATACCTTCGACATCATTTGTGGGATCTGGTTCTGCATATCCTAACTCTTGGGCTTCTCTTAACGCATCCTCATAACTACTTCCCTCTTCCATTGCTGTTAAAATATAATTGCTGGTTCCATTTATAATTCCAGAAACTCTTGTGAGCTCTTCTGCTCGTAAACTTTCAATAAGAGGTTTAAGTACTGGAATACCTGCAGCGACTGCTGCTTCAAAATAAAGATTTGTTTTGTTTTCTTGGGCTAGCTCTATAAGTTCTTTTCCACAGTCAGCAATGATATCTTTATTTGCAGTAATTACAGATTTCCCACTGCTCAGTGATGATTTAATATATGCTTTGCCTGGATCAATACCGCCAAGAACTTCAATAACAACATCAATCTCTTTATCGTTAAGGATTTCATCAAAATTGTCGGTAAGAAGGCTTTTATCAATGTTTCTATCTTTACTTACATCTGAAACTAAAACTTTTTTTAGTGTGAGATTCAGTAGTGTATTATCAATAGTTAAAAGACGCTCAATTACAGCAGAGCCTATATTTCCTGCTCCTAGTACTGCTATATTGACGTTTGATTTACTCATAATTAGTAAGAATAGATGCTACAAACAGTGAAACAAGAGTTTTGTTTAATTTATTACTAAATCAGCTAGAGAACTCTTTGTAATGCCTACAATTCGGTTTAGATAGATATTATCATCTGTATCGAAAACAAGATCATAGGTTCTAGTGTTCCAAGATAATGAATTTTGTCGAACACCTTGATCGTTAATAACAAGTATAGAGAATGAATAATTATAGTATCCGATAGGGTTATAGGTATATGCAACGGTGTTCATGTATATATTATTGTTGCTGTCTACACCTAAGCGATTAGTCCAATTGGAATCGATCAAGAGGTCTTCTGATTTATAAAACCATTGACAGGTTCCTGTTGAATCAAGTTTAACTAAGACATATACTTCACTACCTCCTACTGTAGTTGTACTTGAACCACAAATCTCTGGTTGCGCCCCATTTATATAGTAGGTTACAAAAACATCTCCATTATTGTTCGCAATAATTTGTACTCCACCACCTTTTTCAGCACCCCAATCTTTCCAATGCCATACGTAATCATCTGAAGAATCAAGTTTTATAACGAATACATCAAGATATGTTGCACAGTTCAAAGTTACAATATCATCACCATCTACATTAGAAAATGGAGCAGGTCCTCGTGAACTATACATACTACCAGAAGCGCCTTGTCCCATACACTTGCCACTTAAATATTTATTGTCTTGAGAATCGACAAATATACTACCGCCTCCTCTTGAGTTGATAGTTTTTACCCACTGAACCACACCTGATGAATTTATTTTTAAATAAAATCCTGTTGCGTAATTAACATTTGAAATTGTGAATGATCCAAAAGTTAGTGAAGTAACTGTGTTTGTAGTTTTGTGACTCACCAGACCAGAAACGTAAATATTTCCATTAGCGTCTGTATCAACTCCAGAGCCAAAATCATAACTTACATCAGAAGAAGTTGGGATAACAACCCACTCTGTTTCACCATTTGAATCGAGTTTTAAAATAAAGGTTGTATAACTTCCAGTAGCTGTTTGTATGCCAGTGCCAAAATCTATTGAGCCCGAAAAATATCCTGTAATTATAGAGTTACCATTATTATCAACAGCAATATCATATGCCGCCCCCCCTGATGGAGAATTTCCAAATACCTTTATCCACTCAAGATCGCCTAATTGATTTAATTTATATACAAAAAAATCATTGGGGTCAATCTGTTGCGTACCGATTGTCATAGCATAAGAAGCATTATTCGCTCCAGTCACGTATAAATTGTTATTTGAATCAATATCTATAACTGCTGATGATGATGAGAATGTATGAGGTCTCCAATCTGTATCAAAAGTGTAATTAGTAGACACTGGAATGGTAATAGTTGGTGTTGGAGGATTTGGATTTACAGTCAAAACATAACCTGACTCTAAAGCATCTTGTTCGTTTCTACAGGACATAACCGTATTTGCTTCTCCTGTAGCTTTATAAAGAGTATATGGCTGAAAACTTTCATCATCACAAGTCACAGGAACAGTAGTTGTAGTTGTTGTTACAGGAACAGTAGTTGAAGTTGTTGTTACAGGAACAGTAGTTGAAGTTGTTGAATCATCAGAATCGGTAAATAAAGGTGGTGAAGATCCCTCTTGATCAATGAGTTCTGTGGGAGTTGTTGTTAGAACATCTATTTGTTCAACAGTATCGATTATCTCTACCTCGGCAACTGAATCATTTGCATTCGATATTGAAAAGCCAAAAATAGTGAAAGCAGTAAGACCAAGGAGTAAACCCATAGCAAAAGTTCTTTTTTTAAATGCCTCTTTAATAAAATCTATGAGAGTAAGTACCGTTTTATTAAAAACAATTCCAATACGCCTATTCTTTTTTAAATATTTTATAATTTTCGATACATCCTCCTCGCTTAAAGAGGATTGATGTGCCTTAATATTGATGCCTAGAATTTCAGCAACTTCTAGGACTCTTTTAGAGGTAATATTTAATTGTTTTGCTAATTGGTATACTCTCACAATGTAATATTACTTGTAATATTTTCTAAGACAAAAGGTTACTTAAAAAGAAGCCTCTAACGCTTCTTTGCAATCAATATACCAATCACAGTATTCAATCATGTCAGTAAACCATTTATTATCATCTGTTTCTAAGTAGGCTCTCTGAACATAATGAGTCCATTTCCCTCCATAGTAATGCACAAAAGCATCAGCAAAATTTTCTTCATTCCCAAATCGTTTATGTGCTAACTCTCTAAATGATCCTCCATCAGCAGAAAAACATTTATTTAGAATACTATACGAATAGGCGTGAGCAGCTTCGTGAAGTAATATGTCTTGTAAGTGTCCTGACTTAATACCACGATCAGAAATCCAAATTGACTTCTCCCATTCGTTACCATAGCGACCATCAGCCCCATAACCTAGAGGATCAAAGACACCATATACACACCTGTCAAATATTGCCTCCCCGTATGGGTGGCAACCGTTAATCACTTTTACCTCATCCGACAATAGGTTTCGAAAGGGTTGAGGAAGCTGATATATAGCTAATTGTATTCTCCAGTTATCTACTTCATCTCCTTCAAAGCCTGGATAATCATAGATGAGGTTTGAGACATTGTTAATAAAATCTTGACTACTTATATATGAACGTTCATGAATGTCAATTTCAAATAATTCATCTCTATCTACAGTTCTACATTCTAAAAATAATCCATCTCTAAGCTTTTCCGCTGCCTTAGTAAACGTATAGGGTCCAAATTTATTACAATTCTCATCAAACAAAGTAAACGTTTGTTCTTCTGGGTCAAAAGTCTCATTAAAGCTGTTTAATTGTTGTTGAGAGTTTACATATTGAACTCTGATAACTTCTCTTTCGAAATAACCAACTAGGTTTATTTCTAGAACTTCGGAAACTAGATAAAGAGATAAAATAATTACTAAAAAAATAAAAGCAAACTTCTTCATTTGTATTTACAGTAGATTGGAAAAGTTTCTTATTCAAATAAATTATTAAAAAATTTATTACTCGTCTTCGTCAGCTCTTCCATCATTATTATTATCTGTACTGGAGTTTGGATCTAATGGGAGTGCGTCTGCGGTATCAAGCACACCATCATTGTCATCATCAGTATCTGTTTTATTGTCTATCCCATCACCATCGGTATCCATTGCTGTTAGCTTCCATCTTCTCAGCTCCTCATCTTGGAACATTACTAAACCAACATCGGGTGCTACCCAAAAAATAAGAGTTTGATAATCAAAGTCTATTTGGTCGTAGTCGCCATTGTCATCATCCCATCTTGAGTGGGAGGTAATAATTTTATATGCATCAAAATCCCCGTATGGGGTTACTACGAGTTCTTTACCGACAATATTTGAAAAATTCCAAGCATCAACATTTGTTTTTGTACCAAAAGTATCCTCCCTATTTGAAATACAATCAGTTTCTAGAAATTCACCAACTCTCATATATTTATTCAACTGAAGGCATGGGGTCGGATACGAAATATGATTTGCGTATGGATTAGTTATAAATTGAGAAATCGGTTTAGCTCTTTTTGTATATAATTTTCCTTGATTGAAATAAAATTGGAAACCAAGTTCAGCACTGTATCCTGTTTTTGTCTCCCATAAAAATGGATTTCCATATTCAATATCACAATTTTGAACATCGCACCATGTTAGATTTGAATACGTAACTGAGTTCTCGGTTTGATTTGTTCCCATGTTGGAATACATTGTAAGAGTGTCATTGGAGGTGAAATTTGTTAAGCCTTCTGTATAGCTATATGATGCACTAGCACCATCAAATTGAGGAAATAACGATAACGTACTGACATAGTAAGAGCCAACGTCAACACCATAATTGGTTGATGGGTAACTTCTTTCATAATCTCGAAGATACTCATTCATAAACCTAGCAGCATCAGCTTCGTTCTCCTTGCCTGCTGGAATTGAACCCCAGGTGCCATCAATTACTTTATCTATAACGGTATTTGAAGAATCATATGTCCCAGCAGTTACAGCGGCGTCTCTTTCAGCCTGAGTAGGGCATTTAATATCTGGGTTGGAGTACATCATACAAAAAAGTCCATCATAAGACATTGTTGTTCCAATATTGTTTGTTGAGTCATAGTAACCGTAATAATATGTTCCAGATGTATAGGAAGCTGCATTAGTGGCTTGATTTACTGCATGAGATAAGCCAAGTGAATGACCAAATTCATGAGCAAAACAATTAAAACCTTTAATTATTCCTCTAGAAATTAAATGACGCTGCATAATTCTTTGTGAGGGCAAAAAAGAAAAAGCACTACATTGGTTATTATTTGCCGAAGCCCATGTATTTAGAAGATGACTAAAGTGTATTCCATTTCTTATTGCATGTTTGTTAACTTGTTCATTTGATGCAAAAACATATAAAGGATCATACGAATCAAGAGCAATTGCATTTGCTTGAAGTGTGGTAAGAGATGTCCATTCTTGTGGTGTAACAGTATCCACCCTAAGATTAACCACGCTATTACTGAACCATTTATTTTGCCAAATCTCTGTCTCTTCCCAACTAGTTGCTAATTTTGATGTGGTATTTACACCACACTCTACAGAATTATTTACAATTATGTTGTCTACACAGTTTGTTAAAGTTGCATCGTCATACCATGTGACAACCTTTACGGTGGCATATTCAGTTGTATCTGCAACGCTAACAGAGAGAGTTTCAGATGTTGAACTTACGCTATCTGTAACGGTAACGGTAACTGAATAACTAGTTTTTTGTTCATAATCAGCATTGGAATTTAAGGTCACAACGCCACTTGAGTTAACTGACATTAAGTGAGCATCAGTTCCAGAGAGAGAATACGTCAAGCTACCAACTCCGCTTGAAGATATGGTTACGACTGACTTTTGATTTTCATTTACAGAAACTGATCCTGGTAAATTGTTAATTACCAATCCACTGCTATTTGGATCACTACTACTGAAACCGCCCACTCCGGGAGTTACTCCAGGTATTGGTTTTTCTGTGAAGTCGTATCCTCTATTTTTAGCGATTGTAAACTCATCACAATTTGTATAACTTACTGAGTCTAACTCTGCATTCCAAAGCGTTCCAATATCTCCATGCCAGAGCTTTCCTTCATCTTCACAGTCTTTTTTATTTGTCACATCTTCTTCAGCAGGAATAATAGGGAGTGGTATTTCGATATCTTTATCTGATTGCGTAATATTAAAAGCGTTAACAAAAAAAGTACATTCCCTATAAGCCAAGTAGTCCCCGCAATTAATCATTGACGCTCGAACTTTTTTTTCACATTTATCATAACTTGTCATTGCTTTATGAGTAGATGGTCCCATAATTCCATCAATTCTAATACCGACAAATTGTTGAAATTTTTTCAATGCACTTAAAAGATTTTCATCAAAATATCCACTTACCTTACCGTCGAAAAAATTTTCATTTTTTAAGAAAGTTTGGATATTATTAACTCTAAGAAAATCTACCTCCGCATAGCTTTTTGAATCACAATCTAGAAACTCAGTATTTGAATTAGAAATATTAGTATTAACATCTGGTGCGCTAAGAATTAACAAGAATAATATTGAACAACCAAAAATAAAAGATTTGTATAATTTACCCCTACCCATAATTCATAAGAGTAGAGTAGAATCTGTTCTATTTCAAATAATTTTAGGCTAGTTTTTGCCTTACTAGTTTACTCACAAGAGAGCCATCTATACCGTCGCCCTTGGCCATAACTGCTCCAATAATTCTTCCCATCTGGGACATATCGACTTCACCAAGTTCTGATAAGACTTCGTCAACAAGTTTTGAGACATCCTCTTCGCTCAGTTGTTCTGGAAGCCAATCACTGAGAAAGTCAACCTCGAGCTGTATCTGA
>Ga0208947_1001280_pt1 | contig 11310 bp, 10 predicted proteins | sample AOAMet1_04_M0_20_2_FD_188226 | JGI IMG/M metagenome (GOLD analysis project Ga0208947, IMG submission 188226) | Ammonia-oxidizing marine microbial communities from Monterey Bay, California, USA - CAN11_04_M0_20 (SPAdes) | ecosystem: Environmental > Aquatic > Marine > Intertidal zone | place... | reverse complement strand
GAGATAAATCTTAGTGCTGTACCACCAGTTCCAATGATGCTTGTTGGATTACAGGGTTCAGGTAAAACAACAACTACAGCCAAATTAGCTAAATATTTAGAAGCCAATAAAAAGAAAAAAGTAATGATGGTCAGTCTTGATATTTATAGACCTGCCGCACAAGAGCAGTTGAAATCACTTGGAGAACAAAACAATATCTTAACTCTGCCTATTATTGAAGGCCAACAACCAACAGATATTTGTCAAAGAGCAATTAGTGCAGCAAATTTAAATGGAGCTGAGATTATTTTATTTGATACTGCAGGTAGAACTCAAATTGACTTACAAATGATGAGTGAAATTAAGCAAATTGAAAGTGTAATAAATCCTACAGAAACATTTTTAGTTGCAGATTCTTTAACAGGACAAGTAGCCGCATCAGTCGCCAAAGAATTTAAAAATACTGTGAATCTATCAGGGATAATTTTAACCAGGGCAGATGGAGATGCAAGAGGTGGTGCAGCCGTTAGTATGAAATATGTTTCTGATGTTCCAATTAAATTTTTAGGTATAGGTGAAAAAATAGATAATCTTGAGGTATTTCATCCTGACAGAATAGCAAACAGAATTCTTGGGATGGGAGATATTGTATCTCTTGTAGAAAAAGCTGCACAAGACTTAGGTGAAGAGAATTTAAAAAAAGCAGAGGAAAATTTAAAAAAAGGGCAATTTTCTATGCAAGATTATTTAACCCAGTTAAGACAAATGAAAAAAATGGGTGGTATTGAAGGAATAATGTCTTTTATGCCTGGAGTTTCAAAAATGAAATCTCAAATGGATTCAGCAGGAATCGATGAGAGTATTATCACTAAAAACGAAGCTATCATTTTGTCGATGACCAAAAAAGAAAGAGAGAACCCAAAACTTATTGATGGGTCAAGAAAAAAAAGAATTGCTAATGGCTCTGGCACAGATCCAGCCACTATCAATAAATTGCTGAAGCAATTTAAAATGATGTCTGAAATGATGAAGAAGATGTCTAAAGGAAATCTGAAAGGTATGTCTGATAAAGGAATACCGCCAGAGCTATTTAATCAATTAAAATAATAAAAAGGAGAACAAATGTTAAAACTAAGACTATCAAGAGGTGGAACGAAGAAAAGACCTGTTTACAAAGTTGTTGTAGCAGACAGTCGATTTGCAAGAGATGGAAGATTTATTGAGAAAGTGGGATTTTTTAACCCTCTTTTACCTAAAGAAAAAAAGGAAAGAGTTGGTCTTGAAGCTGAAAGAATTAAATATTGGTTAGGTCAAGGTGCTCAACCAACAACAAGAGTTGCAAGAATTTTAGGTGAAAATGAATTAATGCCAATGCCTGCAAATGGAAATAATCCACAAAAAGCAGTTCCTAAAAAAGAAAGAAAAAAAGAAGGTGAGGAAACTCCAGCAGCTCCTAAAGCAGAAGCAGCACCAGCAGCAGAAGCTCCTAAAGCAGAAGCAGCACCAGCAGCAGAAGCTCCTAAAGAGGAAAAAAAATAATTTAGATATTATTTATGTGGCAAGCTCAAGTGTTTACACTTTATCCAGAAATTTTTCCTGGGCCTTTATCAAAAGGCCTATATGGAAAAGCTTTATCTAAAAAGCTATGGAACTTAAATATTGTAAACATCAGAGATGCAGCTGAAGATAAACACAAAACGGTTGATGATACCCCTTACGGAGGTGGCTCTGGGATGCTTTTAAAAGCAGATGTCTTAGCAAAATCTTTAGATCAGAATAAGATACAAGGTGAGAGAGTGATCTATTTGTCGCCTAAAGGAAAAAAATTTGATCAAAAATATGCTCAAGAATTATCAAACGAAAAATCAGTGTCTTTTATTTGTGGACATTTTGAAGGCGTTGATGAAAGAGTACTTACTACTAGAAATATAGAAGAAGTAAGCGTTGGAGATTATATCTTGTCTGGAGGTGAAACAGCAGCATTTGTTGTGATGGATAGTATATTGAGACTTTTGCCTGGAGTTTTGGGAAATGAAAATTCTAAATCCGACGAGAGTTTTGAAAATGGATTATTGGAGTATCCACAGTATACAAAACCTCAAATTTGGGAAGAAAAAGGTGTCCCAGAGGTCTTATTATCAGGGGATCACAGTAAAATTAAAGACTGGCGTTTATCTCAATCAGAGGCTATAACACGCGTCCGAAGACCAGATTTATGGCAAAAATATAAGAAGAATTAACTTGATAAACATTGATATGAAAACAATTGAAGAAATAAACCAACATAACGTAAAAAAAATATTATCAGAGAAAAAAATTCCAGATTTCTATCCTGGAGATGTTGTAAAAGTTGGTGTTAGAATTACTGAGGGTAAAAAAGAAAGAATCCAGTACTTCGAAGGTGTTTGTATTGCTAAAAAAAGTAGAGATTTAAATTCATCATTTACAGTTAGAAAAATTTCTTTTGGAGAAGGTGTAGAGAGAACTTTTCCATTATATGGAACACTAATAGATACAATTAAAGTAATAAGATCAGGAAAAGTAAGAAGAGCAAAATTATACTACTTAAGAGACAGAACTGGTAAATCAGCAAGAATTGCAGAGAAGATAAGAAAAAAAATTGGAATAGATGTTGATGTTAAACCAGAAACAGTAACTGAAGAGAATGTAGCGCCAGCAGCAGAGGCTCCAAAAGAAGTAGCGCCAGCAGCAGAGGCTCCAAAAGAAAAACAAAAATCAGAAAGCCCTTCAGAAAAAAAATAATTTTTTTTTCAATGTCCACTACTCTTTACGATAAAATTTGGAATGATCACTTGGTTGATCAACAAGATGATGGTACAGCGTTATTATTTGTAGATAGACATCTAGTTCATGAGGTTACAAGTCCACAAGCTTTTGAAGGTTTAAGAAATTCAAATAGAAAAGTTAGACACCCTAATTTAACTTTAGCTGTAGCTGATCATAATGTACCTACAACAGATAGAACAAAAGGAATAGCGGATGCAGAGTCAAAAATACAAGTTGATACATTAGAGGCTAATTGTAAAGAATTTGGTGTTCAGCTTTTTGGAATGAACGACAAACGTCAAGGGATAGTTCATATAATAGGACCTGAACAAGGTTTTACTCAACCTGGAACAGTAATAGTTTGCGGCGATAGTCATACAGCAACACATGGTGCTTTTGGTTCTTTAGCATTTGGTATTGGAACATCAGAGGTTGAACATGTATTAGCAACACAAACATTAGTTCAAAAGAAAGCAAAAAATTTTAGAATAAATGTTAATGGTCAATTACCTCTAGGAGTAACATCAAAAGATGTAATACTTCAAATTATTGGAAAAATAGGAACAGCTGGTGGAACAGGTTCTGTCATAGAATATGCTGGTGATTTAATTAGATCTTTGAGTGTTGAGCAAAGAATGACCATTTGCAATATGACAATAGAAGGTGGAGCAAGAGCAGGCTTAATAGCACCAGATGAAAAAATATTTAATTATTTAAAAGGAAAACCTATGTCTCCAAAAGGAGATAATTGGGATAAAGCTTTAAATTATTGGAACACTCTTAAAACTGATGCAGATGCAAGTTTTGATCAAGAGTTAAATTTAAATGCGAATGAAATCTTACCAATGATTACTTGGGGGACTTCTCCTCAAGATGTAATTACAATAGATGATAAAGTTCCAAATCCTCAAAGTGAAAGTGATGAGGATAAAAAGAACTCTATTGAAAGAGCTTTAAAATATATGGGTTTAAAACCAAATATGGCAGCCAAAGATATTAAAATAGATAAGGTATTTATTGGAAGTTGTACAAATGGCAGAATAGAAGACCTAAGAGAAGCAGCTAAAATTCTAAAAGATAAAAAAATATCCTCACATGTAAATGCAATGGTTGTTCCAGGCTCTGGTTTAGTAAAAGAGCAAGCTGAACAAGAAGGTCTAGATAAAATATTTGTTAATTCTGGTTTTGAATGGAGAGAACCAGGTTGCTCAATGTGTTTAGCAATGAATGCTGATAAATTAAAACCTGAAGAAAGATGTGCTTCGACTTCAAACAGAAATTTTGAAGGACGACAAGGAAGAGGTGGCAGAACTCATTTAGTTAGTCCTGGTATGGCAGCAGCAGCAGCAATATCTGGAAGCCTAGATGATGTGAGGAAGTATCAAAACTAATGCAAAAATTTAATACATTAAAAAGTGTGCCAGCATATTTACCTATAGTAAATATTGATACAGACATGATCATTCCAAAACAATTTTTAAAGACAATTAAAAGAACTGGACTTGGAAAAAATTTATTCTTTGAAATGAGATATGATGATCAAGGTAAAGAAATCAGTGACTTTGTTTTAAATCAAAACCCTTACAATAATTCAAAAATTTTAATTGCAGGTAAAAATTTTGGATGTGGTTCTTCTAGAGAGCACGCACCTTGGGCTTTATTGGATTTTGGGATAACGTGTGTAATTAGTTCTAGTTATGCAGATATATTTTACAGTAATTGTTTTAAAAATGGAATTTTACCCATAATTCTAGAAGAAGAAAAAATTAAAGAATTATCAGAATATGCAAATAGAAAAGAAGAAATTTCAGTTGATTTAAATGATGAAAAAATATTTTATGGAAATAACGAAATTAAGTTTGATGTAGATCCATTTAAGAAAAAATGTTTACTTGAAGGACTAGACGATATTGCTCTATCTTTAAAAAAGTCAGATAAAATTAAAAATTTTGAGACAAATCTAAAAGATAAAAAACCATGGATTTTTAATGATTAAAGTTAAAAAAAGAAAAATACTTTTATTACCAGGTGATGGTATTGGCCCAGAAGTTATTGCAGAAGTAAAAAAAATTATTAATTGGTTTAATGATAACAAATCTTTAGATTTTGAAATAGATGAAGATTTAGCTGGTGGTTGTTCGTATGACAAACATGGGACACCTATAACTGATGAAGTATTTTATAAAGCTTTAGAAAGTGAAGTGGTTATGCTTGGTGCTGTTGGAGGTCCTAAGTGGGATAATTTAGAATTTTCAAAAAAACCTGAAAGAGCATTATTAAAACTTAGAAAAGAATTAAAATTATTTGCTAATTTGAGACCTGCTATTTGTTTTGAACAATTAGTTGATGCATCCACATTGAAGCCAGAAATTGTATCAGGCTTGGATATAATGATAGTAAGAGAATTGACAGGTGGAATATATTTTGGTGAGCCAAGAGGAATTAAACCAATTGATAATGGTGAGAGAAAAGGAATTAATACTCATACATATACAACTAGTGAAATTACAAGGGTAGCAAGAGTTGCCTTTGATTTAGCCAAAAAAAGATCAAACAAAGTTACATCATGTGAAAAATCAAATGTTATGGAGGCTGGACAACTTTGGAAAGAAGAAGTTCAAGAACTTCATGATAAAGAGTATAAAGATGTAGAGTTAAGCCATATGCTTGCTGATAATTGTGCAATGCAGCTTTTGAGAAACCCAAAACAATTTGATGTGATAGTAACTGATAATCTATTTGGAGATATGTTATCAGATCAAGCTTCAATGCTTACAGGTTCTTTAGGGCTTCTGCCATCTGCATCATTAGGTGCAAAAAACAAAGATGGTGAAATGAGAGCTATGTATGAACCTATTCATGGATCAGCACCAGATATTGCAGGTAAAGGCATAGCCAATCCGATTGCATCCATATTAAGCTTTGCAATGGCCCTTAGATATTCATTAGATCTTGATAATGAAGCAGATGCTTTAGAAAAAGCAGTTCAAGAAGTACTAAATGACGGTCTTAGAACAAAAGATACTTTATCAGAAGGTATGAAAGAGACATCAACTTCTGAAATGGGTGATGCGATAATTTCAAAATTGCAATAATTCTAGAATTATTCTAAGGTTCCCGAATGCCAAGTTATACTGCACCTGTTGAAGACATGTTATTTCTTTTTGAAAAATTAAGAGATAATAAAAACTATAATGAACTAGAAAAATATAATGAAGTAAGTTCAGATCTAGTTAAAGATATCTTAGAAGAAGCAGCAAAAATTAATCAAAATTTAATTTTACCTCTTGCAAAGATTGGAGATGAAAATCCTGCTGTCTTAGAAAATGGAGTGGTTAGAACACCTCCAGGATACAAAGAAGCTTACCAAAAGTATATTGAAGATGGCTGGACATCACTATCGTGTGACCCTAAATATGGTGGACAAGGCATGCCTAAAACAGTTAGTGCGTTCTTTGATGAAATGCTTTCATCAGCAAGTCTATCTTTCAAATTATATAGTGAATTAAGTATTGGTGCTTACAATTGTATTAATCATCATGCGCCTGAAGAAATTAAAGAAAAATATTTACCAAAAATAGTTGAAGGAAAATGGAGCGGTACGATGTGTTTAACTGAGCCAGTATGTGGAACAGATTTGGGTTTATTAAAAACAAAAGCTGCTCAACAATCTGATGGTACCTATAAAATTAGTGGTCAAAAAATATTTATTACCTCAGGAGATCATGATTTAACTGAAAATATTATTCATTTAGTTTTAGCGAGATCTACAGATTCGCCTGCAGGAACTAGAGGTATAAGTTTATTCTTAGTTCCAAAATTTATTGTAAATGAAGATGGGACAATTGGACAAAGAAATGGAATATCAACAGGATCAATCGAAAGTAAAATGGGCATCAAAGGTTCTGCTACATGTGTCTTAAATTTTGATGACGCAACAGGTTATATGATTGGATCCAAAGACAAAGGTTTGAATGCAATGTTTACCATGATGAATTTGGAAAGAATTGTTGTTGGTATTCAAGGTTTAGGTATCTCAGAAATTGCATACCAAAACTCACTGGCTTACGCTAAAGAGAGAAAACAAGGAAAAACTAATAATACAAAGTCAACTAATGGTGCAGATTTTATAATTGAACATGCTGATATCAGAAAATCACTATTAAATATGAAATCTATAATTGAGGGTGAAAGAGCCCTTTGTTTTTGGCTTTCACAACAAACAGAGGTTAGTCTTTATCATCCAGACGAAAAAATTAAACAGGAAGCTTCCGATTATGTTTCACTGATGACCCCTGTAGTAAAGTCATTATTTACTGATTTAGCAATGGAAATAACCAATGATGCTATGCAAATTCATGGAGGTTATGGATATACGAAAGACCAAGGAATTGAGCAATTATACAGAGATAATCGAATTACGCCAATTTATGAAGGAACAAATTCAGTTCAAGCAGCTGATTTAGTATTTCGAAAACTTTCAAACAAAAATGGAAATATAATTCAAAAATTTTTAGATATGGTTAAAGGTGAGTGTGATAGCAAAAATGAAAAGGTGAAATCATATACTAAAGAATTAAATTATTACTTAGATATTTTGCATAAATTTACAGGCTGGATTGATGATAAAACTAAAATTGAAAAAGATGATGTAAGTGCGGCAGCAAATGATTATTTAAAAACGCTTGGCTATGTGTCAATAGCGTATTCATGGATTAAGGTATTAGAAGTAAGTTTTGCTGATTATGAAAATAACAAAGAATTTTATGAAGATAAAATAAACACAGCTAAATTTTATTTTGATAAAGTGCTACCAAGAGCTGAATTGCATTATAAATCTGCAATATCTGGAAGCTCAAATATAATGAATTTTAAATTTAATTAATAATGAGCAGTTACGATAAAAATTTAGATAAAAATAAAGCTAACCATATTCCTCTTTCTCCATTAACATTTTTAGAACGAGCTAAAGATGTTTACCCTAATTATGAAGCAATAGTTTATGAGGATAGAAAATACACATGGATTGAAGTCTATAAAAGAGCTGTAAAATTTGCGAGTGCATTATCAAAAATTGGAATTAGTAAAGGAGACACAGTTTCATTTTTAGCATTTAATACTCCTGAAATTTTTGAGGCACATTATTCAGTTCCAATGACTGGTGGAGTGTTAAATACTATTAATATTAGATTGGATGCAAACACTATTGCTTATATTTTAGATCACAGTGAAGCCAAAGTGTTAGTTGTAGATAGACAGCTTCATATAGAAGTAAAAAAAGCTTTAAAAAAGATTAATAAAAAAATTATTGTCATTGACATAAATGATAAACATGCTGATCAGTCGAAGTTAGAAAAAATTGGTGATTTAGAATATGAAGATTTTTTAAACACAGGTGACGAAAATTATGATTGGCAAATGCCAGAAGATGAATGGCAAGCTATATCCTTAAGCTACACTTCAGGAACAACTGGAAATCCAAAGGGAGTTGTTTATCATCATAGAGGCGCATATTTAATGTCTACTGGAAGTTCAGTTGCTTGGAATATGCCAAATAGGTTAAATTTCTTAACAATTGTTCCAATGTTTCACTGTAATGGTTGGTGTTATCCTTGGACCGTCCCAATGCTGAATGGAAGAACTGTTTGTCTAAGAAACATAGATGTTAAAAAAATATTTGAACTAATAGATAAGTATAATGTAACTCATTTTGGTGGTGCCCCAATTATATTAAACATGATCACAGGAGCACCAGAAGCTGATCGAAAAAAACTTAAAAACAAGGTTTATGTGTTAACAGCAGGAGCTCCTCCACCTAGTATAATTTTTAAAAAAATGAAAGATCTTGGTTTTGAAGTAATGCATGTTTACGGTTTAACAGAAACTTATGGGCACGTTACTCAATGTTCTTGGAATGATGAGTGGAATAGTTTTGATGAAGATAAACAGAACGAAATTAAAGCAAGACAAGGTGTTAGATATCCAAATACTGAAGGAGTAACAGTAATGGATCCTGAAACAATGAAAGAAGTTCCGCAAGATGGAAAAACCATTGGTGAAATTATGATCAGAGGAAATGTTGTAATGAAAGGGTACTTCAAGGATAAAACTGCAACTGAAAAAGCGATGGCGGGTGGCTGGTTCCATACTGGTGATTTAGCGGTAATGCACCCTGATGGATATGTTAAGATACAGGATAGATCAAAAGATATTATTATTTCTGGAGGCGAAAATATTTCATCTATTGAAATTGAAAATACACTTGCAAAACATCCGTCAGTATCCATTGCTGCAGTAGTTGCAAAACCTGATGAAAAATGGGGAGAAGTTCCTTGTGCATTTATAGAAATGGTTCAAGATAAACCAGCTACAGAAAAAGAATTAATAGACTTTTGTAAAGAAACCCTAGCAGGATTTAAAGTACCTAAAAAGGTTATTTTCTGTGAATTACCAAAAACATCAACAGGAAAAATTCAGAAATTTGAATTAAGAAAACAGTTTTAGGAATTTATTTGATATTCGAACTAGAAAATAAAAGTGTTCATGCATCAAATGCTGGACGAGAATTAGATCATAAAAAAGAAACTATTATTTTTCTTCATGGTAGTGGCCTTTCTCATATTGTTTGGTCTTTAGTTGAACAATTTTTTTCAACCAAAAACTTTAATGTATTATCAATTGATTTGCCTGGGCATGGTAATTCAGAGGGCCCATGCCTTCACACAATTGAAGAGATTGCAGACTGGTTAGAAAAAGTATTTATTAAATTAAAATTAGAGAAAGTAATTTTGGTTGGTCACTCCCAAGGATGTTTGGAGATGCTTGAATACTCAAATAAATATGGAAGTAGATTGAAAAAATTAGTTTTTATGGGTGGATCTTATAAAATGCCTGTAAATAAAGACTTAATAGAGTTAGCGGAAAATGGGGATACGGATGCTGTCAAACTAATGATGAAGTGGTGTTATGAAGGTTCAAAAAAATTTATAGGTGGAAACCCTATAAAAAGAATAATCCAATCTCCAAGAGATATTAGTGAAATATTAGGAGTAGATCTTGTTGCCTGCAACAATTATGTAAATGGTTCTAATGCTGTCAAAACAATTGATTGTCCTACAATGTTTGTTTTTGGCTCATTAGATAAAATGGTTAACATTGAGATCGGAAAAAAATTCGCAAATATGGTTGATAGCTCAACAACTCATATAATTGATGGGTGTGGTCATATGATTATGATTGAAAAAGCTTTTGAAATGCGAGAAAAGGTTTTGGAATTTTTACAAAAATGAAAAATTATTCAATAGCAAAATCTAGAAGACTTAGAGGCACCCCTTATACTTCTAGAATAGAAAAACAGGGTGTAACAGCTTATACAGTTTATAATCATATGCTTTTACCTGCTGCGTTTGGATCTATCGCAGACTCTTATGAGCATCTGAAAAAAGATGTTCAAGTTTGGGATGTAGCAGCTGAAAGACAAGTTGAAATTCAAGGAAAAGATTCTGCAAAACTTGTTCAACTAATGACTTGTAGAGATTTATCAAAATCAAAAATTGGCAGATGTTATTATTGTCCAATTATTGATGACTCAGGAAATTTAGTTAATGATCCAGTAGTTTTAAAGTTAGCAGAAGATAAATGGTGGATATCAATTGCTGACTCAGATGTAATTTTTTTTGCAAAAGGTTTAGCATCTGGACATAAATTTGATGTTAAAATTATTGAACCAGTTGTTGATATTATTGCTGTTCAAGGTCCTAAATCTTTTGATTTAATGGAGAAGGTATTTGGAAAAATAATTAAAGAATTAAAATTTTTTGGTTTTAATTATTTTGATTTTGAAGGAGCAAAACATTTAATTGCTAGATCTGGATGGTCTAAACAAGGCGGATTTGAGGTGTATGTTCAAAATACACAATCAGGACAGAGATTGTATGACCACCTATTTGAGGTTGGAGAAGAATTTAATGTTAAACCAGGTTGCCCAAATTTAATTGAAAGAATTGAAAGTGGGCTGCTTTCGTACGGAAATGATTTTGATAATAATGACAATCCTCTTGAATGTGGTTTTGATCAATATGTTTCATTAGATAGTGAAATCAATTTTTTAGGAAAAGAAGAACTAAAAAAAGTTAAATTAGAAGGAATTAAAAAAAAACTTATGGGTATTAAATTTGATGCCAAAGAAGTTAGTTTATCAGGATCATTAGATCTAAAAGATGATGGTGATAATATTATTGGAGAATTGAGGTCAGCATGCTATTCCCCACATTTTGGAAAAGTTATTGGTATAGCTATGATGAAAAAACCTCATTGGGAAGTATCTCAAAGTGTTAAAGCAGAGATAAACGGCAAAATTTGCAATGGAAACGTTTGCGATTTGCCTTTCATTTAGTATAAACTTCAACAAAATCATGAATATAGCTATCGTTGGAGCCACTGGTAATGTTGGCAGAAAAATATTGGAAGTTCTAGAAAAGAAAGAACTAGCAATAGATAATTTATATTTATTAGCATCATCAAGAAGCGCTGGATCTAAAATTA
>Ga0208947_1001261_pt1 | contig 11437 bp, 5 predicted proteins | sample AOAMet1_04_M0_20_2_FD_188226 | JGI IMG/M metagenome (GOLD analysis project Ga0208947, IMG submission 188226) | Ammonia-oxidizing marine microbial communities from Monterey Bay, California, USA - CAN11_04_M0_20 (SPAdes) | ecosystem: Environmental > Aquatic > Marine > Intertidal zone | place... | reverse complement strand
TGCTTTGGTTTGGCCGATCGATCGATTGGGCGAGTTTCGCGTATTGCGTAAAAACCTCGATGCCCGGCAACGCGTCGTGCGCGCTGTTTGGACTGTCGAGGCTGCAGAGCAAGGGACACCACTGCCGGAAAAATCACTCGATCCGGTGGTGTTTGATGCCTTGCCAAATAACGCGTCCGAGGTGCACATTGTCGGTGCTGGACCCGCAGGTCTGTTTGCCGCTTTGCAATGCATCAGTCGCGGAATGCGTCCCATTCTTATTGAGCGCGGACAGCCTGTTCAGCAACGCCGCAGGGATTTGGTTCAGATTTACCGGGAGCACAAAGTAGATCCGGACTCAAATTATTGCTTCGGGGAAGGTGGAGCTGGAACTTACAGCGACGGCAAACTCTACACGCGAAGCCACAAACGAGGGGACATTCGAGCAGCGTTGGAATTGCTCGTTCAACATGGAGCCAACGAAGACATCTTGGTCGAAGCTCATCCGCACATTGGCACGAATAAACTCCCCGGCATCATCGAGGCGATGCGCGAGACAATTTTGTTGGCTGGAGGCATCATTCATTTCGGGTGTCGATTGGTCGACTTTGAGAAGAAGGCCGGACCAGTGAAGACCATCCAATGGTTGGAGTTGGCATCGCAAAAAAAGATTGAAGTTGACTGTTCCCATCTGATTTTGGCAACCGGGCATAGCGCCAAGGACATGTTTCACTTGCTGCACCAAAAGGGGGTTCAATTGATTGCGAAACCCTTTGCCATCGGCGTTCGAATTGAGCATCCGCAAACGTTGATTGATCAGATTCAGTATCACTCGAAGGAACGGGGGGATTGGCTTCCACCTGCATCTTATCGACTTGTCTGCCAGGTTTCTGGTCGCGGAGTGCATTCATTTTGCATGTGTCCAGGCGGCATTATTGCCCCGTGTGCAACAGAAGATGGTGAGGTGGTGACGAATGGATGGTCACCGTCCAAACGCAACAATCCTTACGCCAATTCGGGGATGGTGGTTCAATTGGAACCGCAAGACTGGGAACGACTCGGGTATGAAGGGCCCTTGGGGGGACTGGGATTCCAACATGCAGTTGAAAAAGCTTGCTGGGAAGCAGCCGGCAAAACTCAGAAGGCTCCGGCGCAGCGTTTGGTGGATTTTCTGAACGATAGTCCATCAGTCGACCTCCCTAAAACTTCTTATTTGCCGGGTGTAGAGGCGGTGAACTTGCACGAGGTGCTTCCACCACTGATCGCACGATCTTTGAAAGAAGGACTTCAAACGTTTGTGGATCGAATGCCCGCATTTTTGAGTCCGGAAGCGGTCTTGGTGGCTCCTGAATCCCGCACATCCAGTCCCGTTCGAATTCCCAGAGACAACGACGCTTTGTCCCATCCGGATGTGCCTAATTTATTTCCTTGTGGAGAAGGAGGTGGTTATGCCGGCGGAATCTTATCTGCTGCACTTGATGGCATTCGCGTTGCAGATGCCATTTTCAAGGGAACGAGGTAGATTGGCCTGAAAACAAAAAAGCCACACCGTAGGGCGTGGCTTTTTTGCATGTCATCAAAAGATAGCTTCCTCATTGCAACCTAGCAGTGGTTGCTTCCCATGAAGATTGAAGAGCTTGCGCTGCGCCCAAGTTCATCAATCGTCCGTTGAATTCTCCGATGATGTGTGCGTCGCCAAATCCTCGGTCCTGAAGTTCTTGTGCCATGGCTTCAGCTTTCTTCAAATCAAGGGTAGCTGGAGATACAAAGCAAAGTGCGCTTGAGTTGTCAAATTTTTGCACCACTTCACCTTTGACCAGAAGCGGTGAAACGACCTCCATGTCCAATGTGCGAATGTCCTGTGCCAGCTGCACTCGGAAACTTGGACGCAAAGCAGGCATCACAGCCGTGTAGTTCGATAATCCAGTTTTTTTTCCGAAATCATCGCTCATGTCTTTTGCCGCAGCCTTTACAGCTGGAGCTGGAGCAGAGCGTTTTGCCTTTATGGTAGTGGTTGATTTGTCCGATCCAAAAGCTTTTAACAAACGCAACTCAGCAGGAGTGCGTCCGTTGGCGTCGACCGGTGTCACGACGTCAGTAGCGCCTTCAGAATCTACCCGCAAGAAGTCGTTTTGGAAAGCATTTTCAGAACGCTTTTGTGGAGCCAAAGCAACGGCCCATTGTTCTTCACTCAATGCAACTCCCTGAGCGTTTACTCGGCGATGTGTTGAGTAGGGTTCAATGTCAAGGTAGTCTGCAATTCCGTCTTTGTCAGAATCAGTAGGGCAACCTCGTTTGTCGATGGGTGCGTTTTCTGGGGTTCCTGGGCAACGATCGCGCTTGTCCTGAATGCCATCCAAATCTGCATCATCCCCAATCAAAAGCCATTCTTCCGGATAATCCACCTTGGGCTCACCGTAGGCCTTTCCAATTCGAATTCCCAAACCAGCTTGGGCTGTTGTGATCATGTCGTTGTAGCCTGGGCGAGGGTCCAAACTGGCTTCTTTTCCAGCTAAAATGGCAAAAGATGCGCTGGCATAGATGCGAGGAGATAAGTTCAAGTTGAGGCCCATTTGAATCGGAATGGCCAAAGATTGCTCTGAGCCTGTCTCTGTTTCATAGGCGTGGTCAGGAGCGAGGGTCGATGCCAATACATCTGCGTTTTCGGCTCCTTCAGGCATGTCATAAACCTGCCCGTTTGACCAGTAGTAATAAGGCGTTCCTTCTCCATTGGTGCGGTCAGATAAATTGCTCTGTTGCATAAAGGACAGGCCCAAGCCTACCCAAGGCTGCAAAATTTGATCCGCGGAGTATGGCTTGTGCAGGCGAAGGCCTGCGCCAACTCCGTACCATTCTGAGATTTCATTTTGACGGTTTGACGAAGTCAACCCAAGTGCTCCCCAATTCATCTGGGCATCTGCCGAGAGAAAAGGAAGTACATCTGTGATCAATGCAACTTGTGTCGCATACATGCCTGAGGAGCCTACTTGAATTCCATCCTCTAAATTGGATGCTCCGGTAAAACTCGTGGGGCCTGTGACCAGAGTAAGTCCGGTCTGTGCTGTGGTGCTCAATCCCGCGAGGAGAAGTGCAGCCAAAGTGAAAGTGGTGTATGCTGTTCGCATGATCTTTTGGGTCTTAATGTGACATTTCATCTTGACCCTTTACGCGAACTCCCCAGAAAAGGTTACAAACGCATCATTCGGCAAGGAGCAAATTGATGCATTCCTGCCCCAATTGCATGCCAATGGCCACTCCCATACCTCCCATTCTTACTGCAATTACGCAGCCTGGATGAACTGATTTCACGATGGGGTTTCGCGTCGTTCCAACCCCCAATAAGCCTGTCCACTTGTATTCAAATGGAGTTCCGTCGGTCTCAGGAAAAAGGGTATTTAAGACAGATGTCAATGCTTTCACAAGTTCTTCCTCGCGCTCCAATCCCAAGTGTCTTCCTCCACCAATCAGCATGCGATTCTGGACATTGCGTGCATAGAGATATCCCGCGTCCATATGCACGGTGCGATTGAATTTGAGCGCTGGGATTGGGGCGGTTACCAGGACCACGTTTGGTTGAGGTTGGACATCGCAAGATGGCATCAACTCCTTGGCAAAAGCATTGGTCGCGATGATGACTCGGGGAGTCTCCGCCCAAAGATTGTCCTCACCACCGTCTGCACTTAATCGTTGAACCTGAACCCGATGCATTCCGTCGCCTCGTTCCCAATCTTTTACGTTTAAGCCCAGCAGCAAGCGAATCCCTTTTTTTTGCGCCATGCTTCTCAAGGTGAGGATCATTTTACCGGTGTCGATAGCGCCTTCCAATGGAGATGAGACAGCTCCATCGATCCTGGCTCCATCGATACCATTGAGTTCGTTTGCTTTTGCCACATGAAACGTTGATGCGGAGGAGGTCGCTTGCCCGGCCCATTCATTCATTTCAGCAAAAGCGACCTGATCGGGCATTTCGTAGTTGGTGCCTTTTCGAATCAATTCGAGGCTGCCGCATTCTTGGTAGCCGATGGCCTTGTCCCCAAGGGTTTTACGTAGCAATTTCAGCCCATCGATGCGCTTCTTGAGCAAAGTCAATGCTTCAGTATCCCCGAGTGTTGCACGATCGTGCATCAGTTCAGTCATGCTTCCGAAACATGCGAAACCAGCGTTTTTGGTGCTTCCTCCGCCTCCAAAAGAGTCGCGCTCGATGACCGCAATCTTCCAATTTGGCCTCTTTGACTTTGCATGCAAAGCAGCCGAAACTCCTACAATTCCGCCGCCAATGACGATTAAATCGAGACCTTCTAGCCATTCCGTTGACTCCCAATAACTAAATGCCATATTTTTACGTTCTAAGGAAGATTGAAAACCATTGCATGCAAAAGTCGATTGAATCGAGAACATTAGGAGCATCTGCTGCACTTTTCTGTGCGGAGGATAGCGTCGTCGCCGCGATTTCCCGCAGTGCATTCGCTTCAGTCATTCTCGCGTGTTGTTTGTTTTTCTCCATCGCCGGGAATGCACAGGAAGACCTGTTTTTGGTCTTTGGCTCTGTTAAACTTGAAGATGCAAATAAGCGGCTCGGAGGCGTCGATGTGATTGTTTACCAAGACGGCAATGAGTTTGATCGGTTGACAACCAATGCCAAGGGGGATTATGATTTTGAATTGCCTCTCCGTCACCTCTACACGTTTAGCTTCGTATTGGATGGACACAGCAATAAGCGCATTGAAGTTGACGCGTCAGGGATTCCAGAGAGTGTGATTGGAAATAGAAACATGGACCTCGATATGTCGATGCTTCCGCTTCCTAATGGCTTTGATGCATCGATTTTTGAAGATGCTTATGGACGAGGGGAATACGATGCAAACAAGAATACGGTTGTATTTGACAACAATTACACTGTCCGTATGCGCAACAAGGTCAACGCAGAATTTGCCCGTTTGGAACGCCTTGCATCAGAGTCGGAGCGGATGCGCGAGAATTTTGACGATTTTGTGCGAAAGGGTGATCGCTCCAAGGCAGAAAAGGAATGGCAGAAAGCGATTGACTTTTATGAGTCAGCATTGTCACTTTTTCCAGAAGAGCAAGATGTTGTTTTGAAGCGGAATCAAGCTCAAACTGAATTGGATGCAGCCAACGCTTCAAATGCATCCGCTGCGGCTTTTCAATCTCTGCTCGATGCAGGTGATGACGCGCTTTCACAGGATGACTTGGGAAGCGCTCGAGCTGCTTTTTCTGAGGCGAAAGAGCTGCAGCCAACGGCTTCAGAGCCGGACGATGGATTGCGCAGAGTAGATGAGCGTGAAGCGGCTATTCTGGCGAATTCTGAAGCGGATTCCGAATATCAGGAACTCCTAGATGACGCGGACAGATACTTTGAGCGCGAGCAATACGACCGTGCCATCGATTTGTACGCAGAGGCCAGCGCGTTGAAGCCATCTGAACGCTATCCCCAGAACCGAATGGAGGAAGCCGAAACGAGGAAATCTGATCTCGCATCGCAGGCAGCAGACATTGTCGAAAGAACCATTCAATATGAAGTTTTGATTGATGAGGCCAATCAATTGTTTCGGGATGATGATTATGAGGCTGCGCTGATCAAGTATGAAGCAGCGGGTCAATTATTGCCTGCAGAACGGTTTTGGCAGCAAAGGGCTGAAGCAAGTCGCGAACGGCTCGAAGAGATGCGTTCTGATGAGGCCTCAAAAGCTGCACGAGAGCAGGCCATCGCCGACCGCGCGGCAGCTAGCGCAGCATTGAAAGAAAAACGGCAGGAGTACGATGCCATCAATGATGAAGCGGATGTGTTGTTTCGAAATGACAACTACGAAGCTGCAATTGCAGAATACGAGCGAGCGTTGGAAGTTTTGCCCGAAGAGCGGTATCCACAGCAACGCATTACGGAAGCTCGAAAGCGCATCAATGAAGCGGCAGGAATTGATGAGACTGCTGAAAATTCCCGCGACGATTCCCGCGACGATGAATCTATGCTTGCAGACAACGCAGACAACGCAGACAACGCAGGCAGCGCGGGCAGCGCAGGCAGCGCAGCGGAGCAGCAGACAGTGAGGTCAGGCGAAGAAGATTTGCGCCAAGAAAAACCTCTTGATCAAAAAAGTGATCGAAACGAATCTGCAGCTGCCGATTCCGAGCGGTCTGCTCGACAGGCAGCCGAGGATGAGGCTCGATCGATCGCTCAAGCCACGGAAGATGAATACAATGGTTTGATTTCTGATGCAGATGCAGCTTTCGATGCGTCAAACTGGTCCGAATCTCGCCGAAGTTATGATGCTGCCTTGCGCATAAAACCGAACGATCGATACGCACAAGGCCGATTGAGTCGGATCGCAAAAGCTGAGTCTAAGGCGGCTTCCACGGATCAAAATCTGGAACGAGATGATGGAGCTGAGCGCTCAGCACGTCTCGAAGCCGATCGATTGCGAGAAGAACAGGAATTGGAATCAAGCTTAGAAGCGGAGTTGTTTGCCCAAGAAGCCGAACGTCAGCGCAGAATGGATGATGCAGCAGCATTGGAGGAGGAGCGGGAAGCTGAGCGACGCAAGCAGGCCGAGCTCAATCGGAAACGCGCAGACCAAATGATGGCGAATATGAATGCGTCTGAGGAAGATGAAGTTGAGACGTACTTCAGCGAAGCACTTCGAAGTGAGGCGCTGGCCCGAACTGCGCAGGTGGAACTGGCAAAGCAGGATCAGGCCGATTTGATTGCCAATGCCGCTGCAAAGGCCGCAGACCGCAATGCTCGAGAACGTCAAAGCAATGAAGACTTGAATCGGACGTCCGATGCGAATGTTGATATGGCATCACGAAAACAAGCGCAGCGACGTGCTGAATTTGAATCCCAACAAGACGATTATCGAAGAAAAGAAAAGGCAGCTCAACGCCGCTCCAATCGTTTGATTCAAAACGGGGAGGATGAGGTGTCCAATCAAACGGAGGGGCAAGCTCGGTTGAAGTCAAGCAGAGCTCGAGATTATGCTTTGAATGTGCCAGAATTGGATTCCAAGAAGCGGTCGTTTCGAAATTTGTTTCAAGGGCTGAGGCGTTCGTCAGCGGAAAAACGCAGCATTGCGAATGAGACCATTGCCTCTACAAGCCAAGCTTACCGTGAAATAGGCAGGGGCTCTAGTCAAAGAGCTCAAGAGCGCTGGTTTGCGGCAAGGCGGCAAGCCCAGAAAGTGGATCAGGCACTTTCGAAACGTGAACGTGAATCTCAGCAGCGCGCTTACGATAACCGGAAAGCAGAAGAAGAACGCCTGAGTAACATGGCTGCAAAATCACCGGGAGATTTCAATTTGGCTGCTGAGGATGAAGATGTTCTTATGGGCGTTAGTGAGGAGTCCTATGACATTCCAAATGGTTTGGTCATCGAACGCACTGTGCGCACGGGAAACAAGGTCATTCGCTACCGCAAAGTGGTTACCAAAACAGGCACGTATTACTTCAAAGCCGATCACAGCATTACCTCAGTGACATGGAAGCGTGAGACTTCGATGGTCTTGGATTGATTATGGAACGGTCGGTTTCAAGGCATCGGTTTTGGGTCGCTGTGACCATTACATTAATCCTTCATGCGGCAGTTCTTTTTGCTCTTTCACTGCAGCCTCTTCGCAGTGAACCTACGGCTTTGGATCAGTTTGTCGCGGTTGATTTTGTCGACGATGCTGTCTTCGGTCAAGTTCAAGAACAAACCTTGGAAGAACTGATGCAATCACGTCTCAACGAACGTGTGGCGAATCTCGCGGCGAATGAGGCGGCACAGCGTTCTGATGATCGAAGGTCCACAACGATGCAAAATGACATCACAGGCCTTTCCGAATCTGTTGAAAATGAACTCCGTGCTATGGAGCAGGCGGAATTCGAGCGTTTGGCACAGGAGAAAAAGGAATTTGATTTGAGGGGTGTCCCGGACGATGGCGCAAGCGGTGAAGTCAGCACGCTCAAGGAATGGGATAAACGCTACGAAGGTCAAGTCACGGTCTCGTATGATCTAGGGGGGAGGCTTCATCGCAAACTTCCGGTGCCTGGATACAAATGCCAGGTTGCGGGGGCAGTCTCAATCGCGATCACTGTGGCGCCGAATGGCGGGGTCAGCAGTGCTGAAATTGAGTCGGTGACGGCACTGGATGCCAAAGGAAAGCCTCTCCGTGTTTCTGAGTCGAATGATTGCATAGCACGCGCAGCGCTGGAGAGTGCGCGCGCATCCATTTTTGAGGCTACCGCCGACAACGAAACTTCTGGACTGCTGAATTACCGATTTCTTGCTCAGGAGTGACCGTTGAAAAGTTGCCGCACAGCTTCGGATTCTGGAATCCAATGGAGTACCTTGGTTTTTTGTAATTGACACTCGATTCGGTGATGTACACATCTGACAACCCCCTAAAGTTGGGCATTCTTCGTGAAGGCAAAACACCTCCGGACCAGCGCGTGCCGTTGACTCCGGACCAATGTGTGCTTTTGCAGGAGCGGTTTCCAGAATTGAACATTGCCATCCAGCCCAGCGCTGTGCGCAGAATTCGAGATGCGGAATACGCAGCAGCCGGTCTCAATATGCAGGATGACCTCAGTGATTGTGATGTCCTCATAGGTGTCAAGGAGGTCAATGCAGATGAATTGATTGCTGATAAAACGTATTTGTTTTTCAGTCACACGCACAAGCTTCAGCCATACAATGCGCAATTGCTCGCTGAAATTCTAAAAAAACGCATTCGGCTCATAGATTATGAGTTGTTAAAGCGTCCGAGTGGACGGAGAATTATAGGCTTCGGACGTTGGGCAGGACTTGTAGGCGCTTACAACGGCATTCGAGCATGGGGCGAGCGCAATGGGAGTTTTTCCATTCCGCGTGCCATCGATTGCTTGGATCTGAATGACATGCTATCAACGGCCAAAGAGGTGAAGCTTCCTGAGAACATGCGCATCGTCTTGACGGGCCATGGGCGAGTGGGGCAAGGTGCAAAGGAAGTGCTTGATCACTTGAAGATTCGTTCGGTTCATCCGGACGATTTCTTGCGCATGGACTTCCCGGAACCCGTCTATACCCACCTCGATGTGAGCGATTACAATCGCCGCAAGGATGGTGATGCATTTGACATGTCGGAATTTATCGGCGAACCCATGTTGTTTGAAAGCACTTTTATGCCGTTTGCACAACGGGGAGACTTATTCATAGCAGGTCACTTTTGGGCGGAAGGATCCCCATTTTTGTTCACGCGCAAGGACATGCGCCATCCGAACTGGAACGTGAAAGTGGTGGCGGATATCTCATGTGATATTGATGGCCCAGTAGCTTGCACAATTCGCCCATCAACCATTGCCGACCCACTGTATGGTTATGACCCAAAGGAGCAGAAGGAGTGCGCTGCAACTGATGCCGATGGCATCACAGTAATGGCGGTGGATAACCTCCCTTGTGAGCTCCCGCGCGACGCGTCTGACGGCTTTGGACAGGAATTGATGGAGCATGTGATTCCGTTGCTCGTATTGGGTGATGCCGACGGCATTTTGGACGGTGCTTCAGAGACGACAGCAAAGGGAACACTCAATGAACCCTTTGAGTACTTGTCTGGCTACGTTCGCGGCGGCCAGTAAGACAAAAGCGAGGGGTTTAAGCTCGACCTCTGTCATGGCGTAACATTCAAATTAATTGCGCTCTTTTCACGAAGCATTGCGTTCACTCGAGAATGTCACAAAGAGCATCAGCAGTCTTCGCCATATGCAGCAAGCAAAAGAAGAACATCGCTGATCACAACGGAGCCGTCACCATCGATGTCAGCGACGCAACTTTCGGTGCATCCGAAATCTCCCAGCAGGATCAAAACGTCCGAAACCTCGATCGTCCCATTTCCATTCAGATCTTCCGCGCATGAGGCCGTATCGCAATCTGGCTCTCCATCGCCATCCGTGTCAACAATGCAGTTGCCTTGACAATCGTATCCTTCATCAGCGAAGGTGCATGAGTCGTCATTTTCGGTTGCGTTTTCATCAAAGTTGCAAGCTTCTGTATCTGTGCAACCGGCAATTGAAGTGTCGTTCAAGCACAAGTCCTCAATGGTCCAGTCCACAAAATAGCTCGAAGCATTGGCAGCTCCATAGCCGTTGTAAAGGACGACACTCCATTCACCAGAGCCACTCAAATTTGCTGTTGACAAATCCACTGTAGCCGTGTAGGTTCCATTCGTGGATACCGCCCACGAGGTGGGCCAAACAACTTGATAATTTCCCAAGCTTGTACAGCCCGCTGGGGAACTGTTGTAGCCACCGAAAGAAATGCACTCACCGGCAGGAGAAGTAATGGCCATGGCTAAGTCAGCCGCCCAATTCCCCGTATTGCCCAAATTATCAAATTCCAATTCAATTGAAATTGTGGAAAGTGTGGAAATAGAGTTTGCAGATTGGGTGAGGGGAGCACTGGTTTCGTTGCCTGCGAGCGTGGCGGATTGGCTTCCTGTAAGCTCACAAGAACATGGGTCTTGCAAGATGCAACTGCCATCATCGGTCGTAGCACTCGGGTCATAGTTGCAAGCATTGGCATCCGTGCAACCACAATTCGGACATGAATTTTCTGCGATGCTGAAATTGCCATTGGAAATGTCAAAGAAGACGTGGTTGGTGCCTTTGATTTTGATGCGCGCTGAAGATGACAGGACATCGGGCAAAGTGACTTCCGCTGACCCATTGTTCGCAAGGTTTGTGGCAAGTGTGTAAGGCCATGTGAAACCGCCATCCGTTGAGAGAAAGACATCAACCGATGCGCAGTCTACACCTCCGGCATTCGTTCCAGCGACATCCCATGTGATGGTAGAAACATCCTGTGCATTCAGTGTCTCTCCTCCATTGGGCGAGTTTACAATAAACGGCCCCGCTGATCCATCTACACTCATGGTCAAAAGGTCATCTGCAAATCCTCCGCCGTTCAATTGGTTGTCTCGGACGGTGCACTTAAAGTTTAACTGCCGCGAGTAGGTCGGCAAATGCTCGCCAATGGTGGTCGTTCCATTCACAAGGTCGTTGATGCGGGGAAAGACGCGTGTGGGACTCGTTGTAGACGGCCAAGATCTGAAAATGGGCTGATTGCCTGAGGGATTTGTTAGGTTGTTGTCTCCAGAAGCGGTGGCTGGACCGAGGTCGTATTCTTCCCAATTGTAGGTAATCACGCCATCGTCATCGCTCCCAGTAGCGGTCAATTCAAACGGTGTTGACGCGGGAATGACCAAGCCGTTGGTTCCGGCCTCCACGGTGGGGGGGGCATTGCTAGTCGTTGTAACAGCAGCGCAAGAATTTCCATTCCCATTGACCGTAAAAGCGATCATTTCATTGCAACTGTGATTGTGGAAATGATCATCGGAATTGCTCTGGAGATTGGGAGAGCAAATTCCAGCATAACCCATTATCGTGCTGGCTGACCCCGGCTCATAAGCAGCTCCTGAAGACCGATTGCAAC
>Ga0208947_1001256_pt1 | contig 11452 bp, 8 predicted proteins | sample AOAMet1_04_M0_20_2_FD_188226 | JGI IMG/M metagenome (GOLD analysis project Ga0208947, IMG submission 188226) | Ammonia-oxidizing marine microbial communities from Monterey Bay, California, USA - CAN11_04_M0_20 (SPAdes) | ecosystem: Environmental > Aquatic > Marine > Intertidal zone | place... | reverse complement strand
ATTCTGCAGCGTGTTCAGTGTTCAAGACGCCCAAATCCATGGCCCAACGCAAATGCTCTTCAGCTTCATCTAGCCGGTCTGTTGTGTGCGTGCAAATGGAACCAAAACGAAAATGAAGGAATGCGCGATCGGTTGCAATGCTTACGAGATGAGCGAACAAGCCATAGGCCCTGCTCATTTCACCTCCTTCAAAAGCTTCTTCAGCTCTGTGAACATTTTTCGCGAGGTCTTTTTCAGTCCATTCAACGCCCTGTGCTAGTGCGGACGATGTCATTGTCAGGAGCATCAAACCAGCTAAGACAATTGAGGTTTGCTTGAATCGCAAAATATGTAAGCAAGCAGGAATTGTGGAAAAGGAGAAGCGCATTTTGGACGTGTTTATTCAGGTACAAGTTATGGGTGCATTGTAGTGGTCATCGCGCCTCTTCCATTAGCTTTGCACAAACAATTGAATAAAAAACAACCTCATGGCCAACGGCAATTTCCAAGTTCCATATCCGGTCAACGAGCCGGTAAAGTCATACGCACCAGGGTCTGCAGAGCGCCAAGAGGTGCTTGATACTTACCGTAAGCTCTACAACCAAGGCGACCTAGATGTACCAATGTTCATCGGAGGCGAAGAAGTTCGGACAGCGAAAAAGATGCCAATGAGCCCTCCACATGATCATAAGCATGTGCTTGGCCATTTCAACTACGGTGACGCATCTCATGTTCAACGAGCCATCGACTCTGCGTTGGCGGCTCGTGCAAGCTGGTCGGCAATGCCATGGCATGAGCGTGCAGCGGTTTTTTTAAAAGCTGCAGACTTATTGGCGGGTCCTTATCGGGCAAAAATCAATGCTGCTACAATGTTGGCTCAGTCCAAAAACATTTACCAAGCGGAAATTGACGCGGCATGTGAATTCATCGATTTCTTGCGGTTTAACGCTCACTTTTTACAGGAAATTCAGGCTGTGCAGCCTGAAAGTGCAGAAGGCATTTGGAATCGCATGGAATACCGTGGGTTGGAAGGCTTTGTGTTTGCGATTACACCATTCAACTTCACTGCGATCGCAGGCAACCTTTGCGCTGCGCCTGCTTTGATGGGAAATGTTGTTGTTTGGAAGCCGGCGGATTCTCAGGTTTACAGTGCTCATGTGATCATGGAAGTCTTGCGTGAAGCAGGCTTGCCTGATGGAGTCATCAACATGGTTACATGTGATGGACCAGTTGCGGGCGATGTCGTTTTCAAGCATCCCGATTTTGCGGGCTTGCATTTCACGGGCTCAACAGGTGTTTTTCGGCATGTTTGGAAGGAGATTGGCAACAACATTGAACGCTTTCGCAATTATCCGCGCATTGTTGGTGAAACTGGCGGCAAAGACTTTGTGTTGGCTCACTCCTCTGCCAATGTTGATGAAGTTGTCACGGGGCTGGTTCGAGGCGCATTTGAATTTCAAGGACAAAAGTGCAGCGCAGCTAGTCGTGCCTACATTCCGAAAAGCATGTGGGGTGAATTGGAACCGAAACTTGTTGCGCATGTTTCTGAATTGAAAATGGGTTCACCAGAAGATTTCAGGAATTTCGTCACATCTGTGATTGATGAGCGTGCCTTTGATAAAATTGAAGGATACATTGAAGGTGTGAAAAATAATCCAGATGCCGATATCATAGTCGGTGGTGAGTGTGATAAGTCCTGTGGTTACTTTATTGCGCCAACGGTAGTGCATTCGAAGACTCCGGATTCGACCACGATGGTCGAAGAGATTTTCGGGCCAGTCTTGACGGTTTACGTTTACGAGGACGCTGAGTTTGAAGCAACCATGGATTTGGTTGATAACACTGGAGAATATGCATTGACAGGCGCTATTTTCTCAAAGGATCGACAAATCATTGACCGAGCTACAAAACGGCTGGAGCATGCAGCGGGTAATTTCTACGTCAATGACAAACCTACGGGTGCTGCAGTGGGCCAGCAACCTTTTGGAGGCGCCAGAGGGTCTGGAACGAATGACAAGGCAGGCAGTGTATTGAACCTTTGGAGGTGGACAAGCGCGAGAACAATTAAAGAGACTTTGGTTCCGGCGAAGCATTACAGCTATCCTTTCATGGAAGAATGAAAACTGATTCGATTGAGATGATAAACAGAAAAAGGGCCTCAGGGCCCTTTTTTTATTGGATATTTATCTAAGCCGTCAATCTAAATCTTCCGCATAACGTGGCGCAGGGAATTCGTCGGTGTTCAGTGGTTTCGGATGAAACGCATGTTTTTCCTTCAGCCAATGGATGTCTTTTTCCCTCGCCTGTCCATCTTGATTGATCCAACCTCTGAGAACGAGAAATTTATCTTTCTTTCCATTTTCGCCAATCGTTGCGATTTTCCCTTGTACTGATCGCAGTCGGAAGGCGCTATTGAGTATGCTTGCTCTAATCTTTGTTTGTTCGTTCGCGGATCTGTTCTGCTCTGTCATGGCGAGCTTTATGAGGTCATTGTACCTCAACGGGTGATTCTGTTCTTTCAGCTTCTCTAGAATGAACTTGCCCCACACACTTTTCGGGCCACGCTTTTTTGCTTTCGTTCCTTTTAGGGTAAGCACTACACCAGTGTTTTCGTCGGTATTTTCACCACCGAGTTTCCTGAGCATTGAGTCGATGTGCTTCAATTCAGCAGATACCCTGAGTCTTGAGCTTTGATAAAATGCGAGGACTTCTTCTCGATCAGTTTTTGACATGATTTCCGAATACATCTCACGAATTTAATAGAAATTATTCGAAAAAACTGAAAAAAACAAAGGAAATTAGAATGATAAGCCGGATTCTGTTCATCCCAAGGGACGCTTCATCATTTATCTATGCAATCAACCCACTGACTTGGACGGGCCATCCTCAAATGCCAGACTATGCGATCTTGCAACCCGCAAGGTTTACCAAAGCCGACAAATCACTTCGTCGCTGGTGAGCTCTTACCTCGCCTTTTCACCCTTACCTGTTTGGCTCAAGGAACCATCATCGGCGGTATAAATTTCTGCAGCACTTTCTGTCATGCCGAAGCAAGCCTTCCTTTCGAGAAGTACGGCGCCCTGCGTTGTCCGGACTTTCCTCTCCCATTGGGAGCGATGAAGTCTCATTCTAATTTCCTTTTCAATCCCAAAGAACAGTTACCTGTTCGAGTTGACCGCCGCGTTCGACAGTCACTTTTGATTCATTTCCTGGTTGGAACAAACTCAATGCTTTCATATAACTCATCATATCCGTGACATTAACGGTGTCTATTTGGGTTACAATATCTCCGCGAATTAGACCGGCAAGTGCTGCTGGTCGATTTTCTGAGACTCCGTCAATTCTCATGCCTTCTCCCGAAAACAGGTAATCAGGAATAACTCCCAACGTAACCTTAAAACTCGGCGTGCTCTCTTCATCTTGATCTTTGGTCGCTGTGAATACCCATTCTTCTTGTGCATTCAATAAGTTGATCAAGCGTTCGACGAAATTCACAATTCGCAGAATGCCGTCATTGTTTATTTTTTCTGCGGTATCGGATGGTTTGTGGTAATCAGGATGCTGTCCTGTAAAGAAATGCAAAACAGGAATGTCTTGCAGATAAAATGAAGTGTGATCACTTGGGCCTACGCCACTCTCACTGGGAACGAAAACAAACCCTTCTTCATTGCATGTTTCCAGCAATTCCATCCACCTCGGAGATGTCCCTGTGCCATATACAGCTAGTGTGTCCCCGCGCAACCTCCCGATCATGTCAAAGTTGATCATGTAGTCGACGGAGTCCAATGGGATTGTCGGGGTCTTGCAAAATTGATTGGATCCCCAGAGTCCTTTCTCTTCTCCTGAGAATGCAGCGAATAACATCGACTTCGGATTGTTTTTTTCTGCGAATCGCTCGCTCAAAGCTAACAATCCTGCTACGCCAGAAGCGTTGTCATCGGCTCCGTTGTGAATCTCAGGTTCACCTCGAAATAGAGAGTTTTCGTCACCGTAACCAAGGTGGTCATAGTGCGCCCCAACGATGCCCCATCGATTGCTTTTCTCTGGCAAAGCGTATAGAACGTTATTGCCATTGATTTCCTGCACGAGTGCCATGCCCATTGATGCTGAATCACCATGCCCATGCATTTGCATGGGAGGATGCGGCTTGTATTGAAAGGCCTGCAAGGAACCTTTGTCACCACGCGGGATCAAGCCTTGCGTTTGGAACACAGAATCGATCCAAGCACTCGCATTGGCTTCTCCTGGCGTCCCAGTCTCCCGCCCTTCCATAGCATTCGATGACAGCGCTTGAACTCGAGCTGAAATCACATCTGCGGCGGTAGGTTCATCGTTTGATTGTTGTGCACACGATGCCAAAAGCATGATGTGCAATGCAAAAACAACAAAAACCTGACAAAAACCTGCGTTGGTTGCTTTCATTGCAGTTTACTTTTGCGCAAAATTCGTCAGAACTCATGAGAAAAGGAGCACAATGGAGCTTTATTTTGATCGCCGTCCTTTCTGGATGTGCCGAAACTTCGGAATCTGCTAATTCAAAAGCGGATAATCCCAATGCAATTCCGAACGATTTGCGCTACCAAGAGGAATCCCACTTTGGGAATTTACGTCAATTGACATTTGGCGGCGACAATGCTGAGGCATACTGGTCTTTTGGCAATGATCAGCTTGTTTTCCAGGCAAACAATCCAAGTTGGGGAACCGGCTGTGATCAAATTTTTGTCTTGCAGTTGGATGACGAATTTACACCTTCATCAATACCTCCTTCGCAAATTTCCAATGGCTTGGGAAGGACGACGTGTGCCTATTTTATGCCGGGCGATTCTTCGGTTGTCTACGCTTCCACGCATCTTGCCGATAGTCTTTGTCCTGAAGTTCCGCCAAGAGGTCCGAAGGGAGAGTACGTATGGCCCATTTATGAAGGGTATGATATTTTTACGTATGATTTGAATGGAGAATTGGTTGCTCAATTGACTGATTTGCCTGGTTATGATGCCGAAGCGACAGTGAGCCCTTCTGGAGACCGGATGGTGTTTACGAGCACGAGAAGCGGAGATCTAGAGTTGTATACGTGCAACATAGATGGTTCTGATGTCATTCAGGTCACCAATGAATTAGGCTACGATGGCGGTGCGTTTTTCTCCCCGGATGGCAGCCAATTGATTTGGCGTGCGAGCCGCCCTTCAGAACCAGAAGAAATTGCGCACTACAAGGAGCTTCTGAGCAATGGCTTGGTGGAACCAACGGCTATGGAGTTGTTTATAGCGGACGCTGACGGCTCCAATGCTCGACAACTAACAAATTTGGGAGGTGCCAATTGGGCTCCATTCTTTCACCCGAGCGGCAATCAAGTGTTGTTTTCGAGCAATCATCACACAGGTGGGTTTCCATTCAATATTTTCATGATCAACGTTGATGGTACTGGTCTCGAGCAAGTTTCCTTCGATTCTGCCTTTGATTCGTTTCCGATGTTTTCACCAGATGGAAAGCGATTGGCTTTCTCTTCCAACCGAAACAACGGAAGAACACGCAATACAAATGTCTTCGTAGCGGATTGGATCCAATGAATGTCGAAACAAGTTGTTACGCCCTAAATAAGCCCTTCGGTGTTTTAAGTCAATTCACAGATGAAGGCGGCCACCCAGGTTTGGGATCACTTTCTCTGGATTTGCCAAAGGATGTCTACCCAGTTGGAAGATTGGACCGCGACTCGGAAGGTCTCATCTTGCTCTCCAATGACTCCAGCTTCATCCATGAATTGTTGGAGCCGAGCAACGGACATTCTCGCACTTATATGGTGCAAGTGGAAGGCGACGTGAATTCAGGACAAATCGAAGCACTGAAGTCGCCCATGGATTTGCGCATCAAGAAGCAAGTGCATCGAACCAAGTCATGTGAGGCAAAACTCCTTCCTACTCCTGTAGTAGAAGACAGGATCCCTCCTATCCGAGAGCGAAAATCAATTCCAACGAATTGGCTTGAAATTACATTGACGGAAGGCAAAAACAGGCAAGTAAGAAAAATGACTGCCCACGTTGGGTTGCCAACACTGCGTTTAATCCGCACCCAGATTGGTGGTTTATCACTTGATTCATTGAATTTACAATCAGGCGCGCTTGTTTTGTTGAGCAGTGAGCAAATCGTACGCGCGTTGTCTGCCCGTGTCTGACCTTATCTTGTGCAAATGATCAACGCTATGCGAACCATTCTTGGGCTGACTTGGTCGCTTATTAGCTGTTTGACTGCATTGATGTTTGCCATGATGAGTAAACGCTTCATTCCATTTGTGCTTACGCGCATCGGAAGTCAAATGTGGAGTTCAAACATGCTCAGGATCGCGGGAATCAATCGTCCCTATGTGACCTTTGCTTTTGATGAAGCCCAATTTGAACGCTGGCCTGAAAAAGTCATCATTGTCTCAAATCATGCCAGTCAATTGGACATCAATGTTTGTGCCAGCGTCATTCCCCGACCAATCGTTTATTTGGCGAAGGCGAGCATTCGGAAGGTTCCCGTTCTCGGCTTGTTAAATGAGCGCGTTGGCACTGTTTTTATTGACCGCAGCAATAAGAGTGCTGCAAAGAAATCAATAGATAATTTATTGGATTCGTTATCAAAGGGCATTTCCGTAATTGTTTACCCGGAAGGAACACGCAGCGTTGATGGTGAACTGAATCCATTCAAAAAAGGAGCTTTCTACCTCGCAGCAGGCGCTGATGTGCCTGTAATACCCATGCATGTGCACGGGACGCGCAAAGTGCTTCCCAAGGGTGGGTGGTTGTTGAGACCGAATCCTGTTCACGTGCGATTCGGGAGTCCAATACACCCTGAAAGTGCATCAACCGCTGATATCACGAAATTGTCCAAAGCCGCTTTCGAAAGTGTCTCAGCCATGCGTAAGTGGCATCAGGAGAACGTTGCCTCTCCCGATTGACCAACAGTCAGGACCACGGTGATATCTCATAGGCCGCTTCTAAACCTTCTTTGATGGCTCTTTGGGCGTCGAGCTTGCTAGCGCTCAAGGCTCCACCAATGCTTATGACAGACTTACCTTTTGCTCTTAGGCCGTCAAGCAGAGGAGCATAGCTGGTTTGCCCTGCACACACGACGACCGTGTCAAATGCAATGCGGTGCTCAATTCCCGATTCTTTAAACGTGAGGTGGCCCTCTTCAAAAGATTGGTATTCAATACAGTTGCGCGTTATGACGCCTTTGTTTTTTATCTGAAGACGATGGATCCAGCCCGTCGTCTTCCCTAATTTACCTCCTACCTTTCCTTCTGAGCGCTGAAATATTTCTACGTGATGGTCGGACTTCCCGGGCATTGGCTCTTTCAATCCGCCTCTTTCAGCGAGTGTTTCATCGATTCCCCACTCTTCCAAGAATTGGGACGTTTCATCATGGGTCAAGAATTCTGCAACATCAAAACCGATGCCACCAGCTCCAATGATTGCGACTCGTTTTCCAACGGCAACGTTTCCTTTTAAGACATCTATGTAGCTCACAACTTCTTTCGAATCTGATCCAGGAATGGTCCAGTTTCGGGGCTTTACGCCTGTAGCGAGAATGATGTGGTCATAATCAGTCAAAGACGCAATTTCAGCACGGGTGTTCAGTTTGACTTGAACAGCGAATTCCTTGAGCATGAAGTCAAAGTACCTCAATGTTTCATTGAACTCATCTTTCCCTGGAATGCTTTTTGCCAAATTGAATTGTCCGCCAATCTCAGAATTTGATTCAAACAGGGTCACAGTGTGTCCAAGACGCGCAGCTTCAATTGTTGCGCTTAAGCCTGCTGGTCCGGAACCAACGACTGCCACACGCTTGATGACATTTGCTTTTGCCTGTCTTGGCCACTTGTCCTCATGGCTTGCTCGGGGATTTACCAAGCAAGTGGCAATTTTGTTTTTGAAGATGTGATCGAGGCAAGCTTGGTTGCATCCTATGCAGGTGTTCACAGCATTGGAATTGACCTTGGATTTATTGACAATTTCAGGATCTGCAAGGAATGGCCGCGCCATAGATACCATGTCAGCACATCCGGATGCTAGCGCTTCTTCACAAGCTTCGATGGTGTTGAACCGATTGGTTGTGATCAATGGGATTTGAACAGATCCCATGAGTTTTTGAGTGACAAACGCAAATCCTCCTCGAGGCACCAAGGTTGCGATGGTAGGGATGCGGGCTTCATGCCATCCAATTCCGGTGTTGATGGCGTCAACTCCATGATTTTCAAGAGACTTTGCCAACATCTCGATTTCGCTCCAGCTGCTCCCTTCATTCACGAGATCGAGCATGCTCAGACGAAAAATGATAGCGAAGTCTTTGCCAACTTTCTCTCGTATGCTTTGGATGATTTCGAGAGCAAATCGCATGCGATTTTCAAAGCTACCGCCATATGTATCGGTCCGTTTATTGGTGGCAGTCACCAAAAACTGATTGATCAGATACCCCTCGGACCCCATGATTTCGATGCCGTCGTAGCCAGCTTCTTTGGCGAGAACAGCGCATTCGGAATACTGTCGCACGGTCTTCCTCACTCCCCTTGTGGACAAGCTTCTTGGACTGAATCGATTGATTGCTGCCTTTATATTCGATGGTCCCACATTGAATGGATGATAGCAGTACCGACCACCGTGAAGGATTTGCAAGCAGATTTTCCCTCCTTCTTTGTGGACAGCATCGGTGATGAGGCTGTGCTCTTTGACTTGCCTTCGCGATGTAAGCCGGGCTCCTCCCGGTTTCAGAGCACCCCTGCGATTCGGCGAAATGCCGCCAGTTACGATAAGCCCCGCTCCTCCTTTGGCGCGTTCAGCGTAAAACCTCGCCAGAGCTTTGAATCCATCCTTTGCTTCTTCTAGACCAGTGTGCATGCTTCCCATCAAGATGCGATTGGAGAGCTTTAATGGTCCCAGTGTTATCGGTTTATAAACCAGCATTGAAGTGGCAGGCTCTGATGTTGACATTGTAAATCGTTATTGTTCAATCAAAATCACGGTAATCGTCTACAAGGTTATTACGCCAAGTGTTTTTACTCATGTAGTTGTAGGTGAATCGTCTTCCGTCTTTGTCTTTTTGTTCCCGCTTTTTGGGTTTGATGTCTGCAATCTGACTGAGGAACACCTTGTCAGAAGAAGAGCAATTGAGCGTGGGTTTGGAGTATTTGAGAAAGTACCAATTCTCCTCGTCTCCATGCAAGTAGACTGTGAATGAGTCTTTTGAACGGCTTCTGCTCAGGATGAGCTTGGCAGGTATCTTCTGGAAAACAGGAGAATCGCCTAGAGAAGCGACGGTAAACTCACTGGTGGAAATGAATTCCTCCAGATCGGGATCCCATTTCATTTCCAGACCAGTCAGCACGATTGTATTGCGCATAGATTTGGGAATGTTCCTCAATTCTCCAGTCATTGCTAAGTCATTGAGAAGTTTTTGACTCGCCTTGTCCCCGAGCCATTCTTGCAATGCCTGTTCGTAATTTGTTTCAAGAATATTGACTGGTTCTGCGGGTTCCCACGAGGGAATTTGAAGCGCCATTCTGTCGAAAAGGTCTTGGTCTAGCGCAACATCCATTCGATACGAACCTTTAAAGATGTACTCACCACGGGAGTTGATTTCAAAACTCCCTACAAACGACTGCTCAACCAATTGAAAGTCAAGAGGCAGTTCGAATCGTCCGGAACCTTTTAAATCACATGTAGAGGGCCGAATGTCAATTTTTGTTCCATTTGAATTGGGACTTTCAAGTTTTTCAAGAGTTGAAAAGACATAGCGTTCATCGACGTACCGAAGTTGTCCCGCCCCTTTGAGCATATTGAGATCAGATTCGTCACCCTGTGGGTCAAGGAATGATGCGTACACAGTAAATGGCGGCCTGGAAGATGCCATGAGGCCATACGCAAGGATGTCTCCGTCTATGTCCCGAGGTGGGTCTGATATGGGAATAGCGATGGATTTCGGATTGACATTGCTTTCGAATGCAATCCAGCTGCGCTGCATCTTAGAGCATTCTTTTGTCATCTTCACGCCTCCTCCAAAGAACAAATAGGGCTCGGAAGACACCATTTTTACGTCTCCCGCAAAAGCAAAAGCTGGTCCAAGAAGAAAACCATCTCGGGCAATGAGCGAGCCCTTGCCTGTAGTTCTGAGGCTGTCATCTACCTGAATGTCTTCAAAAAGTATGCGGCTGACTTTGCCATCGACGGATGTGTAATTGTAAAAGCCAGCCCCTTCGAAGTCAAACCTGCCATTGATGTTGAGAAACGCGGAGTCAAGAAAATGGTATTTGGTCGTGGCATTGGATACGATTTGAGCATGGACGAGTTCATCCATTTTGGCGTCTGCCCGAATGGTCAAAAATCCACTGTCAGGCAATATTCTCGAGTCGGCGACTGCGAGTGAAAGAACTCCTTTGCACAGCAATAAATCTTCACCAATTCGATAGGTTGCGCTGGAGCTTAGGAAATGCAGTGAATCTTGATCTGGATGAGCTGAAATGAAATTGGAAATGGTGCGGTCGTCACTGAAATCGAGCGGCAGATCCTCTTGCATTCGATTTGATAACAGATCAATTTCGTCCTCATCCATGTACCATCTGAATCGATCCATGAAACAGATGTATTGCTGAATAGGCAATTCGATTTTCGTTTCACCAGAATTAGGCGTGAACACCCCAAGTCGATCTTCAAAGTCTAGATCACACTGAACGTCATCGGTTTGGAATGCTGCTATTTTAGAGCGATTCCCGTCAAGCGTGAAAGAAGCTGATGGCGATGTCGCATTTCGCATTTTAAAATCAAAGGAATCAGATGAAAGCGACGCTTCTTTCAAGGCGAGCGTCCCCATTCCTGAAAACCCTTGTTTCGTGACAGTCGCAATGCCGCTTAACCGCGCCTCTTGACCGTAAAAGTCAAAGGCATTTTGGACGGTCTTCAAATCCAATTGCTCTTTGGACGGACGAAAGACAAACGCACCGTTAATTCCATCCATTCCTGCCGTGTTGCGCCGATCACTTGGCGTGTTTGTGATGACCTGAGCGCTGCCAATGATTGAATCAGGAAGCATTGTGAGCGATGTGCTCTCGATGTGAGCTGTTAAAAAGTCAATAGACCCTTTTCCTTGCAATCCTTTTCCATCGAGCCTGAGATCGTTGGTAAAAGTTGCCACCTCAGAATACACTCCCATTCCCTCAGCTCCTGAATTTGTTGTGATTCCAAGAAAATAGTCATCCATGACCTTAATTGGAAGTTTCAAATCCTTGAGAATGCCTGCAGAAACGAGCGTTCCGTCAAGTTGGAAGTTAGCCTTTGTGAGATTGTCTAACTTTTCCAATTGAAAAGGCTCCACGGCATAATAGAATTGATCACGCTGGTAGGCCCCTTCGAATAAGTCAAATTGATCGTAGTAAACGAAACTCGTCTTGGTGCTTTCAAAAACAGGATATTCTGGGTGAAATTCGCTTCTTATTCCGGAGCGA
>Ga0208947_1001244_pt1 | contig 11525 bp, 8 predicted proteins | sample AOAMet1_04_M0_20_2_FD_188226 | JGI IMG/M metagenome (GOLD analysis project Ga0208947, IMG submission 188226) | Ammonia-oxidizing marine microbial communities from Monterey Bay, California, USA - CAN11_04_M0_20 (SPAdes) | ecosystem: Environmental > Aquatic > Marine > Intertidal zone | place... | reverse complement strand
GTATTATTAGTGTAATGTAGCGGTTAGCTTGCTCCCCCTCTTGGACTCGAACCAAGGACCCTCTGATTAACAGTCAGATGCTCTAACCAACTGAGCTAAGGAGGAATGGACGGCAAATATAAATATTTTTTACATTTATCTAATCAATTTCATATATTTGATGTAGTAAATTTTATATGAGATTATTTTCAAGTATAGTATTATTGATTACTTTGAATTTGCCAAATGTCTTGGCTATTCATCACTATATTTTATCTGATTCTCATTTTGCTTGTTCATACTCTGAACAACATATTCATGAAAAAGTTGATGACTGTGTAGTAGATAACTTTATTATTAATTCAATTGATTTTAATTTAACAGATGATTTTGTGTTTGATAACACATCATCTGAGGACTTCACAAATTTAACTTTTCATAAATCTTTTCATACTTACCAAAAATTTTATAATTATTCTTTAAGAGGTCCACCAGTAGTAATCTAGTTTATTCGAAAGCTAATTCAATAGAATTAAACAATAATTACTAACCTTAAAAAAAGAATAATATGAAAAAATATTTATTACTCTTAATGTTTGTCTTTTCTACACTTGCTGTTGTTTCATGCGGTAAAGATGATGACCATGATGATCATGATGATCATGACGATCACGATCATATTGCATATGTAGTTAAAGGATAAGTAAAAAAACAACCCCCCTCTGAATTTTTGGGGGGTTTAAAAAAAAATATCATAAAAAATAATCTAAAGAATAAATTAAAATGCATAAAAAAATTAAAATAAGTCTAATAACAATATTGTTGTTAGTCTTTCAAATAACGTTCTCTCAAGTTGATGATGATCTAGTACAGCTTGATGAGGTAGTGCTTACACTTCCATTTGGTCAAACTCTTGGTAAGTCAGTATTAAAGGTTGACAAATTAAATTTTAACGATATCAACCCAATCATCAAACAATACATTAGTAATTCAATTTCAAAGCTACCGGGTGTATCAATAATTTCAACAGGTGCAGGAATTGGAAAACCTTCAATTAGAGGCCTTAGCTCCAATAGAGTTGTTGTTTTAAACCAAGGACTGAGATTAGAGAATCAACAGTGGGGTGAAGAACATGGTCTTGGCTTAAGTAGCTCTGGAGTAAATTCAGTTGAAGTTGTAAAAGGTCCCTTGTATGTGCTTTATGGAAGTGATGCGATGGGAGGAGTACTTTATATCGAACCTGAAAAATATTTAACGTCCGAATGTTGTGCCATAGTAGATTACACAGGTATTTATAATTCAAATTATAGTGGACTTACTAATAACCTTGGTTTAAAGGGTAGTTCAGGAAAATTTAGCTGGATGTTTAGAGCTGATATTACAGATAATGGAAATTACTCATCACCTAATGGTGAGGTAGAAAACACTTGGTTTAAACAGAATGATTTTAAAGCAGGAATTGCATACCAAACTGAAAAATTTAAATCAGATCTAAGACTTAGTATGTCTGATAGTGAAGTTGGAATACCACATATGGAAGAAGGTCATGACGACCATGACGAAGACGGTGATCATGATGATCATGGTGATCATGAAGAAGAGGATCATTATCAAGAGTTAAAACATACTACTTTAACATGGCAAAATACTTTTGATATGGGTAATGATCATACTCTAGATGTCACACTAGGTAGACAGCTGAATGAAAGAAAAGAGTTTGGAGGTCATGAAGAAGAAGAAGAAGAAGAAGAAGATCACGAAGAGGAAGGTCATGATGATCACGAAGGTCATGAAGAAGGTGAAGCAGAGCTTGACATGGATCTTGAAACTACTTCAATTGATATTAAGCTAACAATGCCTCAGTCAGATGACTTAAATCTTATTATTGGAACGAGTTTAATTAACCAAGAAAATAAAAACTTTGGTCATGAAGAATTAATTCCAGATGCAGAGAAGAAAGATTTTGGTTTGTTTGCTTTAGGTCAGTTAGACATAACGGATTCTTCACAAGCATTAATCGGTGTGAGATATGATACTAGAAGTATATCTACAGCTTCTAACAATAGTGATTATTCAAATTTTAATGGATCTATTGGTTATAAAAAAAATTATGAAAATTCAACTTTAAGAATAAATTTAAGCTCTGGGTTTAGAGCTCCTGATTTAATTGAATTATATGCTGATGGTATACATCATGGATCATTTCAATACAAAAAGGGAAACACTAATTTAGTAGCAGAGGAAAGTCTTCAAACTGATTTTTCATATCAAATAAATAATGAAAACTCTATCATATCATTTGATCTATTTTATAATGATATTAGTGACTACATATATCTTACTCCATCAAGAATGTTTGAAGATGGATTTAGAGTATATGATTATATGCAACAGGATGCTAAACTTTATGGTGGTGAAATTCATGTAAACAGAAACACTGATATTGAATGGTTATCTTATTACACTTCTCTTGAGTATGTTTTTGCTGAGTCTGGGGATGGAGAGGCACTTCCTTTTATATCTCCATTAACATTAAACCAAGTTTTTAATATTGACTTTGGAAATAATTATTCATTTGAAATTGACTTTATTGCTAAAGCAAATCAAAGTAGAGTTTCAATGTTTGAAGAAGAAACAGATGGATACTCAATTCTAAATCTTTCTGGAAACTTTAAAACTGAGTTTATGGATAATGATTTAAGTCTATTTTGGAGAGTAAGTAATGTTTTTGATAAAGAATATTATGATCACTTATCAAGATTAAAAACTGCTGGAATTTATGAAATGGGTAGAAATATTTCAGTTGGTTTAAAATATAATTTCTAATACATAAATCAATTTATTAGAATGAGGAGGCTAGGTATTTAATATCTAGCCTTTTTTTTATCATGAAAATGCTCTAAATAAATCATTACCATTTGCATATAAAACGACAGCAATTAATAAGAAGAAGCCAATCATTGTAGATACTTCCATAAACTTATCACTAGGCCTCTTACCTGTTACTATTTCATATATAAGAAACATAACATGACCTCCATCTAAAGCTGGAATAGGGAGAACATTCATAAAGGCTAATATTATTGATAAAAGTGCTGTTGAACCCCAGAAACCTTTCCAGTCCCACTTCGCAGGGAAAAGATTACCTATTGTTCCAAATCCTCCTAATTGTTGTGCTCCTTTTTTAGTGAATACAAAAGAAAAGCCAGATATATAATCATATAGTTGCCAGTATCCATAATCAAAACCTTGTTTTACGCTATCTACTAGACCTACTTTTTTATTTATGGTTTTAATTCTAGAATCTTTTTTCAAAACACCTATTGTACCATCATCATTTCTGTCAATTGATAGAGTATAATTAGATGCACCTCTTTCAACTACAACATCTATAACATCATCTGCATTATTATCTAACCAATTTATAAAAGAACCATAATCGTATATACTCTCATTGTTTATAGACAGAATTCTATCTCCACTTTGTATCCCAGCATATAGCGCAGGGGAGTCATTTAACACTGAATCTAGGGTAGCACTAAAGAGGGGTAAAAAACTATTTATTTGACCACTTTGAAAAATATCGTTACCAATATTTTCTGGGATAATGATGTCTTCAGTGCTCCCATTTAATTTTTCTACTTTAATTTTTTCAACTGGTCTAAGAAGAAGCATCCTATTTATTTGCATTACGTTATCTAAAACCTTTCCATCTACGTTGACTATTTTGTCTCCTTTTTCGAAGCCAATTTCTTGAATTAAAGCAGATGGTTCAAGTCCGAGTGGAATATTTTCTTGAGGTAGTGTTTCTTTTCCCCAAACAAAAAGGACCATCATGTAAATAAAGAACCCCAGAAGCAAATTAACTGTTACACCTCCCAACATTATAATTAGTCTTTGCCATGCAGGTTTCGATCTAAATTCCCATGGCTGTGGAGGTTTTTGCATTTGTTCTTTATCAAAACTTTCATCAATCATACCAGAGATCTTAACATATCCTCCAAGAGGAAGCCAACCGATACCATAAACAGTTTCGCCTATTTTCTTTTTAAACAAAGAATATTTTACATCAAAGAACAAGTAAAATTTTTCAACTCTTGTTCCAAATAACTTAGCTGGAATAAAATGACCTAGTTCGTGTAGAACAATTAATATTGAAAGTGACAGTAATAATTGAACTGCTTTTATAAAAAACTCTGGAAACATAATTTAATTTTTGCTGCAAATTTAATATTTTTTTAATTCCTTGAATTATCTTTACCCTTAGCATTTTAAAAAAAATATATGTTAAAAAAATATGGACTTTTTGTAGCTACTATGCTTTCAATATCTATAGCTTCAATTTTAATGTTTAATTATGTATTAAGTCCAGAGAAAAAATTACCGATTTATCAACCAAGCATGGTTAAGTTTCAGCTTGTTGATAGTACGGTTCAACATGTTAAAAGATTTCATAAGATTGTTGATTTTGAATTGACTAATCAGAACAATAAAATTATTACAAATAAAATTTATGATGGTAAAATATATATTGCGGATTTCTTCTTTACTACATGCCCTGGGATTTGTCCAATAATGACAGATAACATGATTACAATTCAAGAAAAATTTCTTAATGATGATCAGGTTCTTCTCCTTTCTCATACTGTAACTCCAGAAATTGATTCGGTTAGTGTTTTAAAGAAATACTCTATAGAAAAAGGCGTTGATGATTCTAAATGGAATATGGTTACTGGTGATAAAAAGCAGATATATAATCTAGCTAGAAAGTCATACTTGGTCGCTGAGGATATAGAAGGTTCAAAATTTTATGATATGATTCATACTGAAAATTTTGTTTTAGTTGATTCAAAAAGAAGAATTAGAGGATTCTATGATGGCACAGATACTGAGTCTATGAATCAACTAATAGATGATGTATATATTTTAAAAAAAGAATTTTAAATTAATCTGTTAAATTTGTACCCCTTACTACTAAAATTTTGATAAGTTTAGACAAATTAAATAAAGGAGATAAAGCTGTTATAAAGGATCTGATAACAGAAGAGATACCCTTAACTCTTTTGGAAATGGGTTGTCTTCCTGGAAACGAAATTACTATAATAGGTTTAGCTTCTAAAAAAGGTCCTATATATCTTAAAATTGACGAATCACATGTCTCTATTGATTCTGTTACAGCAAGTCAAGTTTTAGTAGAATTAATAAAGTAAAATGGTTAAGACAATTTCAGTTGCATTACTAGGTAATCCCAACACGGGTAAGTCTTCTGTGTTTAATACTTTAACTGGATTAAAACAAACAATTGGTAACTATCCAGGAGTTACTGTTGAAAAAAAGATAGGACTTTTTGGAATTGATAGAATAACAAATGTTCAGTTAATTGATTTGCCAGGAACCTATGGCCTTAATACTCAATCTATAGATCAAAGCATTGTATTTGAGTTATTATTAAATAAAAATAATAAGGATTTTCCAGACGTAGTAGTTGTAGTTGCAGATATAGAAAATCTAAAAAGAAACCTTCTATTATTTAGTCAGATTAAAGATCTAGAGATTCCAACAATTTTAGCAATAAACATGTCTGACCAGTTGAAGACTAAAGGAATTGAAATTGATGTACAGAAATTAGAAGAAGAATTAGATACAAAGGTTGTGCTTTTAAGTGCAAGAAAGAATCAGGGCTTTGAGATGTTAAAATCTGAGATAAAAAATTATAGAAATCTTTCGGATAAACCTGCTTTTGATATTAATGAAATTGATCCTGAATATTTTTCTAATCTTCAAAAAACTTTCTCAGGACAATCTGTATACAAATTATGGCTCTTAATTACTCAGGATATTAATTTCTCAAAACTTGAAAGAAATAAAATTGATGATAAAGGAAAATTTAAAACACAAACTGAATCATACCTAAAAAAACTCCAACAAAGAGAAACTATTAAGCGATATCAAAAAATCAATAGTCTTCTAAAAGAGACTTATGTTAAGGATCATAAAAAAGCAACTGGATTAAGAAGTGTAATAGATAGGGTATTATTACACAGTGTCTGGGGGTACCTTATTTTCTTCTCAATTTTACTTCTAATATTTCAAGTAATTTTTGACTGGAGTAGTATTCCTATGGACTTTATTGATAGTACTTTTGTTTCATTAAGTCAATCAGTTAAATCTGGTCTTCCCCAAGGAGTCTTTACATCTCTTTTAGCTGAAGGAGTAATTCCAGGTTTAGCAGGAATTTTAATTTTTGTTCCTCAAATAGCATTACTCTTTTTCTTTATTTCAATTCTAGAGGAAACTGGTTATATGAGTAGAGTTGTTTTTCTAATGGATCGAACGCTTAAGAAATTTGGTCTAGGTGGAAAAAGTTTAATACCTCTTGTGTCTGGAGTAGCCTGTGCAATTCCAGCTGTAATGGCTACACGTAATATTGAAAATTGGAAAGATAGACTAATTACAATCCTAGTAATTCCTTTTATGACATGTTCAGCTAGGCTTCCAGTCTATTTAATTTTGATATCTCTCGTAATTCCTGCTGATAAAATATTTGGAGTTAATTATCAAAGTTTAACCCTAATGAGCCTATATATTTTAGGGTTCTTATTAGCTATTATTTCATCAACCATATTAAAAACCATAATAAAGAGAGATTCAAAAAGCTACTTAGTTCTTGAAATGCCTGAGTATAAGTTACCTCTTCCAAAGAATATTTTTATAAATGTTTGGACTAAAACAAAATCCTTTATTGTAGAGGCAGGTAAAATCATTTTTGCAATATCAATACTATTATGGATAATGGCTTCTTATGGTCCAGGAGAAGAATTTAAAAATGCTGATCAAATTGTTAAAGCCCAATATGAAAATATTGAAATTTCCGAACAAGATCTTGATCTAAATATTGACGCTTATAGGTTAGAACATTCTTATATTGGAATCATAGGTAAATCAATTGAACCTGCAATTACTCCTCTTGGATATGATTGGAAAATAGGTATCGCCCTTGTAACATCATTTGCGGCAAGAGAAGTTTTTGTTGGAACTTTATCTACAATATATAGTGTTGGATCTGAAAACCAAGATACTATTAAGACTAGAATGTCTCAGGAAACAGATTCTAATGGAAATAAGATCTTTAATTTACCAACTGGTGTGTCATTAATGATATTTTATGCTTTTGCTATGCAGTGTATGAGTACATTGGCTATTGTAAAAAAAGAAACAAATACTTGGAAGTGGCCATTAATTCAGTTGTTTTTTATGACAATATTAGCTTACTTTGCATCATTATTTGTATTTCAAATATTAAGTTAAATGATAGAAATTCAATTTTTACTAGTAGTTGGTTTAGGGATTTTTGCTCTGAGGTTTCTTTATGTAAAATTCATAAAAAAGGCAAAAACTTCAGATTCAAATTGTGGGAAAGATTGTGGCTGCTAACTATTCATTATCTCTTCAATCTCATCTGCTTCAATAGGAATATCAGCCATTAAGTTAATAGGTTCTCCTTTACTTTTAATTACCACATCATCTTCAAGTCTTATTCCAAATTCTTCTTTAGGTAAATAAATTCCAGGTTCAACTGTAAATACCATATTCTCTTGAAATAGATCTTCGAGTAATCCATAATCATGAGTATCAAGTCCAAGATGATGTGAAGTTCCGTGCATAAAATATTTCTTATATGCTGGATTTTTTTTTGTCTCATCCTTTATATCAACTTTGTCAATAAGTCCTAAAATCATCAATTCTTTTGTCATAATTTCACCTACTTGCTCATGAAAAGTTTTCCAATTATTACCGATTTTTAATAGTTTTGTTGCTTCATTTTTAACTCTTAAAACTGAATTATAAACCTCCTTTTGTCTTTTTGAAAATCGACCAGATACAGGAATCGTTCTTGTCATGTCACTAGAATAATTTCCATATTCAGCACCAACATCCATTAGAATTAGATCTCCATCTTTACATTGTTTATTATTCTTTACATAGTGAAGAACATTATTGTCCTGTCCACTAGCTATAATAGGGGAGTATGCAAAACCTTTAGATGAGTTATTTATAAATTCATGAATAAACTCAGCCTCAATTTGATATTCCCAAACATCAGGTTTAATAAATTTTAAAACTCTATTAAATCCTTTTTTGGTTATTTGACAAGCTTTTTTTATTTGATTAATTTCATCCAAATGTTTTATAGATCTTAGTCTTTGAAGTATTGGATTACTTTTCGCAACTTTATGAGCAGGATATTTTTTTATTAACCAACTTATGAATCTATCTTCTCTGGTTTCTACAGGAGAATTTGCCCTATAATGTTCATTCTTGTTTATATAAAACGTATCTACTTTACTTGAAATTGAGTGAAGGATGTTTTTGAAATCTTCTACAAAGTAAACGCTTTCTACTCCAGATAATTTAGATGCCAAATCTTTACTTAATTTTTCCCCTTCCCAAATTTTAGTATGTTCATCAGATCTTCTTATAAATAAATTTTCCCTTGTTTTATTATCTTTTGAAGAAGGGTATAAAATTAAAATGGTTTCCTCTTGATCAATTCCTGTTAAATGAAATATATCCCTATGTTGTTCAAAAGGCAATTCAGTATCTGCGCTTACAGGGTAAATGTCATTTGAATTGAAAATTGCCATAGCATTCCCCTTCATTTGATCCATGAAATTCAAACGATTTCTTTTATATATTGAATTATTTAAAGGTTTATATCTCATTTATTTTTTATCAAATATCTAGAAAATTAATATAATGTTTATAATTTAAGTAAAAATTGGTATTATGAAGAACTATAAAATAATTTTCTTACTCTTATTAGCTTCAACATATAGCTATTCACAGCCTCAAGCTTCAGATTCATCTCAATTAATTGATGCATATCAAAAAAAGGAGGAATTGACAAAATCATCTAGAGTTAAAAATATTCACTTTAGAAATATAGGTCCAACTATAATGAGTGGACGTGTTGTTGCACTAGAAGTTAACCCAGGCGATCCAACTAGATTTTATGTAGCATATGCCTCGGGAGGTGTATGGTTCACTGATAATAATGGAACATCTTTTACCTCAATCTCAGAGGATTGGCCGACTCAAAATATTGGCGAAATCTCTATGGACTGGAAAAATCAAATTTTATGGGTTGGAACTGGAGAAAATAATTCATCTAGATCCTCATACTCTGGAATAGGGGTTTTAAAAACAGAACCAAATGGATCTAATTGGACCAATGTTGGATTAACCGATAGTCATCATATTGGAAAAATCATAATTAATCCAAGCGATAAAGATCATGTTATAGTTGGTGTCACAGGTCATTTATATTCTAAAAACGAGAATAGAGGTGTATATGTAACTAAGGATGGGGGTAACTCATGGAAAAGAACTCTTTATATAAATGATAGAACTGGAATTATAGATATGGCTACAGCTCCAAATAGCTTTAATATAATGTACGCATCTGCTTGGGAAAAGGATAGAAAATCATGGAATTTAGATGAAGATGGAAAACACTCAGCTATCTATAAAAGTATTGATGCAGGAGAGACTTGGAATAATATTTCGTTAGAGGAAAGTGGATTTCCAGTTGGAGAAGGAGTTGGAAGAATTGGAATTACTGTATTTGACGAAAACATAATATATGCAGTACTTGACAATCAATTTTTCAGAGATATAGATTTTGAAAATAATGATGAAGGTCTTAATAGGGATTCATTTAAAAATATGAGTATAGATGAGTTTAATAAGGTTAGTAATAAGGATTTAAAATCATTTTTAAGATCAAATAGATTTCCATCTAAATATTCTGTAGAAAAAGTAAAATCTGATATCAGTAATGGAAAAATACTTCCTTCAGATTTATATAAGTATTTGGTAGACGCAAACTCAGAATTATTTAATACTCCAATTATTGGAGCTGAAGTGTATAGAAGTAATGATGGTGGGAAAAATTGGACTAAAACACATGAATCTTTTTTAGATGGTGTTTATAACACCTATGGATATTACTTTGGTAAAATTCATGTAGACCCAAACAATAGCGATAAAATTTATACATATGGTGTTCCGATTATAACATCTGACGATGGAGGAAAAACCTTTTATAGAATTGGTAAAGAAAATGTTCATGCGGATCATCATGACTTATGGATTAATCCAAATAAACCGGGACATCTTATAAATGGCAATGATGGAGGTGTAAATATTACATATGATGATGGTAAAAATTGGATTAAGAATAATTCAACAGAGGTAGGTCAATTTTACGCAATTAATGTAGACAATGAAAAGCCGTATAATGTTTATGGAGGTCTTCAAGATAATGGTGTTTGGAAAGGACCTCATAACTCAACTGAAAATAAAAGATGGAACATGAATGGTAAATATCCATGGGAGATGATAATGGGTGGAGATGGAATGGAGGTTCAAATAGATAATAGAGATTCCAATACTGTTTATACAGGTTTTCAATTCGGATTTTATTACCGACTTGAATTAGATAAAGGAAAAAGAAAATTAATTAAGCCAGTTCATGAGCTGGGAGAGTCACCATATCGTTTTAATTGGCAGACACCTATTCTTTTGTCTCCGCATAATCAAGATATTATTTATTTTGGAACAAACCATTTACATAAGTCAGAAAACAAAGGGGATAATTGGCAATTAATTTCCAAAGATCTTACCAATGGAGGTAAAAAGGGAAATGTACCTTATGGAACAATAACCACTATTGCAGAATCATCGATTACAAAAGATCTTTTGTATGTCGGAAGTGATGATGGACTTATACATGTTTCAAAAAATGGAGGAAAAACATGGAAAAATATTTCTCAGAATCTACCTCAAGACATGTGGATTAGTAAAGTGTATCCATCCTCTCATAATGAAAAAGTTATTTATGTTTCTTTAAATGGATATAGATGGGATAACTTTTCTCCTTATCTTTTTAAAAGTGAAAACTATGGAAAAACATGGACTTCAATAAGTTCAAATTTACCAGACTCTCCTATTAATGTTATAATAGAGGATAATATAAACAACAATATTCTTTATGTTGGTAATGATCACGGAGTATACGTATCATTGGATTCTGGAATTAATTGGGAACCATTTAGCAGTGGCTTAACATCTGCAGCAGTTCATGATTTAGTTATTCAAAAAGATGAGAATCATCTATTAGTTGGAACTCATGGAAGATCAATTTATCTTTCAGAAATTGAGAAAGTTCAAAATCTTTCGGATGACATATTAAATTCATCATTACATATTTATCCAATAAAATCAATGAAAAGATCACCTTCTTGGGGAGTTAAAAGAAGCATCTGGAGTGAATCATATGATCCAAACCTTGAGTTTTCAATTTTTTCATCTTCAAAAAAAGATTATCAATTATCAATTATTGACTCTAATGGTAATACTGTTTATAATATTTCAGATAAACTAGATAGAGGGTTAAATTTTATAGACTATAATCTAAAGCATAATCAAAATAATAATGATGATTTTCTAGATAAAGGATCCTATAAGGTTTTAATTATAACTGA
>Ga0208947_1001243_pt1 | contig 11526 bp, 9 predicted proteins | sample AOAMet1_04_M0_20_2_FD_188226 | JGI IMG/M metagenome (GOLD analysis project Ga0208947, IMG submission 188226) | Ammonia-oxidizing marine microbial communities from Monterey Bay, California, USA - CAN11_04_M0_20 (SPAdes) | ecosystem: Environmental > Aquatic > Marine > Intertidal zone | place... | reverse complement strand
TCAACCTCTTAATAAAAAAACCAACTTGGTCGTTAGTTCTCTTGCTAATTGTTATAGCAACAACACTATCACAAATTCAATTCTTTTCTCTTGATGCCTCATCAGATTCACTTTCACTAGAGGGAGATGAAAACCTTGAACTCTATTTTGAAACTCAAAAGACTTTCGGTTCTGATGAGTCTCTCATTATCAGTTACACTGCAAAAAACAGCATTATCAATGCCGATCAATTAGAGCATCTTAGATCCTTTAGAGATAGATTACTCGGAATTGAAGAAGTAGACTCTGTCATCTCGATACTAGATGTTTCTTTATTTAAATCTCCACCACTCTCTCTAATTGAGCTAGCCAGTGATGTCATCACTATTGATAATGGGAAAGCTGATATGTCTTTCGTTGAAAGTGAATTCAAATCCAGTCCAATTTATGCAAATAATCTGATTAGTGCAGACCTTAGAACGACTGCACTTTTAATCCCACTTAGCTCTATAGTGGATGGTGAAATATTAAAAGGCACAATTACAAAGATACGCTCCACGATGGATGAATATCGCAATGATGCAAGTCTTTTCTTAGGCGGGGTGCCAATGATAAGAAACGATGTCATTGCCTATATAACCAGTGACCTAATTCTATTTAGTCTAGCGGTCGTTTTAATAATGTCAATTATTCTTGCGATCATTTTTCACAGTATAAGATGGGTTTTAATGCCAATTATGATTAGCGTGACTGGAGCACTCTTGATGACAGGTCTTATTGGAGCTATCGGATGGAAGGTTACAGTAATCTCTGCAAACTTTTTTTCTTTGTTACTTGTGATGACCCTCTCAGTCACAATTCATTTGGTTGTCCGATATAGAGAACTAGCTAAAAATACCCCAGAAGCTGAACTGAGTAATTTAATTAGACAAACCCTCGAACAAATGATTAAGCCATGCTGTTTAACGACAATCACCACTATCGCAGCATTTGCCTCACTTGCTATGAGCAATGTTCGCCCCGTAATTGATTTTGGACTGATGATGAGTATCGGTGTCAGTATTGCTCTTTTGATCTCTTTTATTGCTTTTCCTATTTTAATGATTTTGTTACCAAAACCAAAAATTGACAATTATATTGACCAATTTCCAATTGTTCAGAAACTGGCAATGATTACCGATAAGTTTGGTAAGCAGATGATTGTCGCCTTGATATTGCTTGTAATTGTTTCTCTGTCAGGAGTAACCAAACTAAGTGCTGAAAATAGTTTTATAGATTACTTCAAAAAATCAACTGAAATTAACCAAGGACTTAATTTTATTGACCAAGAGTTGGGTGGGACTATACCACTTGAAATTGTCTTCGATGACTTGGCTAGCGCTTACTGGGCAGATGAGGGTTTGAGAGAAGATATTCATCAAGTTCATCAGTATCTTGATAGTATTGATAGTGTAGGAAAAGTGCTCTCGATTGACACTTTCATGCAATTACTCATAGAGTCTAATAACGGCAAGGCTCCTAACGGTTTTTTACTAATGATAGGTAAAAATCAAATGCCTGAATTTGCAAAATCTCAGGTACTGAAACCTCATATCTCTGATGAAACTGACCAATTAAGGTTTGTTGCTCGAATCAAAGAGACATACCCAACACTTGATAGAAATAAGCTAATCAACGATATCAATGAAAAGCTAGTCGAAAAGTTTGGCTTCAACCCTGAAAGTTTTCACTTTACTGGATCATTTACTCTCTACAATAATCTACTTCAAAGTTTGTTTGATTCTCAAATAAAGACTATTGCGACCGTCTTTGTGATTATTTTTGTAATGTTTTTGTTTATTTTTAGATCCACGAGTCTTGCTCTTTTAGCAGTGATTCCCAACACAATTCCATCTCTTTTAATTTTAGGCACTATGGGTTTGGCTAATATTCCACTTGACTTAATGACAATAACGATTGCCGCCATAGCTATAGGAATAGGTATTGACAATGCTATTCACTACATTAACCGATTCCAAGTAGAGTTTGCTAAAGATAGCGACTATCTAGCATCAATGTATCGCACTCATGGCTCAATTGGTTTGGCAATCTTTTACACGGCAATAACGGTATCGATTGGTTTCCTTGTATTGGTTTTATCGAACTTTATCCCGAGTATTTATTTTGGTGTATTTATGGCAATTGCTATGCTAAGTGCTGTTTTGGTTAACCTTACTTTGCTTCCAAAACTCCTTATAACATTTAAACCAAAAATAAATCATTAAATCATGATTTTAAACATATTAAAGTACCCCGATAAAAGATTAAGAACTATTGCTAAGCCCGTTGTTAGTGTCGATGAAACTATTAAACAGCAAGTTAAAGATATGCTTGAAACTATGTATGAAGCTCCTGGAATCGGACTTGCTGCTACTCAGGTTAATTTTCATAAACGTATCATCGTCATTGATATCTCAGATCAATGCAACCAACCGATTTGTTTAATTAATCCTGAAATAATTGAAAAATCAGGCGAAATTGAATGGGAAGAAGGCTGCCTTTCAGTGCCTGATTACTATGAAAATGTCATCAGAGCTAATGACGTAAAAGTTCAAGCTCTCAATCAATATGGAGAAACATTTGAATTTGAAGCTAGTGAGATGCTTTCAGTATGCATCCAACATGAGATTGATCATTTGGATGGAATTTTGTTTGTTGACCACCTGTCAAAACTTAAACAAAAACGACTCAAGAAAAAAACCGAAAAGAAAGTAAAGAAGCTTTAAGATTTAATGAACATCGGACCACACTACCTTAACTCGAAAGTCTTACTTGCTCCAATGGCAGGAACCAGTGATAAGCCATTTAGAATAATGTGTAGAGAGCAAGGTGCTGCTCTAACAACCTCTGAAATGGTTGTATTGCAAAAACACCTTCTCAACACTAACAAATCTAAACATCGACTAGACTTTAATTCAGAAAAGTCACCAATCAGTATTCAAATTGCTGGCTCCGAAGCTGAAGAGCTTGCTGAATCAGCCAGACAGGCTGTAGAATTTGGCGCTGATATTATTGACATTAATATGGGCTGTCCTGCCAAAAAAGTTTGTAAAAAAGCCGCCGGTTCTGCACTAATGCAAAATGAAAAGCTAGTTGAAGATATTATCAAATCAGTCGTTAATGCGGTTGATATTCCGGTAACACTGAAGATGCGTACAGGCTGGAATGAAGAAAACAAAAATGCACCTACAATAGCTAAGTTAGCTGAAGATTTTGGTATACAAATGCTAGCAATTCATGGTAGAACTCGAGCACAAAAATATAATGGTCACGCAGAATATGAAACTGTAAAAGAGATAGTTAAACTTGTCTCAATACCTGTTATTGCAAATGGCGACATCACCACCGCAGAGAAGGCTAAAAAAGTATTAGACTTCACTGGAGCTGATGGCGTCATGTTAGGTCGTGCAACACAAGGAAACCCATGGCTAGTTGGTCAAGTTAATCAATACTTGTCGACTGGTGAGAATTCCCAACCTCCTAAACTTGAGAAAAAAATATCCTTAATACTAAAGCATATTCGCCAGATTCATGAATTTTATGGCAATAAAATGGGAACACAGTTATCCAGAAAGCATATTTTTTGGTATTCTATACACCTTGACCAAAAAAAAGGGACGGCCTTTTGGCCAAGCATTAATAGAGTGTCTGATCACTCTGAACAATATTTCAAATTTCACGAATTTTTATATTCTTTATAATGAAACAAAGAGATTTACAAGACTGTATTAATGACAAACTTGAGAAATACTTCTCGGATTTGAATGGAGAAAAAGCAAACGGTGTATTTAAAATGGTCACCAATCAAGCTGAGTCTACTACCCTAAAATTTGTTCTCGACAAAGTTAATCAAAATCATAGTGAAGCTGCAAGAATTCTTGGTATTAATCGCGCTACCTTGAAGAAAAAAGTGGCTCTTTACAAACTGTAAAACATTATAATTAATTTCACTTATATTTTGTCATCCTAAAGCATATTAAATGTCTATAAAACGCGCTCTGATTAGTGTTTCCGATAAATCAGGAATTGTTGAATTTGCTCAAAATCTTGCATCACTGAATATTGAAATTCTGTCAACTGGTGGAACGGCAAAACTGCTTCGAGAGAACAACGTCCCTGTAATAGAGGTATCAGATTACACGGGTTATCCTGAGATGATGGCTGGTCGTGTTAAAACACTGAATCCCAAAATACATGGTGGTATTTTGGCCCGAAGAGGGGTAGATGAGAAAGTAATGTCTGAAAATGAAATTAATCCTATCGATCTCGTCGTTGTTAATCTGTATCCATTCCAAGAAACTACCTCAAGACCTGATTGTAGTATTGAAGAGGCAATTGAAAACATTGACATAGGCGGCCCTGCAATGTTGCGTTCTAGTGCAAAAAATCACGCATCAGTGACAGTTTTGGTTGATAGCGCAGATTATCAATCAGTGCTCGATGAAATAAATACGTCTGGCGATACTTCATTACAAACAAGAAAAAAACTTGCATTAAAGACCTTTGAACATACAGCCCAATATGACGGTGCAATTGCCAACTACTTAGGCCGAGAAGATGACGGTTTTTCCAACACTTTAAATTTACAGTTTGTTAAATCACAAGCTATGCGCTACGGTGAAAACCCCCATCAAAATGCAGCGTTTTATAAAGAAACTAAAGTAAATGAATCATCAGTTTCTTCCAGCAAACAAATTCAAGGCAAAGAGCTCTCATTTAACAACTTAGCTGATGCTGATGCAGCCCTTGAATGTGTTCGAAATTTTGATGATCCTAGTTGTGTTATTGTTAAACATGCGAATCCATGTGGTGTAGCCACTAGAGACACTATTCTTGCAGCCTATTTGGATGCATACAAAACTGACCCAACTTCAGCATTCGGCGGCATTATTGCCTTTAATCGTGAACTCGACAAGCAGACTGTACAAAAGATTATTGAGCAACAATTTATAGAAGTAATTATTGCTCCTAGCTTAAGCAACGACGCAATAAGTGCCCTATCCAAAAAAGAAAATATTCGAGTCCTTGTATGTGGAAATTTAGATAAACAAAGACCCTCATTGGATTATAAGCGAATCTCTGGTGGCTTGTTAGTTCAGGATAAGGATTTGGGAGATCTAAACATAAACGATCTGAAATGTGTAACTCAAACCCAGCCAACCGAATCACAAATGACTGATTTATTGTTTGCATGGAAAGTAGCAAAATGCGTTAAGTCTAATGCCATTGTCTACGCCAATAATCAAATGACGATAGGGATAGGGGCTGGTCAAATGTCGAGAATCTACTCTGCGAAAATAGCAGGCATTAAGGCCGAAGAAGAGGGCCTTAAAGTCGAAGGCTCCGTTATGGCATCAGATGCATTCTTCCCTTTCCGTGATGGCATAGAAGCTGCCGCCAAAGCTGGCATTAAGGCAATCATTCATCCAGGTGGCTCAATACGTGATGATGATATAGTCGACGCAGCCAATGAACTCAGTATTGCTATGGTGTTTACAGGAATGCGCCACTTTAAGCACTAAAAGGAAAATGTTTTAAGGAAAAATTATTATGATAAAGACTGCAGGCGAATTGATAGCTGAAGCCCAAACTCAGATTGATTGTGTTGACGTAGTTTCAGCCAAAACGCTCTACGATAACGCAGAAAATCCGGTAATTATTGATGTTCGCGAGGCACAAAATGCTGAAAAATCCAAAATTAAAGATTCAATCAATATTTCTCGCGGGTTAATTGAAATGAAAATTTCCAAACATTGTCCCGATTCTGAAAGCTTAATTTTGACCCACTGTGGTGGTGGTGGTCGTGCATCTCTAGCCGCATTAACTCTACAAAAGATGGGTTATACCAATGTCCATGCTATAACAGCGACGTTTGATGATATAAAAAATGTTTTTGGCTGATCCTGTTTAAGTTCAAATTAATTAACCAATTGTTATTATTCGAAACGATTTTGACTTTCAGTAAACGAGTCTTTTGCAGAATGCAAAAACACAGCTGCTGATATTCCTGATGACCCGAATATCATACACATCACCATAATCTGATATCTAACTGCAATCAAAGGTGATACGCCTGATAATATTTGTCCAGTCATCATTCCTGGCAGAGAGACTAGCCCAACGGCTAGTAGCATATTGGTTATTGGTATCAATGATGTTCGGAGTGCAATTACTTTTGCTTTTTCATATGTCTGCCCTTGTTTAAGTTCGGACTCTAAACGTTCAGCTGATAAACTTATACTGTTCATACAGTTTGCAAATATCATTCCTCCAAGTGGAATCATAAAGCTAGGTGAATACCAAGGCTTTAATGACAACACACCTTGAGTCATCAAGAGAAGAACTGTGACTCCACCTAAAACTATTGAGTATACAGCGTTCAATAATAGTGTTTTTCGAGGCAAGGAGGTTGTTCTTAGTGAAATCCAACTGGCCACTAGGAGCATAATAATGAGTACTGTAATTACAATGTAATTACTATGGGTTTGAAAAATGTAAGTCAGTACGTATCCAATCAATAACAACTGTACTAACATTCTGAAAATCGCGTAAACGGTTGTTTTATAACCCATATTCCAACGCCGTATTATGGCAATGACCACTAAAACTGGAATAAACGCTAAAGACAAATTAACTAAAGAGATATTTTGTACAATATTGTTCATAAATAATTGATTTTATCCTTCATAGACTATGAACCCTGGATGTTTTAATATCTCAATGAAAGGCAACTTAAGCCACCATCTAATTTTTGAAACTCTGCAACATCCGTTTCTATTACCGGATAACCTGCATTCTCAATTCTTTGCTTTGTAGTTGGGTATCCTAAAGGAATTATTACTGATTCATTAACCCAAATGCAATTAGCTGCATAGCTTTCTTTTTTGGGAATTTCTATTGGATTGAATTGTTCAAATAAGGAATCGTTTATAAATTCACCACAAACAACTAAATTATTTTTCTCTAAGTATGATAAACCAGTTTTTAGATGCAGTAACTTTTTTAGAGAAATAGTTGATGCGCTCATTCTGTATTTATTTAGAATTTGGATAATTTGTTTAGCGCCTTCAAGGTTGGTTCTCTCCGATAGTCCGATATAGTAGTGATTACCAACCATCATAATATCTCCCCCTTCTATAGTTCCAGGCGCCTCTATCGCTTCAATATTATTGAATTTCTGTTTGAGTATATACTCTATTTCATTTACTTCACCTCTTCGAGAAGGTGCTCCAGGACGTGTGATAATTGCACAATTTGGCGTGATAAGTGCGACATCTTCTACAAAAGTAGAGTCAGGATATTCTTCACAGGACTCCAAAACAAAAACATCTAAACCACATTTTGTTAAAGCATCGATATATGATTGATGCTGGATAATTGCCTGTTCATAATTTGGTAATCCAAGAGTTTTTGAATCACTTAAACCCTCAACAATGCTCCTTCCTGGAGTCCTTACAATAGCATTGGTAAACATAGATTACTCATTAATTAACTTTCACCACTCTATCCAGTTGGTGTTTCGACCAATAGCCTCAAGTCCTTTTGTGAGGGTCTTTTCATCTTTTGCATAGTTTATTCGTATACATTGGTGCTGGTGGTTCCATTCTTCATCCAAGCCAATAAAAAAATCATGCCCGGGTATGATGTAGACGCCTTCATCTTTAAGGTTTTTGTAGAGTTGTTCGGACGTTATTGACAAATTTGGAAACCAAAGCCACATAAAAAATGCACCTTCAAGTTTATGAAGATATACATCCGTATCAGCAAGAATAGTATTAAAAAGACTGACTGCAGTTGTCGCCTTTTCTTCGTAGTAAGGTCTTATAACCTCTTGACAAAGTCGCAGCAATTCCTGATCCTTGATCATTCTTGTGAGCAAGGTAGGTCCAACACTACTTGGCGCTAAAGCCATAATTCCACTTATTCTACTTAAAGCTTCAATGGTCTCATGATTAGCAATAACGATTCCAGTTCTAAGACCCGGAAGACCAAGCTTTGATAGCGACATGCACAAAATAATGTTGGCATTCCACTTCAGTGATGCTTGGGTATAAATAGCACCTGGAAAGGGTTGTCCATAGGCATTATCAATAATCAATGGAACCCCATACTCTTGAGCAATTGAATCTAATTGATTGAGCTCTTCATCTGTAATAACGTTGCCAGTAGGATTTGTCGGTCGTGAGATACAAATTGCACCTATATTGCTGGATTTCACAACAGAAATCAATTCTTCGAAATTGATTTGATATTTAAATTGCTTATCATCCAACATCTGGATTTTGGGCTTTATCGAGACAAACATGTCGTCTGTAATTCCCTGATCTGCATAGCCAATATATTCAGGTACTATTGGCAACAGAATTTTTTTATGGGAGCCATTTGACATTTCTCCTGCAAACAAATTAAAGAGACTGAAAAAACTACTTTGAGAGCCGTTTGTAATGGCTATATTTTTCTCATCCAACGCCCAATCATAGTGGTCGTTAAGCATCACCACTAGTGCTCTAATAAACTCCTCACTCCCTTGCGGACCGTCATAAAATCCAATCATTTGATCAACACCGGAGCCGGCAATGAGTTTTTGTAGCTCATCCACAAATTTATCATGCGCAGCTGGAATGATTGCTGGATTACCACCTCCTAGCATCACTGTATTTGGATCATTACTGTGATTAGCTTTCCCAAGGTCAGCCATCAACTGGGCAATGCCACTCTCTCTAGAAAACCTTTTGCCAAACTTTGAGTAGTCTGTTTTAGTCATTTTTCTGATGTAGAAATATTTATTGGAGGATGTTTTTAACGAGTTGAATCCAGTAACTAGCTCCAATGGGAAGTATTTCGTCATTAAAGTCGTATTGCGTGTTATGTAATAAACAACCACCTTTAGGGCTATCTTCAGGAACCAATCCGTTGCCAATCCAGATATAGGCGCCCTCTGATGCATTCAACAAAAAGGCAAAATCTTCAGATCCCATAGTTGGCTGTTCGTTTCTCAGAACGTTATTTTCACCAACTATCATAGCAGCAGCATTAGCGCAAACCTCAGCATGCTTTGGTGTGTTGATTGTTGCAGGGTAGTTTGGAACCGATTCAAATGTTGCACTCGCTCCCATGGATTGACTAACACCTTCAACAATGTTCTTTATTTTTTCCTTAACCTCATCACCCACTTGTTTACTGAAGTATCTTAAAGATCCAGTTAATTGCATATCGTCAGGGACGACATTAGAAACAGTGCCAGCATTGACCATCGTTATACTCACAACTGCAGAATTAAGTGGTGCCACATTTCTAGCAACGACGCTTTGAAGTGCACTAATAATTTGAGCACCAACAACAACGGGGTCAATACACTTGTCAGGCATTGCGGCATGACCACCTTTTCCTTTAATGCTTATGTTAAGTGTTTCATTGGCAGCCATCACTGCTGTATCATGGACAGCGAATTGCCCCTCGGCTATACCTGGAAAATTATGCATACCGTATACAGCTTGACATGGAAACTTATCAAATATCCCCTCTTCAAGCATCACACGTCCTCCGCCACCACCTTCTTCAGCGGGTTGAAAGATAAAATGCACTGTACCTGAAAAATCATTATTTTCTTTAAGATAAATAGCAGCCCCAAGAAGCATCGTTGAATGGCCATCATGACCACAAGCATGCATCTTTCCATCATGAACCGATTTATAACTAAAATCATTAAGTTCTTGAATTGGGAGGGCATCCATATCAGCACGAAGACCAATGACATTACCATCGCGCTGGCCATGAACTGTTGCAATAATACCGGTGACAGCTAATCCGCGATGAATCTCAATATCATAAGATTGCAATACGGATGCAATATAATCGCTAGTTATTTTTTCTTTAAAACTAAGTTCTGGATACTGATGTAGATGGTGTCGCCAAGTCACCATTTGTTCATGTAAGTCAGACTTGTTTGCAATTGTTGACATAAGTTTCTTCTTTAAAAAGTTCGAATATTAAACCATATTTGAATGGAAAATACTCACTAAAATTTAAGATTAATATTATATAAAAGTCAACCAACTAAAAGAAAAATTATCATCCCATGTCATAACAATTATGTCACGGGATTATATTTTGTTATGACCTTAAGCATTCATTTGTTGGATCAAAGGGTGACTCTTCTATGACTATAGCTTGGTACTTTTTGCCCAATATTTCAATCTCAAGTTCAGTACCAACCTTTGCCAATTCAACCCTTACCAATCCAAGTGCTAGTGATTTTCCACAACGCCATCCGTAACCACCAGAAGTTCCTCTTCCGACAACTTCACCATCTTTATAGATGGCTTCAGAACCGCGTGCATCAGCGTCAACAACACCCAAAACTTCCATAGTAACAAAGCCATTATCTGAACCACGCTGCTGCCATTCCTCCAATGCAGTTTTACCAATAAAATTAGCTTCTTTATCGAACCGGACAAAACGATCAAGACCAGATTCAAAAGCAGAATATTCAATCGACATCTCTCTTGGTATTAAACGGTAAGATTTTTCTAAACGCATACTATCCATTGCACGAATTCCAAATGGCTTAATATCAAATTCTGCTCCTGCTTCCATTACTTGGTCAAAGATGTAGTTCTGCATTTCTATTGGATGATGTAGCTCCCAGCCCAGCTCACCAACAAAATTAACTCTAAGTGCTTCAGCAGTTGCATATCCGACATTAATCTTTTTACCAGTTAACCATTTAAAGCTTTCATTAGATAAATCAGTATCAGTTAGTTTTTCTAAAACATCACGTGATTTTGGTCCTGCAACGACAAGTACTCCAGTCTGAGTAGTTACCCGCTGAATATTGACACTACCATCTTTTGGCGCAAGCTTAAATAAATAATCATGGTCATGAGCCTCAAACGCACCCGCAGATACCAAGTAATAGCTTTGTGGAGCCGTTTTATAGACTGTAAATTCTGCACGAACACCTCCATTTAATGACAACATATGAACCAAGCTAATACGTCCAATTGCTTTTGGCATTTTGTTTGCAAATATGTACTCTAACCATGCCTCAGCACCTGGCCCTTTGACGACACATTTTGCAAATGCAGACATATCCAATAGTCCAACTTTTTCGTTTACGTGTTTGCATTCATTTCCAACATGCTCAAAATAGTTTGAACGCCGAAAAGAATTCTTCTCTACAATACGTCCATCATCTAAAGGCTTCGAATGGTTTTTATTAAGAAGTACTTTAGATGGATCCGATTGATTCAGTTCTTCACTGGTAAGTTCATAGTCAGCACTTGGCATAAACCAGTTAGGTCGCTCCCAACCATAAACAGAACCAAAAACAGCTCCCAATGCTTTCATTCGATCATAACAAGGGGCTGTTTTTAATGGTCTTGCACCACCACGCTCTTCATCTGGGTAGTGTGTCGTAAAGACATTTGAATATGCCTCTTCATTTTTTTCCTTTAAGTAACCACGAGTTGCATAAGGTCCAAACCTACGAGGATCAACCCCCATCAT
>Ga0208947_1001241_pt1 | contig 11556 bp, 6 predicted proteins | sample AOAMet1_04_M0_20_2_FD_188226 | JGI IMG/M metagenome (GOLD analysis project Ga0208947, IMG submission 188226) | Ammonia-oxidizing marine microbial communities from Monterey Bay, California, USA - CAN11_04_M0_20 (SPAdes) | ecosystem: Environmental > Aquatic > Marine > Intertidal zone | place... | reverse complement strand
CTATACATTCCATTTTCATCTCTCAAACATCCGTCCCCTGTAAAATATTTATCTTTAAAAGCAGAAAAATAAGTTTCCTTAAATCTAGCATGATCTCCATAAATTGTACGAGATATGGAAGGCCAAGGGAATTTAATACATAATCTTCCCTTTGCTGGATTTCCTGTGATTTCATCACCTTGTTCATCTACCAAAGACGGTTGAATTCCTGGTAATGGTAGAGTTGCAAAAGATGGTTTTGATGGAGTAACTCCTGCTAAATTAGAGATCATGATTCCTCCGGTTTCAGTCTGCCACCAAGTATCTACAATTGGACAGTTTCCTTTTCCAATTTTCTCATCATACCAATGCCATGCATCCTCATTTATTGGCTCACCAACTGTTCCTAAAACTTTTAATGAAGATAAATTATAAGGAGATATAAATTGAGATCCTTTTGATTCTAAAGAACGAATTGCTGTTGGTGCTGTATAAAAAATATTTACTTTGTTTTCTTCTACTATTTTCCAAAATCTTCCTGCATCCGGATAAGTTGGAACTCCTTCAAACATCATAGTTGTCGCTCCTGCCAAAAGTGGTCCATAAACTATATAGGAATGTCCCGTAATCCATCCAATATCAGCAGTACACCAATAAATATCCCCTTCATTATACTGAAAAACATTTCTGAAAGAAAATTCTGTATAAATCATATATCCTGCTGTAGAATGCACTATTCCTTTTGGTTTCCCGGTAGAACCGGAAGTGTATAAAATAAAAAGAGGATCCTCAGAATCCATAACTTCAGCAGTACAATTTTTACCTACTTTTGCCATTTCGTTTCCCCACCAAACATCTGTACCATCTTTCATTTCAATGTCTGAATTTGTTCTTTTCAAAACAATACATTTCTCAATGGAAGGAGTATTTTTCATTGCCTCATCCGAAATATATTTTAATGGTGTTATTTTATCTCCTCTATACGCGCCATCAGAGGTAATAAGGATATTACAATTTGCATCATTTATTCTGTCGGATAATGATTTTGAAGAAAATCCTGCAAAAACAACTGAATGAATTGCTCCTATCCTAGCACAAGCCAAAACAGCAATAGCAAGTTCCGGAACCATTGGCATATACAAACAAATTCTATCTCCTTTTTTTGCCCCATTGTTTTTTAATACATTGGAAAATCTGCAAACTTCTAAGTGTAATTCTTTATACGATAAACATCTACTTTTTTCCTCTGGATTATTTGCAATCCATTTTATTGCAGTCTGATCTCCTCTTTTTCCCAGATGACGATCCAAACAATTTTCTGTAATATTTAATTTTCCTCCTTCAAACCATTTTACTTCTGGCTTAGAAAAGTCCCAACTCAATACATTATCCCATTTCTTTTTCCAAAGAAAATTATTTGCCTTTTCTTCCCAAAAGAGTTCTGGATCTTTAATACTTTTCTGATACTCTTTTTTGTATGTTTCAAAATCTAATATTCTTTTATCATGCATTCAACAAAGATAATAAAAAAATAAAAATAAGAAGTTCTCCAATCTAAAGAAAATTGTAAATTGGCATGCGAAATATAAAACAAAAATTATGAAAAGAATTTTACTATCATTAGGTGCTATTTTAACAATAAGCATGAGTGCTCAAGACTGTTCAGAGTTATTTATCTCAGAATATATTGAGTCAATTAATAATAATAATGCTATTGAAATATATAATCCTACCAACTCATCTATCGATCTTGCTGGATATACTATAAATAGATATAGTAATGGAGCAAGTTCTGGGCCTGAATCATTTCAATTAGGAGGGACAATTGCTTCAGGAGATGTAATTGTTATTGGAAATGGACAACTTGATTCAATTGATCTTGGAACATATTGGTCAGTTCCTGTGGATCCTGTTTTTTATGCATTGTTAGATGATCATTGTAACGGTGACTATGATGCAAATTCAACATTCTATTTTAATGGAGATGACGCAATGACACTTGAAAAGAATGGAAATATTATTGATATTTTTGGGAAAGTAGGAGAAGATCCCGGATCTGCTTGGACAGATGACGCTTCAGCTGGATATACAGACGCAAATGGAGGGACTTGGTGGACAAAAAGACAAACTCTTATAAGAAAATCATCTGTAAAGCAAGGGATAACACAAAATCCTGTTTTATTTGACCCTACTTCAGAATACGATTCTTTACCAGACCAAACTTATACTGAAATGGGATCTCATAATTGTGATTGTATTACAACTTCAATTAATAATAAAGATGTTACATATGTAATATATCCAAATCCTACTCCAAAAGGGGGAAATGTTGTAATAAATTCGAAATCTGCTATTTCATATATTGAAATATATAACATGCTAGGAGAAAGAATCATCTCAGAAAGAACATCAATAGTTTCAACAGAAATGTTGTTAAAAGGCACTTATTTGATTAACGTTTATTTTGAAGATGGTAAATCCGTAAGAAACAAACTTATTATAGATTAATCTATATACAAACTATAAAGAATGTTGATGAAGAACCATCAGCATTTTTTTAGAACAAAATTTTTTCATGAAACAATATCTACTTCTAATTCTCAGTCTTTTTGCTGCTATTACCTATGCACAAAACACTACAATTAATGGTAGTGTAATAGATGCTAATACTGGAGAATCTTTAATAGGAGCTTCTGTTGTATATGGGAAAGGGATGGGAGTTGCTGCCGATTATGACGGGAACTTTGTATTTTCAGTTCCTAGTGGTGATAGAAAAATAACTGTTTCCTATGTAGGATATCTTCAAGAAAGTAAATCCATAAAAGCTGAGGGGAAATCTGTTACAGTAAAATTCAAATTAAAACCTATGCAGCTTTCAGAAGTTCATATTGTATCGGATGTAGCCAGAGACAGAGAAACTCCTGTTGCTTTTACTACAGTTTCCTTAAAAAAGGTAAATGAAGAATTAGCTTCTCAAGATATTCCTATGATTTTAAATTCAACTCCAGGTGTTTACGCTACTCAAAGTGGAGGTGGTGATGGAGATGCTAGAATAACAATTAGAGGATTTAATCAAAGAAATGTAGCGGTTATGATTGACGGTATTCCCGTAAATGATATGGAAAATAGTTGGGTTTATTGGTCCAATTGGTCTGGATTGGATGCAGTAACTTCAAACATACAAGTTCAAAGAGGATTGGGAGCCTCAAAAATTGCCATTCCGTCTGTTGGAGGAACAATGAATATACTCACAAGAGGAATAGGAAACAAACAAAGTGGAACTATAAAACAAGATATCGGTTCTTTTGGTAGATTAAAAACTTCTATTGGATATAACTCAGGTAAGATGGATAATGGTTGGGGGTTCACTCTAGCAGGTTCTTATAAGAGAGGAAATGGCTTTGTGCAAGAAACTTGGACTGAAGGGTATTTTTATTATGCAAAAATTCAGAAAGAAATTGGAAACCATACCTTTACACTTTCTGCAATGGGAGCTCCACAAAAACACGGTCAAAGAAGTTATAAAAGCAATATTGCAACTTACGACACAACTTTCTCTCAATCATTAGGAGACACCTCTTCTTTTGAAGGAAGAATTATAAATCAAGGTATTGACTACAACAAGCATTGGGGCGATATTGATAGATGGACATTAAATTCTAATGGAGACACAATACATAACAATTCTATTTTGAATACTAAACAAAATTATTTTCATAAACCACAATATTCTTTAAGACATTTTTGGGTAGTAAATGATAAATTCTATATCTCAAATATTTCGTACGCTTCTATTGGTAATGGTGGTGGTACTGGAATAAGTGGTAATACAAATAACTATGATGATTATGGACAATACCACTTACAGGATGCTTATAATGGAAATATAAATAATATAGATGTTCTTTATTCTGATGATGAAAGTAAGTCGAGTACTTATTTAAGAAGTTCAATAAATAATCATTATTGGTACGGTCTGCTTTCTACCGTTAATTATAACCCCTCTGAAGAGATATCAATTTCTGGAGGGTTAGATTTAAGAACATATAAAGGGGAACATTATAGGGAAGTTTATGATCTATTAGGAGGAAATTATGCAATTGATGAATCAAATGGACTTCAATTAACTCAAATAAAAAATGTAGGTGATATTGTAGGGTATCATAATGATGGGTTCGTAAAATGGTTAGGTGGATTTGGGCAAGTAGAATATAATAATGGTAAAGTTTCAACTTTCTTTAATCTTTCAGGATCCAACTCTGGATACAGACGTCATGATTACTTTAAAAAGAAAGATCTGGTTTTATCTGACACAACTTTTACTGAAGCATTAGGAACTTCTGTTACTACTGAAATAGAATATAATAATGCAGGGAATATTATTGGAGCTCATAAAACAATGAATCTTGATACAGTTTTGTGGAACGGGCAAACATATACTATGTATTCTGATGAAGCGAGAGATGCAATAACAGATTGGGAATGGATAAAAGGATTTACTGTTAAAACAGGAGCAAACTACAATGTTGATGAATTAAATAATGTGTTCTTCAATATTGGTTACATCTCTAAAGCTCCAAGGTTTAATAATGTTTTTGACTATAGTAATCAACTTTTTAGAGATATACAAAACGAGAGAGTTAAAGCTGTTGAGGGAGGGTACTCCTATCGTTCTAGGTTTTTATCTGCTAACTTAAACGGATATCATACCTCATGGATAAATAAGCCTTCTAATGGAGGAGTTACAATTGAAGTAGATGAGGTTCCATATAAAGCAAACATCAATGGAATGAATGCTCTTCATCAAGGAATTGAAATAGATTTTGCGTATAAACTAAGTAATAAATTAACTTTTGAGGGTCTTGTTTCATTAGGAGATTGGAGATGGACTTCATCTGACACTGTTCGTTTTTATGATGATGACAATAATCCTGTAATTGATGAATCTGGGAATGAGATTATTGTAACTTTTGATGCTGAAGGTGTTCATGTTGGTGATGCTGCCCAAACTCAATATGGAATTAGTTTCCGATATGAGCCAACAAGCAACTCTTACTTTAAAATTAGAGGCACTTATTTTGATGATTACTATTCTGAATTTGACCCTTTAAGTTTAAATGGAGTAAATTCTGGGAGAGAAAGTTGGAAGATACCTGCTTATCAGTTAGTAGATTTGCATGCAGGTTATAAAATAAGTATAACTCCAAAAAACAAATTAGATATTAAATTTAGTGTTCTGAATCTATTAAATGAAATTTATATTTCTGATGCACAAAATAATGACCCTTACAATGCCAACTATCAAGATTTTGACGCGAAATCTGCTGGAGTATTTTTCGGACTTGGTAGAAGATTTAACGTTTCAGCAAAAATTAATTTTTAAAAAGTAAAATATGAAAAAGATAACGATATTTATTTTATCCTCATTACTATCAATAGTAAGTTTTTCCCAAAACATTGCTACTGCCAGAGCCCAAGGTGTTGGAGCAACAGTTTCAATTACTGGAGTAGTAACAAATGGTGATGAGCTTGGTCCTATCCGATACATTGAAGATGGAACCGGAGGATTAGGTCTTTATGATCCAACTGCACTTGCAGGAGTAGTAAGAGGAGATGAAATTACTGTAAGTGGTACATTAGTAGATTACAATGGACTAATGGAGATGACTCCAGTAACTTTAACATCTACAATTTCTACTGGAAATTCAATTACTCCACAATTAATTACTCCTATTCAAATAGGTGAACTTACCGAAAGTGAATTAATTCAAATTGATAATGTGATTTTTAATAGCGGAGGTTCTCTTTTCACAGTTGGAACACACGATTTTTCGTCAAATGGAGAAACAGGTAAAATTTATATCAGAACTGGTAGTCCACTTGAAAACTCACTTATCCCAATGGGTCCAGTTACTTTAATTGGTATTTCATCTCAATATACATTTAATGTTCCCGCAAATGATGGGTATCAGATTCTACCTAGAGATTCTTCTGATATAATACCTACTGGGAATTTATTGTTTACTTCTGGGATTACTCAATCAAACATTACAACGAGTAGTTTTGATTTAAGATGGACTACTTCTGACAGCTCGACAACAGCTTGTTTTTATGGGACAACCTCTGCGCTTGGTAACAATCTAGATTTCGGAGGGAATACTATGAGTCATACACTATCTTTAACTTCTTTATCAGACGCTACGATTTACTATGTTCAATGTTATTCTGTAAAAGGAGCTGATACTGCATTTTCGAATATTGGAGTATATATAACAGCTTCTAACTCATCTGGAAAAATAAGACCTTATTTTAATCATTCCGTTGATGTGTCCTATTCTTCTGGAGTAGATGCGCAGAATATCTCAACTTATTTTAACGACACCATAAAAGCGTATATGGATTTAGCGCAAAATACATTAGATATTTGTGTTTATAATGCTTCTGATGCAACAATTGCTGGAGCAATAAATGATGCTCATAATAGAGGGGTACAAGTAAGGTATATTGCAGATGATGATGTAGTCAACTCTATGATATCAAGTTTAGATCCAAATATTCCAGTTGTTTACAGAGATAATAGTGTGGCTGGAATTATGCATAATAAATTTATTATTGTTGATGCAAATTCGACTAATAATTCTTGGATAATGGGAGGCTCTACAAATTGGACAAATCCTTCAAATTTATTTAATGATTATAATAACATTATCTTTATACAGGACAAATCAATAGCGCAGGCTTACACTACAGAGTTTAATGAAATGTGGGGTGGAGTTTTTGGATCAAATAAAGAAGATAATACTCCTCATCTATTTAATGTAAATGGTACAGATGTAGAAGTTTATTTCTCTCCTTCCGATCAAACTACATCACATATATTACAATTTATACATAATGTAGATTATTCTTTAGAATTTGGACTATTATCATTCACTAGAGACGATATTGGATCATCTATAATTGATAAAGAGGGGGAATTTGGTGTAAATATTAGAGGAATAATTGAAATGCAAAATGGAACTGGAAGTGAATACGACAATCTGATAAATGGTGGAGTAAATGTAAGATCTCATATGGGAGTAACTCATTCATTTCATCATAAATATGCTATCGCAGATGTTGGAGTGTCTGCATCAGATCCTACAGTACTTACAGGTTCTCATAACTGGAGTTCTAATGCAGAAAATAGTTCAGATGAAAATACTATTATTATACATGATCAAACAATTGCTAATATTTACTTACAAGAATTTGAAAAAAGATGGGGAGAACTTATATCAACAAATACAAATGAAATATCAGATCTGAAAATTAAAATTTTCCCAAATCCTTCTCTAGGTAAGGTAACTATTATTACAGAAAGTATGATTGATGTAATAAACATTTATGATATAAAAGCTAAATTTGTACAAAGTACTACATCAAATAATTTTGAAATTTTATCTAGTGGAGTTTACTTTATTAAAATCACATTAGATAATGGAAATTATACTATCCGAAAATTAATAATTCAATAAGAAAATATAAATCTACTAAAAGCCTTTTCTTACTAGAAAGGGCTTTTTTTATATAAAACACTCAGAATCATAAATAAAGAGTAATTTTGCAAAAATTTTAATATATGACATTTTCTGAAATAGGATTAAACAATAACATCCTAAAAGCAATTACAGATTTAGGATTTGAAACCCCTACTCCTATACAACAAGAAGCAATTCCTTTTGTTCTTGCAGAAGAAACTGATCTAATTGCTCTTGCACAAACTGGTACAGGAAAAACTGCTGCTTTTGGATTACCTATAATTCAGAAAATTAATGATAGCAGAAATCAAACTCAGTCAATAATACTTTGTCCTACTAGGGAGTTGTGTTTACAAATTACAAAAGATTTGGAAACATATTCCAAATATATAAAGAAACTGAAAGTTACTGCAGTTTATGGTGGAGCAAATATACAGACACAAATCAGAGCTCTTAATTCTGGGAGTCAGATTGTTGTAGGAACTCCAGGTAGGGTTATCGATCTAATAAATAGAAAGAAATTAAAATTAAAAGATGTTGAATTTGTTGTTTTAGATGAGGCAGATGAGATGTTAAATATGGGATTCAAAGATGATCTGGATACTATTTTGGCCGAAACACCAGAAGAAAAACAAACTCTTTTATTCTCGGCAACTATGCCAAAAGAGGTAATGAGAATTACAAAGAATTACATGTTCTCTCCTAAAACAATTGAGGTTGCTAGAAGAAATGAAGGAGCTACTGATGTAGAACACCATTACTATATGGTTAATGCAAGAGATAGATATAACGCTCTTAGAAGAATTTGTGATGTAAATCCTGATATTTATGGTATTGTTTTCTGCAGAACTAGAAGAGAAACAAAAGAGGTTTCAGAAAAATTGATGCAAGACGGATATAATGCAGATGCTATTCATGGTGAATTATCTCAACAACAAAGAGATCATGTTATGGGAAGATTCAGAAAGAAAACTCTTCAAATACTAGTAGCAACAGATGTAGCTGCTAGAGGAATTGATATTAATGAACTTACTCATGTAATAAATTATAATTTACCAGATGATAATGAAATATATATACACAGATCAGGCAGAACAGGAAGAGCAGGAAACAAAGGTATTTCTATTATCATTTCTCATAGTAGAGAGAAAAGAAAATTACAATCTATTGAAAAAATGTTGAAGAGAGAATTAATTCTCAAAAAAGTTCCTGGAGGAGATGAAATTTGCGCTATACAATTAATAAAATTAATTGATAAGATTGTAAAAACAGATGTCAGTCCTCAAATAGAAAAACACTTACCAATAATTGAAGAGAAACTCTCTCACTTAGATAAAGAAGATTTAGTGAAACACTTTGTATCAGCAGAGTTTAACAGATTCTTATCTTTCTATAAAAACGCTCCAGATTTAAATATTACGGCATCAAAAGGAAGAGATAGTGTTAGAGAAAGAGGAAAAGATAGTGGAAAAAACAGAAGAGGACATTCTGATGAAGGATTTACAAGATTCTTTATCAACCTTGGTAAAACACATAAATGTGAACCTCAAAATTTAATCGGATTAGTAAACGAGTATACTAGAAATAGAAATTTACAAATCGGAAAAATTGACATCCTACAAGGATTCTCTTTCTTTGAGGTAGAATCATCTGCGGAAAAAGACGTATTAGAAGGATTTTCGGATAGCCAATGGAATGGATATAAGCTTACGGTAGAGATTTCAAAACCAAAAAAGGATAGTGGAAAAAGAAGAGAAAAATCAACAAGATCTGATAAGAGGAGAACAGGTTTTAGTGGAAATAAAAGAAGTGAAAGAATAGATAGTAAAAGTTCTGGAGGAAGAAAATCTTTTAAAAGTAGATTTAAAGAAAATAATTCATCTGCTGGAAGTAGAGGAAAAAGACGTTAGTTCTTCTTTCCTATCACAAAATCTTTAAGATAAAAAGGTTCAAAATAAGCTACATCTTCAAAATCTTTATTATTATACTTTTCTAAAGAAAGTATTCCCATATATGTAGCAGAAGGAGAAAAATTATCTGTAAAATATGCATTTCCTGAAGTTAATACATCCTTGCATTTATTAGATCCGTCACCAAAAAAAAGAACCTTGTTTTTTAATTCTTTGTTATAGGAATTTTCATCAATAATATCTGCCATCACTGCTCTTAATTGATTATTATCTTTATCATAAAATGATGAAAAAACTTCCATTCTTCTGGCATCAATCATAGGACAATATAAATCATAATTTGATTGTTTTTGACTCATATAAAAAGCCATGGACCGTAAAGTAGATACGGAAATAAGAGGACGATTTAAAGAGTAACTCAGACCCTTAGCTGTTGACACTCCAATCCGTAATCCAGTATAAGAACCAGGACCTTTACTAATAGAAATTGCATCCAAATCCACCAATGTATAATTAGATTTTTTTATTACATCTTCTACAAAAAGTGTAAGAGTTTCAGAATGAGAATGCTTTTCAGATAATAATGACTTTTCTGAAATCAAATTACTCCCAGAAAATAAAGCAACAGAGCAATTTTTTGTAGAAGTCTCTATATTTAGAATTAAAGGCAATTTAGAAGTCATAATATCTATTAAACAAATCTGATTTTAGTGCAAAGAAAATGAAATTTTTATGATCGATACTATAATCATCCTCTAACATTCTGTAAACATATCCTCCCTGAATTTTTAGATTTGTTCTCGGATTAAATAAATAAGAAATAGTTAGTTTATTATAAAATAATCAAAGCAAATAAAAAAAGGGGGAATCTCTAGAGATAAATCTTAAAGATTATTTAAAGAAAGATAATAGCTTCATAGTAGTAGATCGCGCAAAAGAGGCCATTGGTAGGACAATAAACAAAATAGCCAAACTAACCATTATATAAAAAGACAAAGTAACATATTCAACAATTAAATAACATATTCCTGTTAAAACAGCAGAATACATAACAGCAAAAAAGGATGCCCAGCCATGATTAAAATCTTTATCGACTAAAAGATGATGAATATGATTTCTATCCGCTGAAAAAGGGGGTTTTCCTGAAAGGATTCTAACTAAGAAAACTCTTAATGTATCAACTGAAGGATATGCTAATATGCAAAGTATAAATACAGGATTGATTACTCCTGAAGGTTCTATTTTCATACTACACGCTCTTATTGCACAACATGCAATAATAAAACCAATCATTAAACTTCCACCATCACCCATAAATATTCTTGCAGGTGGCTTGTTATATAACCAAAATGCTAATAAAGATGAAAATCCAGCGCATGCAAGAGTACAGTCATAATATTTCCCGTTGCAGTAAAAAATAATGGCAAATGATATTAATATGAATAGCCCTAAAGAAGCAGCAAGACTATCTAGACCATCTGTTAAATTAAATGAGTTAATAATAAAGATTATCACACTTATAGAAAAGATTACTGAAAACAGATATGGAAGCTCATATAAACCTAAAACACCATGAAAATCTGATATTCTCAAATCTCCAATATAAACAACTAAGGTAGATACTAATAATTGAACAAAAAATCTCAAATACGAACTAAGTTCACTTATATCATCTAATAAGCCCATAACAAACATAATAATTGAACCTGCAGTAACTATAAGATAAGCCTTAATCTGAGTTTCAAACTCATTAGAGATTTCAAAATTCTGATAAGAATCAAAGAAATAAAATAATATATATTGGTTTGCTAAAAGAAGGCCTGCAAAGATAGCCATCCCTCCTACATTTGGTGTAAACCCCTCATGAGCATTTCTACCTCCACCACCAGCAAGAAATCTCTTATTAATAGCTAATTTTATAATTGAAGGCATTGCAAAAAAGGTGCCTAAAAAGCTAATTAAAGAAACTATAAGAATAAAATTCATATTTTCTTGTTAACTCCAATTTCAGAAACTCCACTTCCCTCCCATTTCACATCAATTCCAATTACATTAAAAGCATATTCTGCAAATTGACCTGTATAAGCTTTAGATAAGTAATCCCCATCCTGACCTCTAATTCCCGTAATAATCGCCTTCTTCATTTT
>Ga0208947_1001240_pt1 | contig 11556 bp, 8 predicted proteins | sample AOAMet1_04_M0_20_2_FD_188226 | JGI IMG/M metagenome (GOLD analysis project Ga0208947, IMG submission 188226) | Ammonia-oxidizing marine microbial communities from Monterey Bay, California, USA - CAN11_04_M0_20 (SPAdes) | ecosystem: Environmental > Aquatic > Marine > Intertidal zone | place... | reverse complement strand
CCATATAGGACCCCGCGATGTTTACATCAAATCCAAGATTGAGGGGGTTGGCGCCGGGAGTTCCCTGAGCCCCAAAATGCGCTTTACCAGCATGGATAGTGCGGTAGCCTCCGTCGCGTAACAGCGTTGGTAAACACGTCTCAGCAATGCTTCGCGGTGTTGTGTCTCCGGCAGGTTGTAATCCGTTTAAGTTCCAGTTCGCCGGCAAGTACTGCTTCCCGGGACGGGATGGACTGGTGTCCTTGCGAAGCGTCCAGCAAGTAACTTTGTGGCGAGCTGCGTTTTGTCCCGTCATTAAACTGACGCGTGAAGGCGAGCAAATCGAACATGCGTACGCGTTAGTGAATTGTAAGCCTTGCGACGCCAGTTTTTCCATGTTGGGCGTGCGGTAGTCACGGTTGAGCAACGTCTCTTCTGTGTGAAACGGAACCGATGTGTCTTGCCAACCCATATCGTCAACAAAGAAAAACAAAATGTTGGGTGGCTGTTCCATCGCCTTGGATGGGTTCCCAACGCAGAAAGCGACAAACGCAAGAAAACATCTGATGGCAACTTGCATGGCAAACTCATCCGGGTGTTTAGGAAATCATTGAGCGAAAGAAATCATTCAGGGCAACCGGGCGTCCTGCTAATTTAGGCAACGGAACGCCCTGTTGGCTTTGCTTAAGGTTTGACTCAGTGTCTTTTACGTAAAATGAACCCACGCAAGTTTCCCATTATTTGCGAACGCCAGAATTAAACCCGGAATTATGGTTGGGCGGGATCTTCTAAATCGCAATTTGCAAGGCTCAGTAACGCCATGGCCGTTCCATAGACGCGACCCAATTCGTGTGAATCAACAAAACAGCCATCCAGTTCGGGCAAGTTCATAACCAGTGATTTTTGAATTTCAGCACAACGTTTTCGGAGGTCACGGTCCGTTAAGTTCCGGATTGTTTCACTTCTGGCACGCATGTCATACCAGAAAAAGAAGCCACCGTAGGCAAGCGTTGAGGTGTGGTCGTCGTATTTTAAAGCGATGTCGAGATTGTCATGGAAATCAAGTGACTTTTTGACCGCGGTGTTGAGTGCAGTGTCATTTGATTTGTCCCAGACAAAGAGGCCAAGCTCGCACAGCGGCATTCGACCAGCCGACGCAGCGAAGTCTTTTTCCGTTCCTTCGTTATTGCGTTTTCGACGACCGCTACTGTAGGGAAAAGCTCCATTGGCAAATCGATCCGATAGAAGTGACTGCAGGCCTTTATCAATTTTTGTCGAATCAATTTTGGCACCCAGCGTGTTCGCTTCTGCAAGGGCGACCAGAGCGGTGGCTGTGACGAACGGATTGTTGTACTCGTGATACCAGCCTCCTCCTCGGGATTGAACGCCTTCGAGCAGTTCAACCGTTTTTTGTTGGCTTAATCTTAACTCCTCTAAGGGAACTCCTAGGTTGGTCTTCGGTAATTCAAGGCAGCGGGAAAGAAATCGCAGCCGGAATGCGTAGGCCCAGAGGATTTCGTCCCGGTCGATCTTATTAATGCGAGAGTCATCGGTTGTAAATTCAATTGCTCGTTTGATTGCGGCGGGGAGGCGACGTTGAAGTCGTTCTGGACAGTCAGGGCGTTGCAAGGCCTCGAGCATTGCCATTCCGGCAAGCGCCGTAATGGCGACATGCACGTTAGGTAGGCTGTCAGTGCCTCCAAAGTCATAATCGCTGTCCGTGAAACCACCTGATTCGTCTTGCATGCCAAGCAAGAAATTAGTGCCATGATTCCACAAATCTTTTTCCGTGAATGTGTTTGCAGGGGCTGCTGATCCTTTGGATTTTATGCCGGCCAGCATTGCTGGTTTTGGCAATTCTGTGTGGACTTCAAAACCTCGGTAGAACGGCCCGGCTCCCTGTGCCTCGGCGGCAGCCTTCCAAGCCAGGGGCTCGTTAGGGAATTTTTCGCTAACTGCCAACCAGATAGCTTTGGCTTCTTCTTGACGTCCTAGGCGGAAATTTGCCATTCCCCGTAACAAGCCAAGTTCGCATCGAGTGTTAGGAGACAAGGCATCTTCGTTGTCTCCCAGCGTGCATGTTTGAGCCGCAGTTTCGTAATCGCCAATTTTAAATTGCTTCCATGCCGTGGCAAGCAATTTAGGTTGTGTCGGTAAGGGGGGTGCTTGAGCCAAGGAACGCGTTATTAAACCCCGAAACCATTGTGGGTGCATCGTCGTAATGCGATCAACTTTTGTTTCGCACTTTCCATCGGGCTTGAGAATTAAAAAGCCGGGTTCAATGAATTCGTAGGGAACTAGTTGATAGTCGGCCTGTTGTTTTTTGGTGGGGGCAGATCGAACCGGAATATAGTGCTCGTTGATGACTTCAATGATGTTTGGCCAAGAGAATGGACCGGATAGCATGTAGCGATCGATTTCCGACTTCCGGTCCATGAAGGTTCCCCTCAAGGTCGGGACATACCAAAAAATAGGTTTATTGGTTTCCAGAGATTTCTGAGCGGCGGTATCAAAATCAGGCTCCCAGTTGACCGCGGAGCCGGCCTGTTTGGTGAGGGCACTGGGCGTCAGGCGAATTTTTCTGGTGCTGTTTCTGGTTGCGCTAGTCTGAGCCAGTAGATCAGCTTGGATTGTTAACAAACAGCCGATCGTTACTGCTGTCCAGACGATGAAATATCTCAACTGAAGGGCGTTGGATGGTGTAGAAGGAATGCCCATATAAAGTCCAAAAAGTTAAATTCTGATTCAGTTCAAAGAAGGAAAGATCGACGCATCTTCCGAAGGCGAGTGGCTAAGCAGGAGGTGCAATAAACCTAAGGTTAGGGGGAGTTTGAGTTGAAATAAAGAGGGATAACCCCGTTGGGTAATTGGAGGTTTGGCTTTTACAAAACTTTAGACTGGATCGAAGCCTCGGCTATTTCCCTGAGGCTTTCTCAACGCATTGAATTTTAACCTCGAAATGCGGGGGAAATGTGGGGATGGCTTGCGCTTCTAAGCAGTTGAATCGCAAGTCTGAACCGCCACGCGGGGTAAGGTTGTGTCATTTTGACAAATAAAGCCCAAGGAAATGTTCTTTTTTTCGAAAATTTACGAGCCACCTTGTCAGTAAATTGTCGAAAAGGTACGGTATTCAATCTTGAATTAGGAACTTGGCGGTGTAGCTCAGTTGGTTAGAGCAGCGGAATCATAATCCGCGTGTCGGGGGTTCGAATCCCTCCACCGCTACTTAAAAACCCTGTCGCAGCATTCGATTGCGACAGGGTTTTTTCGTTATGCGTTAATTCATTGCTCGATTACGAAAAGGGTTTCCGCGCAACAGAACGCTCAGGCTCGAACTGCGAATGCAGCATCTTCGGCTAGGCGACCAAGGTTCGGTCCACGCGGCCATGGCTTCAGATTAAAACGTGATAAATCCTTCAATCCTCATCTGGATACCGTTTTTTCAGGTCGTCCATTCCGCCTCCGTTTTCGACATTCGTGTAGCCCATTTTTTCTAAGGCTTCTTTCGCGCTACCTGCGCGACCACCGGCTCGTCAGTACAGAACCAATTTAGCGGACTTGTCTTGGGTTACTTCGGCAATGCGTTCCGAAATCTCTGTGTGTGGAATCCAGACTGCGTCGTTCAAATGACCTGAATCCCACTCTTCCTGAGAGCGCACGTCGATAAGGAATTCTTTTGAAGCCGCTGCGGGAGAGTCACCTTGGTTCGCGATATCTTCGTTGGCGGGTTGAGTTTTGCTGGGCTCCGTTCCGTCAGGCGTCGTGGCGACGGGAGGCTTGGATGGCTGGCAGCCGAACATAGCCAACACGAGCATCAGCAAAAGCAGCTCGCGGTATCTCATGATCTTCATTGATGTTTCCTTGATAAAAAACGGTTAGTTCTCGCCCGAATTGTAGCAAAGCATTGGGTTTCGCGAAACTTCGGGCGTTTGAACCGTTCCTTTTGTCAAAGGAACGCACAACGGTTTGGCGGAACGCAATGCCTTGCTTAAAATCTGGTGACGCCAATTGAGTAGAGGCAATGATAGGGCAGTTGCGATTATCCAGTCGGGCTGAATGCCGACTTTATCAATTAAGAGGCGATTACGAACTTCACCCGCATTGAGTCGTTAGGGATTGTCTTCGTAGGTAGACTCATTCAGGTAATCCCGAATACGCTCTCGGTCTGTTTCCAAAAATGGATCGACAATCGTCAGAACCAGTGGATTGATTTCGTCCTGTCCTGTGTGTTGGAGATAGGCCTCGACGGCAACGGATTCGATCTGGATGCGACCCGAACCGGCCCAATGGCGATTAGATCCGCGTCTTTTGACTCCAGAAATCCAATGCTCTTCACCGGTTTCAACGTCGAAGTGATTACCAGAAATGCCACCGCCAGTCGCTCGGGCGTACGCCCTGCCATTGAAGTAGACCGTCCGACCGCTTTTCGAGGTTTCCACGAAGCCAATCCAGGCGTCCCCGCTATGGGATGCGCCGGTACAACGCTCGATGTATTTGAGAGATCGTGGCATGAGAAAGGACGGGCAAGGTTAAAAGCTAGAATGTTTTATCGCTTGGAACGGGGGATTTTTGGGTACTAGATCTAAGCTAAGCCAATCGAATTGAAAGGTCAAGTGATTTGATTTGGTGCTGGACACTCATCTGTTTGCACGGGCTTGGCATCGTTATCTGGCCTTGGAAGATCCTCACAAAAATATGGTTTTGCTGTAACTAAGGTTGCGACCTAATCGGGCGAAACGCCAGTGAGTTTCGATTGAAGGTTAGGGCCTTTTCGGAGATTTGCTGCGAATCGATTTTATTGGCTCGAGTCGGTTTCAAGTCAGGTGGCGAATTCGGAGCAAGCGCGTTTTTCGAATTGGTCTATTCGAGCGGGTGGTAATGCTATTGCGGTTTGCAGAGATCGGAGCCTCAATCGTTCAATAAACGACATTTCAATACCTCCCTTGGGGGGTGGATTGCGGGGTTGCCTTGTAGTATTTGTTAAGATTCCTTAAGAATTGGTTTGAGAACAATCGTGTCGAAAAAAACGTGCTAAGTTTAAACTGTGGAAGATGCGCAGGCTTTTATACGACTCCCCCTCGAATCTGTAGAATTCATGATGTACAAGACCAAGCGATTCCGTGCGGCGTTTACACTCGTCGAATTATTAGTAGTAATTGCCATCATTGGTGTATTGATTGGCATGCTTCTGCCGGCCGCTCAAAGCGTGCGAGAGGCTGCTCGCCGAACTCAGTGTATGAACAAGTTGAGGCAGATAGGCCTTGCAACGACGATGTTCCACGATGTCAACGGTGCTTTCCCACCGGCACGACTGTACCCCAAAAAGAACGCACAGGCTCCGTTCGATAAAGGGGGAGATCAACCATCGTGGCTTGTTCGAATTCTCCCGTTTATTGAGCAGCGTGCTTTCTATGATAAATGGGATCTGTCGGAGTCGTACGAAAATCAGGACATAACAGCTACCGACCAAGTTCTAGATATTTTTCTGTGTCCTAGTCGTCACTCCGTAACGGATGCGATTGTTCCAACCGAAGTCAAGGAATGGTATGTGACAGCGCCGTGTGGATGTGGGGGTTGGGCTTCCATAAAAATCGTCGGTGGCGCGACTGGCGACTTCGCCGGCAACCACGGCGATTTGTCGCCCGGATCAACGGGTTCAGCAGGTGACTACTATTACGGCGGTAACGGTACAGGCGTTTTGATCTCCTCTCAAGCCAAGGAAGATTCAAGCGGACAATTGAATTGGATCGACCGAATAAATTACGGTAGCATCACTGATGGTTCAAGCAACACGGCACTCGCTGGAGAGCTGCACGTTACTCCTGAGAACCTAAATCAGATTCCCTTCAACGGGCCAATATTTAATGGCGAAGATTTAGCCGCGTTCACCAGAATTGGTGGTCCGGGCGTGCCCATTTTACCCAGCAGGCAGCAATCGGAATCGTCAGTGCTTGGGTTTGGCGGTTGGCACCCTGGCGTTTGTAATTTTGTTTTTGCTGATGGAAGTACTCGATCGATAGAGAACGATATTGATACAGTCAGCCTCGGAAATCTCTGTAACCGGCGCGACGGCGGCGTAGTTGCAATCGAGTAACTTAAAATACAACAGCAAGGTTGAATCAATTGGTGTTTTTTCAAGATAGAAGAGTTCCTGTGCTTCTCAAATTTAACTGGTTTGCAGCCCTATGTTTTGTTGCCCTTAGCCAGATTCTCGGATGCGGTTCTGGACAAACGCCGACTCATGCTATCGAGGGCATCGTTCAGTTTGAGGATGGCTCGCCACTCATGTTTGGGAACATTGAGTTTTACAACGCCGAACACAAGATTAACGCTCGCGGGAAAATCAACCGAGATGGAACTTTTACGGTTGGCACGTACAGCGACAATGACGGAGCAGTGGCGGGCGAACAGCAAATTGCGATCCTGCAAATTTCCGGCAATTATCTGACTGAGAAACTGAATGATCAAATCAATCATGATCACGGTCACCTAATCGACCAAGCCCACGGTGATTACCGAACTTCGGGTCTAGCGTTCTCCGTCGAGCCAGGTGTCAATCGAATTGAATTGACGGTTCGAAAACGACGGCAGCAGACTGCAGAGGGGATGCCTAAGCACTAGGGTCATGGTGCGTTGGTGGCATAGTATTTAGCGGCGGTGGTCGGCTGCTCTAAGTCCTTGATTTCGGGTCAAAACGTTTTTCAAAAGAGACACGTAATCAAGGTGCTCGCAAGCGGTGTCGCACCTGTCGTTGTTGGACCGGCATTTCTTATCTGGCGAAAATCTCGGCGATTGTTGCGAACGTTTAGACTGAAAGATTTGACAATTTTAAAACTGACCGTTCAAATTTAGGGCGGTGTCACCGCAGCGGAAGCTAAAGCGCTTGCGAAGTGACATTGGACCGTCAACTTCTCCCCTATTTTCTTCGCAGGTTCGGTAACATGATCAAATCTTTGAAGTTTCTCATTGTCGGCAGTCTCTTTTTCGTTGGAGTATACGGTTCGGCGCAGGAGGCAGATGTCGCTTTGGCTCGATTCAATGAAGCCGACTCCGACGCCAATGGGTCGTTGTCTTTGTTGGAGTTTAAAAGTTATGTAGAGGCTAAACTGCCCACCTTTGAGCAGTTCGATCTGCTCGTAGAGCGACTGGATGCCGATCAGGACGATGCGATATCACCGGAGGAGTTTGGTGGGCGTCGCGATGCGGTAAAGCAGCTCATCGCCAATTCGATTCCGGCACCTATGGAGTTTGTCGATGAATTCAATCTTCAATTTTCAAAACGGAAGCCACTCGTGGGTGACGGGATCGGTGATCTGGTTGCCTTTGATGAAAATGGCGACGAGTTGGATTTTGCATCGCTAAAAGGGAAGTATACGGTTTTGAATTTTGGGTGTCTGACCTGACCGCCGTTCCTTCGTAACGTCTCCAGTCTGGAGACCGTGTATCGTGATTATCGTGACAAAGACGTTCAGTTTTTTTATGTTTACAAGGCTGTCGAACACCCGGAGATTAATAACTTTGTCTCTCCGTTGGATATCGAGGAACGTCTGAAGCACATAGCTCACGCCAAAGATCGATTCCAAACTGAAATTCCCTGGATTTGCGACACCATGGATAACAAGGTTGAAAACGCATTTGGAGGAGCACCTAACGGTGGTTTTATTCTTGACCCGGACGGCAAAGTCGTTCGAAAACGATTTTGGGCTAATCCCCAAACGCTGCGTTCTGATTTGGAAGAACTGATAGGCAAAGTAGAAAACATTACCAAGGTAGAAGATTTACCAACCGCATTCACTCCGGAGCCACGAAAAATTGCCAGTGGGGTGGTTCCTCGCCTGCAGCTGCCCGGCAGGATGAGACCACTAGATATTGAGCACGTGCCGGACGACGATAATCCATTTTTCGCAAAACTTCGAGTAGAGGGCACGCCTCGATTATTTAACACTGGAAAAGGGAAACTGTATTTTGGCGTGTACCTTGATCCGCTTTACAAAGTCCACTGGAACAACCGAGCGGGGAAGGTAAAGCTGGAACTGAAGACAGAAGGTAATGTTATCCTCGAGCAGCAAACTCTGACGGGTGCCGAAGTCAAAGAGGATGCTGACGTTGATCCCCGGCAGTTTTTGATTGAGGCGACTTTTAAGGATCAATCTGCACCGCTAATCGCTTTTTTGACTTATACCGTTTGCGATGACGCGGAGACTTTCTGCATCGAAGTGACTCAGGAATATCACATCTACGGAAGGTCAAACACAAATCTTGGAACGCGCCCCGGGATTTTTCTCAACGAAATGTTTGCCAATGTTCGCGACATGGATACCAACGGTGACGGCGATTTGACAACCGACGAATTGCCGCCGGGCAAAGTTTCGATGTACGTTGGCCATATGGATTACAACGCTAACAATGTGATTGAAAAATCCGAGATTGATCGTTTTTGCAAGATGTTTAACAATGGCCGCGGCGTCTCAAAGTTCAACGATGGTAGACGCGGGCAGGAATAATCCGTTCGCTGGATTGTTTGCGATTTCTATTTTTAAAAAAGAGTAAGTTGATCGATGAGCGAAGATGACTTCCCTACTGACGGGGACAATTCGAAGGAAGATGAGCAGGCTGGGCGGGAGCACGGTGCTGGATCCTTGCGCAAGCGGGTCTTGGTTTATTTGTTAACTATTGTCGTCGTTGTTGCCGTGGGCGAGTTGGTGGGCGTCCGAACTCTCGTCAAACATTATCTCAATCCGCCTGTTCTTGATTCCTCGGTAATCGAAGACCGGATAGCTGCTTTGAAAGAGGAGGCTCGGGAACAAGCTGGTCTAGATACGAGGGTGTTGGGGCAAGGTTTTCGTTCGCGTCCCGATCAAGTGGGATTGCCAGCCGATGCAGTTTCCCTGCCAGTTGGTTCCGCAAGGTTGGTGGTTACGGAAGTGCAACCCGCGAATGCGGGCGAGGTGGTTGATGGTGACGGAAAATGTCCTGATTGGATCGAGTTATGGAATCCAGGAGACCGCCCGTTTGATGCCAGCGGTTGGTGTCTGTCGGACAAACAGAGCAAGCTAGGTAAATGGCAGCTTCCGAGACTGATGCTATTACCGAATGAACGCGTGTTAATTTTTGCCTCCGGGCGAGATTTTTACAACGAGAACGAAGTCCACGCTAACTTTCAACTTTCGGCCAAAAGAGAGTCACTGTATCTGGTGCGACCGGATAGGGAGACCATCGAGCAAATCGTTTCACTCGGGGTTTCCGAAGCGTCTCACGGCGTTACATACGCGGCTTCGGAGGGTGAGCCGATCGTGCTGGTACGACCAACGCCGCTTCAAGAAAACTCTGGAATCGCTACGGGATTTATTGGTTCGGTGGCTTGTTCTGAAGCGTCTTGCCTCTTCAATGATAATTTTACGGTTTCCTTGCGATGTGAAAAACCGAATACTTTGATTCGGTACACCCTTGACGGAAGTGTGCCCAATAAGCAAAACAGTGAAGTCTACGCACAGCCCATTGATATTCGTGGCACCTCGGTGATCCGGGCGCGAGCCTTTGGTGAGAGTTTGGTTGCATCGCCAGTACTTACTCGCAGTTTTCTCAAGATTGATGATTTAGTTTATCAATCCTCAAGCCCTGAGGGGTTTCCCAATGCTTGGAATGGTCTCGCGGCTGACTATGAAATGGATCCGCAAATAATTGAATCACAAGCCGCCGCTTTAAGATCTGCAATCAGTAAACTGCCCATCGTTTCTGTTGTCGCTCCCGTCGAATTTCTTTTTGGTAGCAACGGGATTTATTCTCAGCCATTGCTTCGCGGTGGTGAGTGGGAGGTCTCGGGAGTAATGGAGCTCTTGCCACACCAGAGTGAGAAAGGATTTCAAGCTCCTTGTGGACTCCGAATCACTGGAGAAGAAAGTAGACGCCCCGAGTGGCATAAGCATTCGTTTCGGCTTAGTTTTCGAGCGCGTTACGGGATGTCGGTTCTGAAGGAACCCATTTTTGAGTCATTGGAAATTGATGGCCCAAACAACGGTACGGGAACATTGAGAAGCTCAATTTTTGAGTTGCTCGAGAATGAAGGAGTCCTGATCGATGAGACCCACGGCTTGCAGTCGCGAACAACCAGTCGATTCGAAGGAGTAAGGTGTGGTAAGTACGGTGACCGTGACCTCAAGTATCTCTGGACCATTGATGAGCGCGGGGTAAATCTCGCGCAGGATAAAACTCCGTTTCCAACTCCCCGTGGACATGTGGTGCACTCAAATCTTAGCAGTAAGGCGTCCCTTGGTGGGGAGGCTTGGTTTACTTCAGAGGATTCAGTGATCATCAATGCCAAATCCGGCCGGTTTGGTGCAGGCGCAGGAATGAGCCGAGCGGAATGGGATGCAGCCGTTCGTTACTGGGAAGGCTTGGGATACAAAGTGAAAGCAATTCCAGGGCAAGACCGAGAGTCAAGCCTCATGCTTCGGTCAGCTAGTGATTCCTGGATTTCCCCGCAGGTAGCTGTTCGGTCAAAAGCTCAGTACGTGCGTGACCAATGGGCGCGTCGCACAGCTCTCGAAATGGGCAGACTTGCAGCGAGGGGCCGCTTTGTTCACGTATGCGTTAACGGGCTGTATTGGGGGCTTTATAACTTGATTGAGCGGACAGATGACGAATATCTTGCCCATCAATTGGGGGCCGATGACGATTATTATGTAACGATCCGGGAACGCGATGGGCGAATTGAAACCAATGCGTCGGGGGAACGGATGTGGGATCAGATCTCACAACTGGCAGCAACTGATCTCAACGAACCGGCCCAATTTGCTGCAATCGCGAAGCTCGTCGACGTTCCGGACTTAATAGATAATTGCTTAGTTCTAATGTACGCCGGAGCCGAAGACCGGGCTTTAAGCGATGAAAATCAACTGAGTGCCTATTACAGGCGAGGTAGTCACGCGAAACTTAGGTTTATGATTGAGAACGCAGATTCGATATTTGCTTCTGGTTGGAAAAATGAATCAGTTGATATTCCTTTGCTGTTAGAAGAGCCGGTTCAGCCGGGTTCGTTCCCCTATTTATTTCAGCGATTGATGAAGAGCGAAGAGTTTCGGAAAGTGTTTTCTTCCAGGGTAGAGAAGTGGTGTGGGCAACAGGGCGTGCTAGGGGCTGCTGCATGCGAACAGAGATATAAAGCCATCATCGGTGAAGTCGAGCCTGTTTTAATCGCTGAGTTAGCCCGTTGGGGAGATGTCCATTCCAGCGATCCAAATACGCTGATGCTGGACTGGCAAAAGCAAAAGGAAAGGATTCTTGAAAACTGGTTTCCCAATCGCACTGAGACAATTCTGAAGGAATTGAAAAGGTGCGGACTGATTTCCGGTAACCGAGATTCTGAAACAAAGAGTGAGTAGTCAATTGCTTAAAAAACACCCGGCGTGATGGTTGGTTTTGGGAGGTATCGCTTACCAATCGAAGTGAATAGGCCGTTCCAGACTATCCAATTTTTGTCCAAGTGTCCGTTTGGAATCTTGTTCAGTAGCTTAGCGTAAGTCTTGCACTCCGCCTGCTTTTTAAAACCAACCTTGGTAATTCATCATTAGCAGGATG
>Ga0208947_1001231_pt1 | contig 11613 bp, 10 predicted proteins | sample AOAMet1_04_M0_20_2_FD_188226 | JGI IMG/M metagenome (GOLD analysis project Ga0208947, IMG submission 188226) | Ammonia-oxidizing marine microbial communities from Monterey Bay, California, USA - CAN11_04_M0_20 (SPAdes) | ecosystem: Environmental > Aquatic > Marine > Intertidal zone | place... | reverse complement strand
AGAAACGCGTCGACGGAAGAAGATTGTTGATGGCGATGTTATCGAGTTCCGTGGCGAGACCCTGCAGATGCAATTGGTATGATTTAACCAGTAGGATTAGAAACCCTCTTAACGCGAGCACGCCTTCGTCGTGCGGGCCATGAAGGTCCACTACATCATATGTGTGTGACCCTATTCGCACCATTTAGGCATGGTGAAAAACGGACCCCGACCCATCCATATAGCTTCGAATTTACGATGCTAGCTTCTCAAACTGCACTTCCGGGAAACCCGCATCTACCGAAGAGCGCATCAGGTCATAGTAAACGTTGGCGCCCCCAAAGTAGATAAGCACCCTTGGGGTTCTGTTCTCTATATTGGCACCCATCATCCATGAATGTACCTTATCGCCCTGAGCCATCAGTGTTTGCTCGTGAATTTCAGCCACGTGCTGCACCCAATCATCTTCCGCCTTCTGCTGTGGTTCACAGAGATCATATCCCTCGCTTTCCATCTTCTTAATACAATCGACGATGTACACAATGTTCTGCTCAATAGAGGTCGGGAGATTGGCAAATGGCGCCTGGGGGCCTGTGATCATGAACAGATTGGGAAACTCGGCAACAAATACGCCCAGAATGGAGCTGGATACCGAATCCCATTTGTCTCGAAGCAACAGGCCATTTCGCCCGCGAATTGGCAGCGCTTCCTGCGCGCCTGTATACGCCTGAAAGCCGGTTGCCAGGACGACAATGTCGAACTCGTATTCATTCTCTGTGGTACGAATTCCGGTTTCTGTAAACTCGACAATCGGCTCCCGATCATTGATGTCCACCAACTTGACGTTGTCGCGGTTGTAAGCCTCGAAGTAATTGTGATCAAGCGGTGGTCGTTTAGCGAAGAACGGGTAACCTTTCGGTGTGAGCATTTCTGCTATCTCCGGATCCTTGACTCTCTCTTTCATTTTGTTGATGACGAAATCACCCGCGACCTTATTGGACTCCGGATCTCCCAGCAAGTCATCAAAAGTCTCAAACACAAAGCGAAAGCTACCCCGAGGCCAGTGCTCTTCCAAAATTTTCTGCACTTCCTCTGGCGGTGTGTCGGCTATAGTCCGTCCAACAGGACTATCGAAAGCCATACCAAAAACATGATTGCGACACTTGGCAATGATGTCGTCGTAGTTCTCTTTAATTTCTTTTTCCCATTCCGGTGTCATTGGTTTCTGCACGGCGGGCATCACAAAATTTGCCGTACGCTGGAAAACTGTAACGCTTTCCGCTGTTTCAGCGGCCACAGGCAACATCTGCACAGTCGTTGCGCCCGCGCCAATAATGCCAACCCGTTTTCCCGCGTGATCCAACCCTTCCGGCCAGCGGGCGGAATGGAAACAATCGCCCTTGAAGTTTTCCATACCCTTGAATTTTGGTATTACCGGTTCAGAGATCATACCCATGGCACTAACAAAGTACTTGCAGGTGTACTCCTCGCCGGCCCCGGTTTTAACCAGCCACAATCCTCTGCTCTCCTGAAAGTCCGCGCTGACGATTTCAGTATTCAATTGAAGATGCGGCCACATATCGCATTTATCTGCGACGAAATGCATGTACCTAAGATTTTCTTCCCAACCTGGATAGCGCACCGACCACTTCCACTCCTGCAGGATTTCCTTGGAGAATGTCAGGCAGTAGTAGTAACACTCGCTGTCGCTGGCGGCGCCAGGATAGTGGTTCCAGGCCCATGTGCCACCAATATCGGAAGCCTTGTCGAATACGTGGATCGATAACCCGGCTTCCCGCATATGGTGAATCAAACCCAGTCCGGCAAAACCGGCGCCTACTGCTATTACGTCGTAATCAACTTGATGTTGAGAAGTCATTTTCATCCCCCGTTTCGAGAACCGCTAGCCTAACGAAGATTCAACCAATAAAACAGTGGCCTTGTACTTTTTAGGGTGAGGGTAAAGTATCGATCCAATTTCCCGGAGAATTCAGGCAGTGCCGCTCGTCAGTGACACGCACTGGGCGAGGAAGATTTTGGTACCCAGAGTTGGGCCTTTATTTACGCTATGTCTAATAGTGGCACGGGGATTCGTGACCCGTGAGATGCCAAAAAACTCTCTCAAGAATCTTAGCCGTTCCGCAGAGTCATCAGACAATGACCCATCAATTAAATATGGCGCACATAGATTTACCTTTTGACAAAACCGATATGCGTCTTAGCTCGGCCATCTAGTGCCTTCTGGATCTCTCACTATGTCCGCACGTATGAGACTAAACTCAATGGACCCGAGACGAACCAAAAGATGTTTTTCCCCTGTAACAGAGCAGATTTGCAACCACCTTCAAACAAGCCGCCGCTTCGAGCATATTAATGCCGAACTTGCGGGCCCCAATGTCGAGCATCCTTGCTTATGCTGCCATATCGGTGTCTGGGGCTCGGAAGCAGATACTGCTAAAAAATAAATGTAACTATAGTAAAATGTCGGTTCAGTGCAATGTCGATTCGGGTCTATGAGAACGGGCATATTCTTTCTGTTCGCGCCAGGCTGTTTCCTCTAGGCATTTCAAATGCACACACCGGAGAAGCATGTCTTGAAGGACTTCAACAATAAAGTAGTCGTTATTACCGGGGGGGCAACCGGCATTGGGTTTTCCTTTGCCAAACGTTTCGGTGCCGGGGGTGCCAAAATCGTTATTGCCGGTCGTCGACAGGATAAACTCGACACCGCCGTCGTCACCCTGGAAAAGCTGGGCGTGGAAGCTGCCGGCTTCACCTGCGATGTCAGTGACTATGCACAGGTCGAGGCGCTCGCGGACTTTGCGGAAGAACAATTCGGCGGGGCAGATGTCATCATGAACAATGCCGGGGTACTTATTCCCCCGTCCACGGTCATTGACGCCGACAGGAACCAAGTGCTTCAAATCATGAACGTGAACTACATGGGGGTGTGGAACGGTGCCTCGGTTTTCGGCAAGCGTTTCATTACACGGGGAACACCTGCCGCGATTTACAACATTGGCTCGGAAAATGCGTTCTTCAATATAGTGCCGGGTATGTTCGCCTATGAGAGCGCCAAGCATGGCCTTCATTCTATGACTGACGCTCTGCGTGAAGAAGTGCCAGATTTCATTGACGTTTCTTTCATCTGCCCTGGCTTCGTGCAATCAGAAATGACGGAGGCAGCTGGCGACATACCCATGGACGTCGAAGAATATATCTCGATCGCCTGGCCGCAGATCCTTGCCGGCGAATATTATGTCGTCTCACATCCTTATAACGTGGTTTGGATCAAGCAGCGTTACGACGAAATGATGAAAGCCTATGAAACTTACGCGCCGCGATATGACGGAGACTGGCAATACGATCCCCGCGCCATGGTGGCAAGGGCCGCTCAATCTGCAGAGGACTGATTTCGCGAGCGTAAGTTGGATGAGATAGCCCGCAGAACAATAGTTACTATGCAAGGCTCACCTAATAGTTAATCAGTGCGTGGTGTTTTTCGGCGCGAATGGTATTGTGGACAACATCTCTGAAGACATCTAATGACATGTTAATCAATCTTTCCGACCGCCATCATGCCTTCGAGGCTAGCTTTAACTTTCGGGACATCGGTGGCTATCCCTCGACCAGTGGTAAAAAAGTCCGCTGGGGCCGATATTATCGCGCCGGCCGGCAGGACCGGATGACCAAAGCCGATCTAGGAGAACTGAGAAAACTCAACATCCGCACGCAAATCGACCTGCGTAAGCCCGACGAAATTCGCGAACAGGGAAAAGGGCCACTGTCGAGCATGGGCGCGGCACACCACAACATCCCGGTGATACCAGACGGCGGCACTGACACGCTGAGTCGCCTTGTCGGCGACACGAGCATCTCCGGCAAACGGTATCTCGGCTACCTGGAATTCGGCCCGGACGCATGGGTCAGGTTGTTTGAACTTTTTTCAAACGCATCAACCGGACCCCTGGTACTTCACTGCACCGCCGGTAAAGACCGAACCGGCGTATCGACTGCATTCCTCTTATCTGTACTCGGTGTCGAGCGGGATTGGATCGAAGCCGACTACCAACTCACCAATCGCGATGTCGAAAGACAGGTCAACTTCATAGAGGAGCATATTGGTTTACCAGAAGGCATGAGCCGCGAGGACATGATGCATGCCGCAGGTGTCCCGGAAGATGCTATTGGCGATTTTCTGGACGGCATCGAAGAACGCTGGGGCGGCCCTCTTGAGTATCTTCAGAGTATCGGCATCAGTGACGAATCCTTCACCAGCATTAGGGCGAACTATTTGGAATAACCCTCTAGATGGTTCCAGGGCACATAAGTCATCCGGAAGCAGTTACGCAAACGCGACGTTCGCCACTATATAGATGCCAAAGGTCGCCTACTCTCCGCCAGTTTGTCACTCTCGTTTTCACCGATGATCACTGGTCGTTGTTCGATTCTCAGAGGGCGCTGGGCTTCAATTGACTCCCGCTGCGGCGCTAAGAGTCAGTGCCCTGAAGTTTCTTCACAGAGTAACACCAACTTATTTCTCTAAAAGGTTCTTATGACAAACCATAATCCAGAAGCACTGCAGGCCTTCACGGGCAAAGTATCAAACAGCGTCACGGGAGGACTGAACTGCGCCCTGACCATGATTGGCGACCAACTGGGCTTGTATCGCTCACTCGCTGAAAACGGCCCGATGCAAAGCAAGGGCCTGGCCGAGGCAACCCATCTTTCAGAGCGTTGGGTCCGGGAATGGCTATACCAACAAGCCTGCATTGGACAGATAGAGTATGACGAGACAGCAGACAGTTTCTTCCTGAGTGAGGAAGGTAAAGCCGTCCTTGCGCAGGAAGATCACCCTGCATACATGGGCGGCATGATTCAATCCGTCGTTGCCATGTTCGATACAGTGGAGCATCTGCCTGAGTGTTTTCGTTCCGGCCTTGGCCAGAGTTTTGATGACAAGGGCGAAGGTTGCGCCTGCGGCATTGAAAGAATGAGTCGAAAATTTCAGACAGACTACCTGGTTCCTGCACTATTGCCCCGGATTGACGGCATCACTGAACGTCTTACCGCGGGCGCGAGCGTTGCCGACGTCGGCTGCGGCGGAGCCACGTCAACCATTGCAATGGCTAAAGCTTTCCCGGCAAGTAAGTTCATCGGCTACGATATTTCATTGCACGCCCTTGAAAGAGCGCGAGCGAACATTGCTGCTGCTGGTGTCAGTAACATCAAACTGCTTAACCCGGCCTTTGATCCTCTTCCCGAGGATAGCTCCATCGATTTCATTACCACCTTTGATGTCGTACACGATTCTACCCATCCCAGGCAACTGATCGACGCAATCAAGAATTCACTTAAGCGAGACGGCTCGTGGCTCTGTGCCGATGTAAAGGGACTACCCACCTTTGCAGAAAACCGACGGGACAACCCGATGGCAACCCTGGCGTATTCATTTTCCGTTCTGGTCTGCATGTCAGCGGGACTTTCGACACCTGACGGCGCGGGCCTGGGGACATTGGGCTTTCATGAACAAAAAGCGCGCGAAATGACCGCGGCGGCAGGCCTGTCGAGCTTTAATGTCATCCCGTTTGACGGCGATGTCTTCAACGCATTTTATGACATCAGACATTAAGCAAAGCCCTATCCGGGGAACAATGGGAAATCGTGCTGGTTGTAATCTGTTACATTGATGTCACTGTAGCCTTGGCAAAGTGGCCTCAAAGCAACCTTGCCAATAGCTTTGCAGAATTCTTCCAGAAATGCTTTTATCAAGTGCGAAACGCGAGAAGCAGAAATGGCTGAGCAGAGCAAAAGTACTAATCCCGTACTACGCAGCCCCAACAAATTGAAACTGGGTGTATTTGGCGTCAATGTCTCCGGCGGTTGTTCTATGACGTCAGTTCCTTCGACGATCAAAGCGGAATGGGATGAATCAGTTAATATCGCCCAGGCAGCTGATCGTGCAGGTATCGAAGCCATGATCCCCGTTGCCCGATGGCGCGGTATGGGTGGTGAGGTGAACTTTAACCACCGTAACTTTGACCCTTTTACGTGGGCTGCAGGGTTAGCTGCAGTTACCGAACGTATCAGTATTTTTTCGACCTTCCACATACCTACGATGCACCCTGTGCGCGCCGCCAAAGAAGTCGCCACCATTGATCACATATCTGGCGGCAGATTTTGCCTAAACGTTGTTGCCGGTTGGAATGAGCGAGAAATTGCCATGTTTGGCTCCCCGCAACTCGAACATGACGAAAGGTACGATGTCGCTGAAGACTGGATAACGCTCTGTAAAGAATTGTGGACGCGGGAAGGCGAATTTGATTATGACGGGCCCTATTTCAAGTCGCCAGGGGCTTACTCAGAGCCCAAACCAGTACAACAACCGGGTCCCGTGCTCATGAGCGCAGGTAACAGCCCCCGTGGTCAGCATTTTGCAGCCAAGCATGCGGACCTGAACTTTGTTGTCGCACAATCCATCGAATCAGCGGGCGAAATCGCGGCAGAGGTCAAGCGCATCGCCCATGAAGATTATCATCGTGACATACAGGTGTTCGGCCAAGCATATATTGTTTGCCGTGAAACCGAAGCGGAAGCCAGGGCTTTCCACAATCACTATGTTAATGAAAAGGGCGACTGGGAGGGCGTTCGAAATCTGCTGGATGTGCTTATCCCCAATTCAGAAAGTGCGCTAGGAGATGGCTGGGAAGCAATGGCTTCTAACCTGATTGCCGGTTACGGCGCTCTGCCCTTAATCGGAACTGCCGACCAGGTGGTTGAAGGTATGCAGGAATTTGCAGCTGCGGGCATTGATGGCATTACACTCAGTTGGGTTGACTACGCCAGCGGACTTGCACACTTTGAGAAAGAATTGTTGCCGCGGATGATTGAGGCCGGGCTAAGAGAGAAATAACATTCAACCCACTCGCTGCGCAATGCTTGCCAGTTTGCCCAGGATCGAAGGCGTATGTGGCGGCGGCAAATAGAACAGGATCAGGTCCAGGCCGCCTTCCTTGAATTTGATGCAGTTTTCTTCCAGTTCGCCCAACCCCTCAGGCGTCGCCGCCTGATGCACCGAGGTCATGATTTCCCTGGGGTCGCGACCAATATCTCGACAAACACCATCAAGAACAGCTTTCTTAGCGACCCAACCCTCAAAATCGAATGCGGCATAGTTCCAATGTTGCGCCCATCGAGCGACGTTTGGCAGAGTTCGTTTCTCCCCATTCCCGCCTATACATATTGGCGGATGTGGTTTCTGTATGGGCGGAGGATTATTGCGCGCCTCGGTCAGGTTAAAATACTGACCCGAAAAATTAGTCACTTCATTGGTTAACATTGAATGAAGAATTTCGCAGGCTTCATCAAACCGGTCGAACCTCTCGGTGAGGGTGCCGAGCTCAATGCCATAGGCATCACACTCCTGCTCATTCCACCCGGCCCCGATACCAAGCTCCAGGCGCCCGTTACTAATGATGTCAACGCTGGAAATCATGTTCGCCAGTAACGCCGGGTGACGATAAACAATACCCGTCACCATGCACCCCAGGCGAATTCGGGTCGTCGCCTGGGCAAGCGCAGTTAGCGTTGTCCATGCTTCCATGCAGGGTCCGCTCGTGTCAGGAACATTGATGGGATAAAAGTGATCAAAGTTCCAGGCCGAGTGGAAAACATCCATTTTGTCAGCCTCTTGCCACACCGCAAGCATGTCTTTCCAGGTTGTCAGTTGGGGTGAGGTTTTGATCGCATATTGCATGGTGGACAGACTCTTCCGCGCTATATTTCTAACGCTAGGAGATCGCCCAAATCCTGTCAAGCTACGTTGCAATTTCTTACATCATCAATCACTATCGATGAAAATAACAGGTAGCCTAGGAGTGCAGCCATGAACATCAAATCTGCATATCGAAGCGCTGAAAAGCTGTGAGCATTAAGCCAATTAAAGACTATCAACAGGCCGCCAAGACTCTGCGTCAGAGCCACCTGCGTCAGGGTCTCTACGACGAGGGTGCCGTACTGATGGATGGCGTTCTTGTAAACCTGCACGGGGAAAAACACCGTGCGCGTCGCGGTCTCGAAAACAAGGTCTTCCGGCGTGGGTTCTTTCAGCACTATGAAAAGGAAGTTTTCCCCAACACCCTACGGGTAACCATCGAAAAATTTGTTTCAGACGGGGGTGGTGATCTGGTGGAATTCGGTTTCCGTTCTTTAATGAATCTGACCTGCGACTTCGCGGGGATCGATCGTCCTGAGGGTGCACAGGATGAAACGGACCGCCTTTTGTTGCTGATGCGCACCTTCGCCCTTGGCACGACTCTCGCGCATTCAAAGGATGACCGGGAGAAGGTCCGTCAACAGGTAAGGGATGCATTGACTGCTTTTGATAAGGAATTTTTGCAGCCCTCAATGGCGCGCAGGCTTTTACTCATTAGCAAGTGTGAAGCAGGCGAAGTTGTCGAGGGTGAACTACCCCGGGACGTGCTGACTGTTCTATTACGTAACGAGGACCAGATCGAACTTGATGACCAGGAAATGGTTCGTGAGATGGCATTTTTTGTCGTCGCCGGTGCGCAGACCAGCATTCATTCCCTTGTGCACGTGATGCACGAAATATTTTCATGGTCGACTGACCATGCCGGCGAAAAGCAAAAGTTACTATCCGATCCTATGTTGCTGCAGCGTTGCGTCCACGAGAGTGCAAGACTGCACCCATCGAGCCCTGTCGCCAGAAGGAAGGCTGAGTGCCCTTTGACCCTCGCTACTGAAGAGACTGTGGACACCGGCGAACTGGTCACCATCGATCTACTTGGCGCAAACAGGGATGAAAAAATATTCGGGCCCGACGCTGCGCAGTTCAATCCATACCGACAGACTGACAAGGGCGGTTCGCCCTACGGGCTTTCATTTGGCCTTGGCATGCATGCTTGTATAGGCCGGACTCTTGCAGCCGGAGTCACACCCAAACCAGATTCCAACCCCTTGGATCACCAATACGGCACCATCACTTTAATTGCGAGCGCACTGCTGGAACACGGCGCACGCCCAGACCCTGAAAAACCGCCGAAAATGGATGAAAAGACGGAGCGACCCAATTGGGGTCACTATCCAGTTATTCTGGACACACCCTTATAATGAATAATTATCAACCACGCAGAACATAATATGAAAAAGGCAATTGTCACCGGCGCCGGCGGAGGTATCGGAGCATGTATAACGGAACTCGCCGTTAACCTGGGCTATCGAGTCGCGGCTATCGACGTGCAGCCAGGCAGCGTCAATGAGCTCGCTGACCGTCTTGATAATGTTATACCTCTTATCGCTGACATTACTGACCCGGAATCCGTCAGGGAAGCATTTGACGTCTTCGGAGGTGTGCCGGACCTGCTTGTTAACAACGCAGGACTCGTGCGCTTTGGACCACTTGAAGACCTCTCAGTGCAGGACTTTCAGGACGTCGTCAACGTAAACCTGGTCGGCAGCTTTATCGTCGCCAAAGAGGCAGCAGCCAGAATGAAAACCGCTGGCAGCGGCGCGATTGTTAACATAACTTCCATGGGTGGAATCCACCCTGCTCCAGGCTCGGGCGCTTATGGCGCCACTAAATCAGGCCTGGCCCAGATGACACAATTGATGTCAGTCGAGTGGGGGCCCTACGGCATTCGCGTAAATGCAGTCGCACCGGGGTTTATCGACGCGGGAATGTCGGCACCTTTTTTTAGAGACCAGGCAGTTCGGGAACAACGCGGTGGCGGTGTACCTTTGCGAAGGCTAGGAACGGCAGAAGACGTTGCGAAGGCAGTTATGTTCCTCGCATCCGACGACGCGGCCTATATTTCGGGACAGGAAATCGCTATTGACGGTGGCGTCATTAATAGCGTGCTGGCACAGCTGCCACGGGAAAGGCCAGCGGGGCAATAATCGAGAGAAACAACTAAAGGTGGTAGCAAAAAACATGCACGATCTGTTCAATAATAGTATCAAGTTAGCGAAATCGATTGATGTTCACGCCCATGCAGTATTGGATCAATCCATGGGTGCTGCCGGGGAGCATGGCCCGGAACTTATTGAAACGGAAGATCAACCCTCGTTGTTTCGAGTCGGTGGATATGAACTGCACGGCGTTAAGTACAGGGACAGTGCGTTCATGGATGTCGGCAAACGCATAGCACGCATGTCAACCGCAGGGATAGATTTTCAGATTCTGTCACCTAATCCCTTGACCTATTTTAATTACATCGATGCCCCCAGTGCGATCAATTTCTGTAAACGGCACAATGACAGTTTGATTGATCTGGTAAAACAACACCCTGATAAGCTCGCGGGCTTTGCCGCTTTACCCATGCAAGATATCCCGGCAGCATGTGAAGAACTCCGCCGATCCGTCACTGAGCTTGGGTTGCTCGCTGCATATATTGGCACAGATATCGGACAACCGCTTGATGGGACTGCACTGGACCCTCTATATGAAACCTGCCTCGAATTAAATGTACCGCTGTTTATACACCCTGCACCGGCGGGGATTGACGGCCCGCCAGGAGACCCGCTCTTGAACCGTTTTGACCTGGCTTTAACCACCGGGTTCGCCGCGTCAGAAACCATCGCGGTCTCATCAATCATCTTTGGCGAGGTCTTAGAGCGCCATCCGGGTCTTGATATATGTGTTAGCCATGGTGGTGGCGCAGTACCCTATCTGGTTGGTCGGCTGGCTCAGGCGAGCAGGGTGCGAGCCTGGGCACCTGAATCGTTGCGCAAGGACGGCGCGTTTGAGGAGATGCTTGCCAGATTGTGGTTTGATTCCAATGTACATGATCCTAGATCCTTTGGGCTCCTGGCAGATGTCGTCGGAACCGATCGACTGGTGTTGGGGACCAATTTCGCCGGTTGGGACCAGGCTGAGATTCATCATTCCCCGGAATTTCTAATGTTAATGGCTGACAACGCCCGACGGCTATTACGGGTCGCACCTTGATTTTTTACCAGTCATCTCAGGAACTAACTAAGTCATGAAGGATTCAATCAGCATTGAATACAGTATTCTTAAGGACAGCGGCGAGCTGCTCACATTTGATGTCGAAATAGATGACCAGAATGAAAGCAAACCACCTGACCTAATTACCAGTGAGAACGAAAAATGGGCCCGCTTAGACAATCATCAATGTCAACATTGTCCTTTGACACCTTCGGAAAAATTTCACTGCCCTGTCGCCCAAAGGATTACCTGGGTTGTCGACTCAGTCCAGCATGCTATGTCTACCGAGGTCGTTGAATGTAAAGTCACCACACCCGAGCGAGTTTTTAGCAGTCGGCTGCCAATGCAGAGGGCAATCTATTCGCTATTGGGCTTGTTGATGGCCACGAGTGGCTGCCCCCACCTGGGTTTTCTTAAGCCTATGGCTCGCTACCATCTTCCCTTTTCGACGGCCGAGGAAACGATCGTGCGTACATCGTCCTTTTATCTGTTGGCTCAGTATTTCAAAGAAAATTCGGGTGGCGAAGCAGACTATAGCCTTGCTCACCTTGGGACTTTGTATGAAGAGGTCAGCAAAGTTAACGAAGGCATTATTAAACGGGTTCACTCGCGATCGGCGAGCGGTGACGCCGATAAGAACTCGATTATCATCCTCAACAGTTTTG
>Ga0208947_1001209_pt1 | contig 11794 bp, 9 predicted proteins | sample AOAMet1_04_M0_20_2_FD_188226 | JGI IMG/M metagenome (GOLD analysis project Ga0208947, IMG submission 188226) | Ammonia-oxidizing marine microbial communities from Monterey Bay, California, USA - CAN11_04_M0_20 (SPAdes) | ecosystem: Environmental > Aquatic > Marine > Intertidal zone | place... | reverse complement strand
AAAAGATAACAATGAAGAATTAAAAAATGTGGGTGTTCAGGGAAACCTAGCAAACAATATCAAATCAATGGTCTTAGATCCTTTTAAAGGATAGATTAAATTTTTTACATTTTGATTTGTCAAAGTTTGTGACAACCATGGGTTCACATGAGCTTTAACGGATGAAGTTTTGAGTTGTGACAAAATATATCTAGTTTATTTGTAACTACCCTCTTCCCTTATGGTCAAAGAATTAGGTAGTATTAATTAAGGACATGGAAGCAACCAATTCACTCAATATATTCACGCCAACACAGACTCGTGTTGCTGAGGTTGTAACTCCACCCAAACTCAATCCACCCTCACTCAAAGAAGCTTTGCACATTGTCAGCCCAAAACTTTTACCTTTTGCTTTGAGCCTTAGTGGCAACATGGCTGATGCTGAAGATTTATGTCAGGCAACCATACTTAAGCTTATTGAGAACAAAGATAAATTCTTATCAGCTGAATACCCACTTGCCTATGCAAAGACAATTTTACGTAATGGCTTTATAGATAGATGCAGAAAAGATTCTAAAGTTGATTCGTTGGATGAGCTTAATCTCGAACCAGTCATTGATGAAAACAAATTAAAATCCTATGAGCATCAAGAACTGATGAATTGTCTCTCACAACAACATGAGACCGACAGAACTATTTTGGCAATGAAAGGTGCAGGACATGATTACGATGTGATTCAAAAGTTTATCGGCAAAATTTCTCAAGGTAATCTAAGAAAGAAAACCGAAAGAGCCAGAACTTTATTGGCAGATTGTTTGGGGAGGAAGCAGAAATGAATCAACGCCTCAAACTTCAATTGGCTGGATACGTTGATGATGGCATGGACTACTCCAACTCTGCTGAAGTCAGAAGCATTGTTGATGCATCGGATGTGGCTAGAGAGTTTTATGAAAGATTGCTCTTTGCCAATAAACGCCTTGAGAGTTTCTTTCAATCCAAAGAGATGCACAAGACTAATAAGAAGCTGCGCAAGTTTATTGATGACACCTTAGAGCCTAAAGATACTTTCTGGACTCGTTGGGTCCCTGCTTCAGGCTTGATGATGGCTGCTGTTGCTATGTTGATTACCTTCGGTCCCTTTATAACTCCGGTCACTGAAGCACCTGCCATGTCTAACATTCAAGTGAACATCCCAGCTTCTATTCCACAGCCACAAACTATTAAGAACTACCAAGTGAACACTGCTTGGTCACTTGCTTCATCCATGACCGATGAAATGGATGCAACAATTTATCAGGTGATGTACGGAGTCTTTGCAGCTAACACCAATGCCTTTATTGGTGGTGACTTAACCTCTATAAGAGCTGACAAAGACTTTGTAAAACCTGATAAGGCATTAGTCCAAATGATAGACCCAGCCACTGCTCAGCAGATGGTTGAAAGTTATTTAAACTAATTCTGTAACAAACTCCCACTTCCTCCGTTTAAGTATTAAGACCACTTAATACATATCCAAAAGGAGGGATTAATGATTGAGATACTCACAGCATCAGTAATATGGCTATTTGCCTTAACGATATATTTGTTTGTTAGGAAGCTTAGAAAACCTAAACCAATGGATGAAATCAAACTCCAAAAAATCCATGTCATGCGTTTGGGACCCTTTTCTGGGCAAAGCAATTCGTTCAAAGGTAAGTCAGTTGTTTTTATGATGCTGTTGAGTACCTTGTCATATGCTGAGGTCGACATCATAACCCTTGATAATTTTTGGATTGATGATTTAAGTGAGAATGAATTAACTGTAGCCAAGAAAGCAGAAGACATAAACGATGGCACTCAATTGGGCTTTCACGTTGAACGACCCCACTGTATTCCCAACTACCCATATCTGATGGCAGAGATTCCTGAAGAAATGGACCAAGGTGCCAATGTCTATGCCAAGATGATGGTGGATAAGAAAAAAACAAGGAAAGCAAAACTTATTCTTGAGTTCGTTATGGATTCACCAAAGGGTGAAAGGATTGGTTGGTTTGCCCTCAAAGATTTTCCATCTTTTTATAATGCTTCCAAAGTAGATATGAAGTTTCAACCTACCTCTGGTATGAAGAATCAAACCTATGTATTAGAAGGATTAAAAGATTCTACCTACCAAGCTCAACAAATATGTAATTCAGGCCACATGCTAAGAGCTGCAAGTAAGCAGGTTAAAATTTAGCTATTACTGGAGCATGATCACTTAATTTTATCCAGTCATCAAAAGTTCCTATTTCTACGCTTCTAGCTTGGATTCCTTTAAGATAAATATAATCTATATGGTAGGTCTTATTTTTATTCTTGGTGTGATAAAGGGTTGCAGATTCTTCATTTCCAAAATCTTCATTTCTTAATTGATGATATGCACTTTGAAACCCAAGCTTATTAAGGAATGAATTGGTATAAATAAAATTAGATTCTTTATTATTTTCAATATAATCTTTAAATATTATAGAATTATTCAATTCTGTTGAAAATAAATAGAGTTGGAAAGCTGAAAAATATTCATCAATATCATATATACTCTCAGTGAGTTTTTCTCCAACCCTAGAGTGATGTTCTTGTTCTTCACCATCAGAAGAAACAGGAATATTTTTCTTTGAAATTTTTAAAAACTCACTGTTAACCACTGACGAATCTACCTCTAAAAATTTAAAAACCTTTGTTATAACTCCTAAAGGAACAGATGATAAGTCCTCATACCTAAGTGTAAATAATGAATTATTATTCATTGATTGAAACGAAACCAACTCATCCTCTACCCTCTTTATATATTTGATATAAGTAATTAATGAAAAATTACTAATCTGACTATTCTTTAATTTTTTAAACCTAGAAATAGCTGAAAAATAAGGATTTCTGATAATATTTACAACTTTAATATCAGGAAACATTTTAGAAATAGCATTCAATCTTATTACATGACTTGGAGATTTTTCGGCCCAATATTTTTTACCCAGTTTGTTAGAATAAGTAGATAATAAGAAATCAAAATATCCAGCAACTGTTTTAATATTAGATAAATCTTTTTCCAGTTGAAGATCATTTAATAAATCAGGAACTTCAGATTCAGTTTTAAAAATATGATCCAACAATTGCAAATTATACGCTTGGTTATTCGAAAGTTGCAAGTAATTATGATGAAAAAATTGGGTCTCTCCTATGCAAGCAATATCTGGATGATTATTAATAAGCAAACGCAATAAAGTTGTACCAGAGCGAGCAGCTCCCACAACAAATATTCCTTTTCTCTCTACTATTCCTTTCTTTAAAGGAGTTAATCTTCCCATTACACAAACATACAAATAAAATCAAAGCTAGGAATTATCAATATTATCCAAAAAATCATAAAGCAAGTTGGTTAGTGTTTACTAACTTTTTATATTTTTGCACCCATGACTTTTACAAAAAGGCAAATAGAAATAATTGATGCATCAAAGGATTTGATTGGTGAAAAAGGTGTGCAGAACCTTACCATTAAGAATCTTGCTAAAAAGATGTCCTTTTCTGAACCTGCACTTTATCGTCATTTTAAAGACAAAACTCAGATACTAAAAGGACTTCTGCTTTTTCATAGAGAAGCAATCAAAAATGGAATTTTTAAAATTTTAGATTCTGATAAAAATGCTTTAGAAAAAATTGAAGCGGTTTTAAAATTCAAATTTGCACATGTAGAGAAAAATCCTGCACTTGTAATGGTAATTTTCTCTGAAACTTCATTTCAATATTGCTCGGTTTTATCTAAGGTAGTAAGGAAGATTTTAGATCAAAGAAAAAAGAAAATTATCTCATTAATTGAAAGCGGACAAAATGAAGGTAGTATTCGTTCAGATATTAATTCTCAGCAACTTGCTACTATTGTACTTGGAGGAATTAGAACAACTATTTTATCTTGGAAACTTTCAGGGTTTGAATCAGACCTAAAAGCTGAAGGAAAAAAATTATGGGAAACACTAGAAATATTATTTAAAAAATAAACTATGAATTTATTATCAATAACTTTAATACCAAAACTTATAACTAAATAACTATGAACATTAGAAAAACATTAATCATAATAGTAAGTATTATCATCTTACTTTTATTTGGGCTAGTTTCCTCTATCAGCTATAATGCTGGAATGAGTTATGGAGTAGATAATGCTGAAACAATTAGAGCTTCAAAAGCTAAAGCTGAAGAAACTCATGAACAACATGTAAAATCTGTACTTGTTACAAAAATTACAAATTCTCAAATTAAGAATGAAATTAACAGTTCTGGTAGAGTTGTTTCTTTAAATAACATTACAATTTCATCTGAAGTACAAGGAAGATTAATTGGAGTTAATGCTTTTAAAAAAGGAACTGAAATTAAGAGAGGTGATGTGATTTTCTCAGTTAAAAACACAGATTTAAAACACTTAATTGATGCAAAGAAAAGCAGATTTATGAGTTTAGTCTCATCAAATTTAGCTGACATTAAACTGGATTACAATACTGAATACTCCAAATGGGAAAACTTCTTTAATGCTATAAATATTGAAAATAATTTACCTGATTTTCCAGAGATGAGTAGCTCAAAAGAGAAAAATTACATTATTTCTCGTTCAATTTTAGCTGAGTATTTATCAATAAAATCTGATGAAGAAAAATTAAGTAAATACACTGTTTTTGCTCCTTTTGATGGAATTATAACAAAGTCATATTCTGATGTTGGTGGAAATGTAAATCCTGGAAGTCCTGTTATTGATTTTATCAGAAAAGGTAAAATGGAAATTGAACTTACTGTTAATACCTCTGAAATTAAATTTATTAATATTGGTGACAAAGTAAATTTTACCGAAAATGGAAATACTTATAATGGACAAGTTATCAGAAAAGGAAATTTTGTAAACTCAAGCACTCAAAATATCTCAGTATTTACATCAATAAATGTTGATGAAAACTCATTATACAATGGAATGTATTTAAGTGCGACTATCATTACTAAAGGAACTGATAATGTTTGTAAATTACCAAGAAGAGCAATTTTTGAGAAAAACAAAGTATTTACTATAAACAAGGACAATGAGCTAAAAATCAATGAAGTAAATATAATTTCATATCAAGGTGATGATGTAATAGTTGACAATTTATCAAACAACACATTAATTGTAAATGAACCACTTGTAAATATAAATGAGGGAACAATTGTAAAACCAATAAGCAACTAAAATGAGAAAATTAATTGCCTATTTTATAAAGTACCCTATCTATGCTAATGCAATAATAATTATTACTGCAATTGTTGGATTCCTTAGTTTAACAATGATGCCTCATTCATTTTTTCCTGAGTTACCACCAAACAAAGTTTATGTAAATGTTTCTTATCCTGGAGCTTCTCCTGAAGAAATTGAGGAAGGAATTACTACCAGAATTGAAGAATCATTAAATGGAATTGAAGGAGTTGAAGAGGTAACCTCTACTTCATCAGAAAACTTTTCGGCAGTTACTATTGAGGTTTATGAAGGATTTGAGATAGATGATGTTCTTACAGATGTAAAAAACTCTGTTGATGCAATTTACTCCTTCCCTACTGGTGCAGAAAAACCTACTGTACAAAAGCAAAAAAGTAGAGGAATGGGTGGTATGGGAAATATGGTTGGTTATTACGCATTAAATGGGCCAGATGACCTTTGGAAACTAAAAGAAAAAGCTGATAAAATTGAGCAAGATTTATTGAATGATGATGAGATAAGTCAAATTCAAGTTATTGGATATGCTCCAATAATAATTTCTGTTGAAATTGATGAGGCCTCACTACTAAGGCACAACATTAATTTTGATGCAATAAGTACAGCAATAAAATTAAGCAATATTGATATCTCTGGAGGTAGTATCAAAACTCAAAAAGATGAGATAATTATCAGATCCAACAATAGGAATACTAATACTGCAGGAGTAGAAAATATTGTTATTTTTTCTGATAGAAATGGAGATATTGTTCGGTTAAAAGATATTGCTAAAGTTGCTTTAGAATTCTCTGATATTCCAATGAAAACCTTTGTGAATGGAGAGCGTTCAATTAGTTTTTTAATTAAGAAAACTCCTGAAGAGGACATTAAAAAAATAGCAAACTCTTTAGAAAAATACATTGCAGAGTTTAATGCAGAAAATCCTGAGTTTGAAATAATAACATTATTTCAATTTGCTGATATGCTTGATCAAAGAATTGAAACACTAAGCAACAACTTATTTATTGGTCTGTTTTTAGTTGTAATTATCCTTGGTTTGTTCTTAAGCTTTAGGCTTTCTTCATGGGTTGCATTTGGTATTCCATTCTCTTTTATTGGAATGATATCTTTCGGTTTGCTTTATGGGATGACAATTAATATGATTTCATTATTTGGAATGATTTTAGTTGTAGGTATTCTTGTAGATGATGGAATTGTTATTGCAGAGAATATTTACAAACACTTTGAAAAAGGTAAAACACCAATGAAGGCTGCATTAGACGGAACTATGGAAGTAGTAACTCCTGTATTAACATCAGTTCTAACAACTGTATTTGCATTCTCTACGCTACTATTTGTTGGCGGACAAATGGAAATGATGCAAGAAATGGCATTTAGTGTAATTGCAGCTTTACTCTTTTCATTAGTTGAAGCATTTTTAGTACTTCCATCTCACCTAGCATCAAGAGCTGTATTAACAGAAAATACTGACTCGAGAATAGGAAAAATAAAAAAAGTAGTTGAGAGTAAAGTAGTCCAACTTAGAAATTGGTATACAAAAGTCAACACTTTTTTTGTGAAGAATTACCGTAAGCATGTTTGGACTCCTATGGCGATAATTGTAATTGTAGTAATTATGCTGGCTACTGGTGTAATTAGGTGGACTTTCTTCCCTTCAGTACCCTTTAATGAAGTGAAAATTGAGTTTGCCTACAAACCTGGTGAAAGAGAATTTAGAACAGAAAAATTCCTTTGGTATATTGATGGTATTATTCAAGTTTATCATCAAGAATTAATTGAAGAATATAATGACACTCTATTTACTGATGTTTCCTTAACTGTTGGTTTTACTGAAAACTTAGGGGTATCTGGTTCTCATGTTGGAAGTTTAAGGCTTGCAATTGAGGAAAATGAACTTATATCAACTATTGATATTTCTAACGAGATTCAAAGAAGAATACATCCTGATTCATTGGCAGTAATGGAGAAAATTTCTGTGGGCGGTTTTCAGCAATTTGGTAAAGCAGTTTCTATCTCTTTACAATCAGAAGATGATGATGAGTTAAAGAATGCTGTAAATTGGCTTAAAGAGAGGATAAGTTCAATAAACATGGTAAAAGAGGTGATGGATAATGGTGGAGTTGGAAACCGTGAAATTCACATCAAACTAAAAGAAAAAGCTTATGCTCTTGGCCTAAATGAAGCTACAGTGATGAAGCAGATAAGACAAGGTTTTTTTGGGGAAGAAGTACAGAGACTTATTGTAGGTAGAGATGAAGTTAAAATCTGGTTAAGATACCCTGAAAGCGACAGGAATAACATAGAAGATTTGAATAAAGTAAAAATCAAAACTATGGGTGGTGAAATGTACCCACTAGAATCTATTGCTAATTATGAGTACAAAAGAGGTAGAGTAAAAATAAATCACATTAACGGAGCAAAAGAAATAAGAGTTGATGCTAACCTTTATAATGCTGAATTTTCTGGAGATGTAAATGCTGAAATTGAAAGGGAATATTTGGGGCTTATGAGAAATAAATTTCCTAAAGTTAGTTACAAAGTAATGGGACAAGCTGAAGAAGCAGCTGATAGTGGCAAAAGACTAGGAATTGCATTCCTTATTAGTATCATATTAATTGTACTTACAATTGCCCTAAATTTTAAATCATTCTACCAAGCAAGATTAATTCTAATGGTAGTTCCAATCGGTATTTTTTCAGCAATTTTAGGGCATGGAATTATTGGAAAACCATTCTCTATTATGAGTGTCTGGGGTGTAATTGCACTTATTGGAATACTTGTTAATGATGCTGTTGTAATGCTTGACAAATACAATAGAAACATTGCTGAAGGAATGAATATGAATGATGCCGTAATAAGTGCAGGCACATCAAGGTTTCGTGCAATTATACTTACAACAATCACAACTTTTGTAGGACTATTCCCATTAATATTAGAAAAAAGTTTCCAAGCACAATTCTTAATTCCAATGGCAATATCAGTAGCATTTGGTGTGCTCTTTGGAACCATCATACTCCTACTCTATTTTCCTTCATTAATACTTTATTTTAATGATATGAGGCGAGCTAGGTGGTGGCTGTGGATTGGTGGAGATACTCCTCCAACTAAAATGGATGTAGAGCCTTATACCAAATTACAAAAAAGACTAAACGAAAGAGAATACTAATGAAAAAGTACATCATATTAATATTATTCCCAAACTTACTATTTGCTCAAACTGAGCTAAGCTTAATGGATGCTATTAAAATTGGAATGCAAGAAAATTACGACATCCAACTAAGTAGTAAAAACAAAAGAATTAGTGAGATAAATAACAACTGGGCTAATGCTGGAGCTTTGCCAACTATTAATTTATCAGCAAAAAAAGAAGAAGGTTTATCTGATCAAACAAATAACCCCACTTCATTTATGCCTTATAAATTACGCTCCACTTCAATAAACGGTAACACAAATGTTAGCTGGACTCTCTTTAATGGATTTGCAATTAGAGCAAACAAAGCCAAACTCAGAAATTTGGAAGAAATAAGTAGTAATAATGCAATACTAACTATTGAAAATACCATACAAGGAATCATCCTGCAATACTACAACTGTGTACTACAAAAGGAAAGATTAGAATTATTACAAAAAGTTGTGCGACTGGCAAATAATCGTTTGGAATATCAGCAAACAAAATATGATATTGGAGTAAGTAGTAAAATTGATTTATTACAAATTGAAAATGCTATGCTTACAGATAGTTCAAATCTTATAATGCAAGAACTTAACTATAATAATGCAATCAAAAATCTTAATCTTACTCTAGGAAAAGAAATTGAAACAACTTGGAACTTTACTGATGAGATTGATACTGAAATACAATTATTCTCATATGAGAACTTAAAAGCTAGCACACTTGCTGATAATACAAATATCAAAAATCAGTATTACAACATACAACTAGCAAAGCAAGATATTCGCCTATCAAAAGCAGTATTTTACCCTATGATTTCAGTAAACTCAGGAGCTGCTTATAACGAGAGTACTTATGATATTGGAGAGCTTAGTAATAGTATGGACAACACTGGAGAAAGCTTAAATTATTTTGCAAATTTCTCAGTTAATTTTCGATTATTTGATGGAGGAAAACTATACAGCACCTTAAGAAAGGTAAAAGTACAAAAGGAAATAAACGATTTACAATACGAAAAAGTTAAAAGAGAAGTATTGCATCAATTATCTTTGATAAATAACAAATACAACAGCAGAATATCAGCTTTTAGTTTAAACCAAAAAGCTTTTAAAATTGCTGAAACTAATTACGCTCTAGCTACCGACAAACAGAACAGAGGAGTTATCAATTCATTTATGCTTAGAGATATTGAAATCGCTTTTATTACTTCTGGTATTAATGCACAGCAAGCTGCTTATAATTTAATGGAAAGCAAGATTGCGCTACTTAAAATTACTGGTGGTATTATTCAGGGTTATAAGGAGTAAGCTAATTCTTAGATAAGAATGTGCTTTTTAGTTACCTTTGCCCTATATTATTTTTAATATTACATAACTAATGAAGACACTTATCTTTTGTACATCCTACTTTGATACGGAAGAATTATATCTAAAAAGGTACCAAAAATGGATTGATTATTATAATAATCATCCATTTACGAATGACAAGAAAATGTATTTAATTGATGACAGTTCTGATTTAGAAGTGATGACAGATGATGTGGTGCATATCATAAAAGAGGGTCAATTAGGCAACTTTCAAGAAACAAATAAAATTAATTTATATTCATTTAATAATAGAAAAGGATTGAACTGGTCTCATAACTCTGCAAATAATGAGGGTTGGTGGAGAAGCTTCTGTGCTTCACTAGAAATAGCTGAAAAATATAATTACGAAAAAATCGTGCATATTGAGGCTGACGCATTTTTAATTTCTAATAGGATGTTTGATTATATAAATAGTTTAAAGACCGGCTGGACAGGCTTATGGGCTAATAAATACTGCTTCCCAGAGTCTTGTATTCAAGTAATCTGCAAAGATCAGTTTGATAACTTCAGAGACTTTGCTTCTTGTGGTTCTCATGAACTTTCTAAGATGGGGTTAGCTGAAAAAGTTATTCCATTTACTTATGTTGAGAGAAGGTTTCTAGGAGATAGATATGGAGAGAAAAGTAATATGCAGATGGAAGGTCTAGATTATTTTTGTCAAACTAAATTAGATACAATTATTACTCCTGATGCCTCTGATAAATTGCAAGGATCTAATATCTTTTTTTTGCGAACCCTATGGAGTTTCCATTTGGTTCAATTTTTCTGGAGAAAGAGGTTAGAATTATTAATACTATTAGTAATAGTATATATATTGCTATGGACTATAGAAATATAATCTTGTTTATTAAAAACGACTTAATATTTTAAATATTCATCAAATGAATATTGTAAGAACATCTCAGCTTCAGATACAATATTACTATCATTAAAATTACTTTCAATAAACTTATTGTATTTTATAGAAAAAGCAGAATTGCCATCTTCTTTAATCATACCATAACCACTACCAAAACAGTAAAAAATAAATCCAGAATTATTGCCTAAGATATCTGCACCAAAATAATCATTATCAACATTAATATCCATCTGATTCAAAATAGTAGGAGCAATATCAAGATGAGAAGATAAAGAACTCCACTCATTTCCTTGATAATTTACATCTAAAACTTCACCATACCAAAGCATAGGAATTTTAAATCTTTCTTTTTGTGCAAATCTTCTTTTGATAGGAGAATTATGGCTATGATCGGCAACAATTACAAATAAGGTATTGGCATACCAATCCTCATTTTTAACACTTTCCATAAAATCACCCAAACATTTATCGGTATAAGCAACTGAATTTACATATTCATCCTGTTTACTATTGAAAGATAGTTTATGCTCAGCAGGAAAATCATAAGGAGAATGAGAGCTAATTGTGAAAAGTGTACTCATAAATGGCTGAGGTAAATCATTCAATTCTTCTTTAAATTGAGTAAACATATACTCATCATGCACCCCCAAACTACCTGATGGCAAATGCTTAAAATCAGCACCCTCTTTTACTTTATCAAATCCTTGGGAAAGCAAATACCCTTTAATATTCCCATAAGTTAGTTGTCCTCCAAAAAAATAAGATGAATGATAATCAGTTAAGGATTTATTCAATGACGGTAACTTTCTAGCTTTATCTGTTTGATTAATAATATATGCATGCGGCAATACTGGAAAAGAAGAAAAAATAGAACTCATTGCTTGGTCAGAAGTCCAACCATTAGAATAAAAGTTAGAAAACAGTAAACCCTCTTTTTCAAGTGCTTTAAAGTTAGGAGTAATTCCTTTAAGTCCACCTAAACTTTCAACATTATCGGCTGACCAACTTTCCAAAAGAACAAAAACAATATTTGGTGTTTTAGTACTTAAAACATAAGTAGTAGAATCGCTTTCATTTTTTAAGCTATTCATAAATTGATCTACTTTTTCTTGATGGTGTTTTTCATAAGGATTTCCTTTAAAATTGCTTTTATTCTTAAGGATGTTCTGCAA
>Ga0208947_1001204_pt1 | contig 11859 bp, 8 predicted proteins | sample AOAMet1_04_M0_20_2_FD_188226 | JGI IMG/M metagenome (GOLD analysis project Ga0208947, IMG submission 188226) | Ammonia-oxidizing marine microbial communities from Monterey Bay, California, USA - CAN11_04_M0_20 (SPAdes) | ecosystem: Environmental > Aquatic > Marine > Intertidal zone | place... | reverse complement strand
TGGCCCAAGCAGGTCACTCTTCTCGGCGCGCGCATCATCAAAAAAAGTATCGCAGAATGGCGAGGCACCCGATATCAATCGAATAGGTTTTGTTGACACGCCGTCCTGAGCCATCGGCAGCATGACAAAACTGATGCCATCACGTTTCTTGGCGTTAGCATCTGTTCTAACCAAAGCACCACACCACTGCGAAATGTCCGCACCAGATGTCCATGTCTTTTGGCCGTTCAATTTATAGGTATCACCATCATCTTCAGCTTTAGTAATAAGAGAAGCGAGGTCTGACCCAGCACCGGGTTCTGACAGGCCCAGGCACCAACGGGTTTCACCACTTGCCATACCACGAAGGTGTTTGGTTTTCTGCTCGTCGGTTCCGTACTCAAGCAGTGTCGGACCCACCATTGTGACACCCATACCAGCCATCAAGGGGATTGGATTAAAAGCGCCCATCTTGCCCATTTCCTGGCTGATGATTTTCGCCTCGGGATGACCAATACCAGCACCACCAAACTCAGTCGGCCACGTAGGCGCACCCCATCCCTTATCTGCGAGCCTTTGCCGCCAAAGCTCGAAGTCAGCTTTCGTGCTGTCATCGGCTTCACCCTCCAGCCCCATCGCGCTACCGACAAGTGTTTGGGGGAAATTTTCCTCGAGCCAGGCCTTGGTTGAAACTCGAAATTCCTCGAGCGCTACTTGCTGTGACATGCGTTTACCTTCTATCTCGTTGTGTTAGATGGATATTCAGCTCTAATAATAGGCAAATCATCGAGCTGGCGCCATGCCCTTGCACCTGAACAGACCCGTGAATCAGACATCATAAAAAACACACCTTGAACCGCGAACGGACTTTCGCTACGGTCTATGCACGACCACAGCAGGAGCCAGGCATGTGCACTTCTCACGACGTTGACAATAGTACTGAAAGTAACGACCCAAGAGACGGTTATCAACTAGACGGCAACTGGCCCGACTATCCAGCTGACATGCAGTTCGAGATGGGCTCAGGTATTGCTGTGGACAAGGAAGGAATTGTCTACCTTTTTACCAGAGATCTCGAACACTGGGCAACCCACCCACTTGCCATGAAAGACAAGATGGGTAAGAGCAGTATCTCCATGTTCACTCGCGAGGGACAGTATCTCGGCAAATGGGGACCATCCGATGAGCAAGGCTTCGCATTAGGTGCCCACACACTTTATATCGAAAAAGATGGCATGTTCTGGACCACTGATCGTGATGGTCACACCGTCAAAAAATACACACCGGAAGGTGAACTGTTGCTAACGCTCGGCACCTTTGGTGAGTGGGGTAACGATGAGTCCCATTTCAACGGTCCGACTGCGGTCCTCGTGCAAGAAAACGGTAATATCGTCGTTGCAGACGGTTATTGGAACTCCCGACTGGTGTGGTATACCGCAGAGGGTGATTTTATTAAATCCGTCGGTAACTGGGGGCGGGGTCCGGCAGAGTTCAATACACCTCACGCAATAGCTCAAGATTCCAAAGGCAGGATCCTAGTGGCAGATCTATGTGGCGGAAACTTTCATGATTACATGACCAAACCGGGTCAAATAGAAGAACACCGTACCCAACCAGATAAGGACTGCGTTCATAGAATTCAACGTCTCACACCAGACGGAGAATACATCGATGAGTGGACACACATTACGCCACTGAGCCTCGCCACTTACGGTGACAGGATCTACGCCAGCGATAAAATGAGCGACCTGGCAGTTCTACACGAAGAAACGGGGGAGGTGCTCGGCAGGGTAGAGAAAATAGCTATCTATATCCATCAGCTTGCCATGGATCAGCATGGGGACCTCTACACCGCCTCAGTTTACCCGGAACATGCCGGCGAACTAAGAGGCCCAAAAGGCCCAAGCCATAGAAGGTGGACCCGGGCATCGCTAGCGGCCTAAGAGCCCGATAAAAACTACATCTTTAACAGCTGCTTGCCAAAGTTTGCACCGGTAAATAGGCGTTTAAGTGTCGCGGGAATGTTATCGAAACCTTCCTGGATATCTTCTTTGTAAACCAGTTCGCCACTTTCAATCCAACCTTTAAGCCGGTCGAGTGCAACGGGATACTCTCTTTCATATCCGCTCAACAAGAAACCTTCAATGCGAGCCTGCCTGAACACGACGTTAAAGTAATTCGCAGGCCCTGCCGGCAGAGACTCCTGCTCATAACGAGAAATACCACCGCAGATAACAACTCTCGCATGAGAGGCGATGCGCGCAAGTACGTCGTTCAGAACCGGACCACCGACATTGTCAAAAAACACATTAACACCACCAGAACAGTGTTCTTTCAATCGCGCCTTAACATTATCGTTTTTATAGTCAATAGCCGCGTCGAAACGGAACTCATTGACGATAGCAGCACATTTATCCGGGCCACCTGCAGTACCGATCACCCTGCAACCATTGACTCGCGCAATCTGTCCGACCACTGAACCCACGGCACCAGCTGCCCCCGAGACAACGACAGTATCGCCTGGTTCCGGTTGGCCGATCCTAAGCAATCCAAAATATGCGGTTAACCCCTGAGCGCCCAAAGGCCCCAGGTGGGCTGTCAGGAACTGATCATTGGGCAATTCCTGCAATAAACGGCCCGGCACGCTCGCCAGTTCTTGCCAACCGAGCGACCCCAGCACCTTTTTACCAACTGTAAAATCCGGATCATTGCTTTCAACCACTTCACCGATACCGCGGGCACCCATGACATTCCCAATGGCTGTGCCTGAGGAATAGCCGGCAATCACTTCGATCTGCCCTTTTTGAGAAGGCTCAAAGCTTAGGCACTCAACTTTTACTCTGACTTCACCTTTACCGAGGGGCTCTAATCCGGCCTCGTTGTATTTGAAATCGGTGAGTTCCAGCGCACGTCCTCGAGGACTCGCATCTACCAGCCATTGTCGATTCGTCGTCATCTTCGTCTCTCAGTCATTCAATCTATGGGTATTCTTTTCGTTGCATGGCAGTTTATCGGCATCTCCCATCGCGGTCGAGGCTGCTCTGGCAACAGTCTCACAGAATCTGAGTTGCTGATTTTTCATTTTGGCTTTTCATTCAATGCAGAGTAGTTTACTGTACCATCTGGACGGTATAGTAATTAAACGCAGAAGAAATCAATGAGAAGCAACAACAAAAAGGGACAGATTCTGGAAGCGGCACTGCGGGTGGTGGAAGAAAACGGCGCCAATCACCTGACCATCGACGCAGTGGCTGCCTATGCCAATTTTTCCAAAGGCGGCGTCTTATATCACTTCCCTTCAAAGAAAGCCCTGTTAAGCGGCATGGTTGATCATCTTATTCAGGCTAACGAAAAAAGAATGGAAGCCTTGGGTCGCAACGACCATCTTCTTTCAGCGTTTTTATACAAAGAAAACCAGATGTCCACTGCAGAACGCCGGGCATCACTGGCGCTGCTCGCGGCTGCAGCAGAAGACCCCGAACTGTTAACACCAGCGAAAGACTATATGAAGCGCGTAGTCGACGAGATTTCACAAAAAAGTCATAAACCGATGGAAGCGCTAACGTTATTCCTCGCGGGTGAAGGAATCAGGTTTCTCGATATCCTGGAAATAAACCCCATGAGTACGAAGCAGACGCAGGAACTCGTCGACCAACTCGGCCAACGAGCACAGGAGGTTTAGCGTGAAGCACATCAGCGGCCTTGCTCTGGTATTTATGCTCACCGGTTGTTTCGACAGAACGCCACCTGAACCCGCTTTACAACATATCAGGCCCGCAAAACTGATGACTGTGACCAGTCAAAGTGATGCTGTTCAATACAACTTCACTGCTCGGCTTGAGGCCTTACAATCAATTGATCTTTCATTCGAGGTCGGCGGCCCACTGTACGAAATTCTTGTCCGGGAAGGTGAAAACGTAGAGGCAGGTTCAATAATCGCTGCTCTGGACCCAACTGAATTTCAGCTCGCTGTCCAGGAAGCTAAAATCCAACTTAAACTCGCCGCCCAGGACCTAACCCGAAAGCGCAAAGTACTCGCCGAAAACGGCATCGCAAAGTCTGCAGTAGAAGACGCGCAATCCAACTATGAGCTTCAAAGAGTTCGCCTGGACAAAGCAAATGAACGACTAAACGATACCCGGATATACGCACCGTTCGAGGCCTACGTATCCCGCAGATACTTTGACACTTTCGTCAACGTTGCGCCTGGCACACCCATCGTGAAGCTACATGACCTGACGAGGCTGCAGGTCATTATGAATATTCCCGAAAACCTCATTGCCACCTCAGACACAGAGGACATACTTCGATCCTGGGTAGAGTTTTCCTTTGCACCCGGGAAACAGTTCGACGTCTCCTACTACGAAAACCGGGGCGAGGCCGAGTCACTTGCACAGACCTATGAAGTGTCCTTCGTGATGGATAATCCAGAAGGACTTAATCTATTGCCCGGCATGACTGCATCCGCAAGAATCAGAATGCAGCGAACGAGCGACGCGACAATCCTCCTGCCATCTTCTTCACTAACACCTACGCCTGATAACAAAATCGCTGTCTGGGTCTTTGACCCCGAAAGCCAAATCGTAAATCGCCGCGTGATCGAATCTGGCGCCCCCACTCAACAAGGTGTTCCAGTGACCAATGGCCTTCAGGTCGGCGAACAAATTGTGGTGGCTGGTGGCAGCCAACTGCAGGAAGGCATGCAGGTGCGACCCCTGTAATGATGAACCTGGCACAGTTCGTTGTTAACCGCCCGCTCTATGGCTGGATCCTCGCGCTCGCTTGCCTGTTCGGTGGAATCCACGGGATAGATAACGTTGGCCGCCTGGAAGACCCTGACTTCCCTATCAAGTGGGCTTACATCATCACCACCTATCCCGGCGCTTCAGCTGAAGAAGTCGAACAGGAGGTGACTGACAAGATAGAGAACGCATTACAGGAGCTTCCTTCCATCTTGAGATTGGTATCAAAGTCAGTTCCGGGAAGATCCGAAATACAGGTCGAACTGCGCGAAGAATTTGGCATTGATGAAACTGCGCAGATCTATGATGAGCTGAGGCGGCGCGTCTCCGAAGCCCAGATGCGATTGCCCCCGGGTGTTGATACTCCTCTGGTTGAGGACGACTTCGGTGATGTCTACGGCATACTTTATGCTGTTAAAGCGCCAGATTACTCGGACGCTGAACTCCATGACATCGCAAAAGAACTTTCCAAGCAGCTTAAACTTGTTCCTAACGTCGCCAAGGTCAGCACCAATGGCCTACCGTTCGAGGCGATCTATATTGAAATTGATGAAGACAGGCTCACCAGATTGGGTCTTTCCATCGATGATATCGCAGGGAAAATCCATTTCGAAAATCAGGTTGTAGACGCTGGATCTGCGCTGTTTGATGGCCGGCGACTACGAATAGCGCAACCTTCCGCCATTGGCAGTGTCGATGAACTTAAGGAAATGAAAATCGGCACCCCTGGCTCTACCGAAATGATTCGCCTTGGTGACGTTGCCAGTATCACCCGCAGCTCGCTGGAAGCACCCTTTGAAATCGTTAGGCTAAATGGTGAACAGATATTCACTTTTTCTGTTTCGGTGACACCGGGCCAGAATGTCGTCGCGGTTGGCGAAAATGTTGACCGAAAGATTCTGGACCTCGCCGGGCAATTTCCAATCGGCGTCAGCATTGAACCCATTTACAAACAACACGCCGTAGTAGAAGAGGCCATCAGCAATTTTGTTAAGAACCTCGGGATCTCTGTATTCACCGTCATACTCGCCCTGAACCTTTTCATGGGTTGGCGTGCCGGTACTGTGGTCGGCGTTGTTTTATTTCTGACCGTCATGGGAACAATCGAAATCATGTGGTGGCTGGATATCGAATTGCAGCGCATCTCACTGGGCGCGCTTATGATCGCCATGGGCATGCTGGTGGACAACGGCATTGTTATCGCCGAAGGGATGGTTGTCGGCGTGAGAAGCGGATTAACCCCAAAGAATGCTGCAATCCAGTCTGTATCGCGGACCCAATATGCGCTTCTTGGCGCCACTATCATCGGCATCCTGGCTTTCGCTCCCATTAGCCTGTCTGACGATAATAGTGGACATTTTCTAGTGTCCCTATTTCAGGTGATAGCAATCTCTTTACTGCTTTCCTGGCTGCTGGCAGTCACTATCGTGCCTCTGCTAGGCAACATTCTATTGAAACCGGTGGAACCCCTATCGGAAGGTCGATTGTATGACGCCTGGTACTTCAAGGCCTATCTAACCCTGATTGGCTTCACGCTGCGCCGCGCATGGCTCACCACCATCATGATCGTCGCAATTACCAGCGCGGGCCTTTTTTCAATGCAATTCGTAAAAACGAGTTTCTTCCCGACGAACAATACACCGCTTTTCTATGTGGATTATCGGTTGCCGGAGGGAACCGACATCCTAACGACTTCACGGGATTTAAAGGAAATAGAGTCAAAAATACTCGCTGTCGAAGGCGTGACTAAAACAGTGAGTTTCATCGGCAGGGGCTCGCCCAGGTTTACAGCAATGACTCAACCTGAACAACCGAACTCCGCCTACGCGCTGCTCATTGTCGAGTCAGAGGATGTTGATTATTTAAACGAGCAGATGAACACCGTAACAGCTTTGTTCTCAGATAACCGACCGGACGCAGAAGTGCTGATCACCCGAGCCGAGTTTGCACCCGGGAAGGGATCAAAAATTGAGATACGATATTCTGGCCCGGACCCAACCGTCTTAAGGCAACTCGCGGAACAGACCCTCGGTGTTTATCTGAAACATAACCTGATCGATCGGAAGACCAACTGGAGAGCTCAATCACTACAACTGGCCCCGCAATTTAATGAGGCGAATGCCAGGCTTGCAGGAATATCCAGAAATGATCTAGCAAAGTCCATCGCCTACAACACGCACGGTATGCAGATCGGATTGATTCGAGACGATGACAAACTTGTGCCCATTATCGCCCGTGCACCTGATGCCGAACGCGTTGATTTACGCGGACTAAAGGATCGGCAGGTCTGGAGCGCCACCCAACGCGAATTTATTCCGATCACTCAGGTCGTGAGTGAATTCCGCTTAGAGCCTGAAAACACCACTATCTTTCGGCGCGATCGAATCAGAACCATTACCGTACAGGCAAATCCCCCTATCGGACACAACGTCAATCAGTTCTTTGAGGAAATCAAAGAGGACGTAGAAACCCTAAGACTCCCTCCAGGCTACAGCCGGGAATGGGGAGGTGAGTTTGAAAACAACAAGATGGCTAACGAGTCACTGGGAGAACGTATGCCAATGGCTTTCGCGCTGATGTTCTTTATCACCGTTCTTATGTTCGGCGCGCTTAAGCAACCCATCGTTATCTGGCTGACTGTACCCATGACTATCTGCGGTGTCGCCATTGGCTTACTGGTGACTGACCTGCCTCTGACGTTTCCCTCATTTCTAGGGATCCTAAGTCTTTCAGGTATGTTGATCAAAAACTGTATCGTGCTGGTCGATGAGATAGACAAACGACTGGCGGAAGACGCCCCCACATTAGAGACCATGATGTTGGCAAGCCTGAGTCGCCTCCGTCCTGTGATGCTAGCCGCACTAACAACTATTTTTGGAATGTCTCCCCTGTTAACCGACGCCTTCTTCAAGGAAATGGCGGTGTGTATCATGAGTGGCTTGATGTTTGCGACGCTGCTGACACTGATTGCTGTTCCGGTATTTTACCGAATAGCGCTTGGTTCTCGTGTTCGCCCAGCCTAAGCAGACACCGTAATCCCAGATTCAGTTTCCGAGTTTCCGGCAATTCGTGCCAGCCACATCTCTCTCGCTTCAGAAAAATCCCAGGGATAGGCGCGGTGCATGAGACATCGGTTATCCCACAAAATCGCATCGCCTACCGTCCAACTGTGAATATAGAGCCTGGGCGCCTGGCAGGCAAAATCAGTCAGTTCCTGCAGCAGTTCTTCCGATTCCTTCTCGGCTAATCCTGTTATGCCATAAGCATGCCGGCCAATCAGCAATGCCGGAATGCCGGTCTCCGGATGGATTTTCACCAGCGGTCGAAGCGGCGGCTCCTGATCGTCGAAGCCATACCCGCTGCCGGTTTTTGGATCGTGGCCTATCTTGCGCTGGCTGTGATAAAGGGAATGATAAGCACTCAACCCTTCTATTTTTGCCTTCAGGTCGGCATCAAGTGCTGTGTAACCTGCCCGCATATCGGCCCAGCCTGTCTGCCCACCTTTTAAGGGAACATGGTGCGCCGTAAACACCGTGGCAAGCGCCTGAACCTCCACATAGGTGCTGTCGTAGTGCCACCCCTCATTTCCTTTCAGTATTTGCACAACCTTGTCTGAGTCATCATCGACTCGAAGTGAGCCATCTTTTTTAACGTTGCCAATGGGTGACAACTCAAATTCAAGTTCACCAAATCGAGTAGCAAACGCCTCTTGTTCCTCCTTCGTCAGATGTTGGGCCGGAAAAACAAGCAGTGCATGTTCAAGCCAGAGATCATAAATTTGATCGAAATCTGTATCACTGATCGAGCCGAGTGCTACCCCGGTCACCTGGGCCCCGAAGGTTGCGTTCAGTTTTTCGACTTGCATGGTCATCGCAGAGTACTCAGGCAAATTGCGGCAGGCTGCTGCGCTCAATAGCCTCTATCACGTCAAATGGCATAGGGATCGACCGGCGTGCATCAAGATCAATACACAGGCCGACCGAATCACTGATTCCCAGTAGTAAACCTGTTTCTTCAGCAAACATCCAACGCCGTGATTGTCTCCATTTTTCTCCATTGGCGATATCAGCACCGATGGATAGAACAATCTCTCCCGCCATTGGCCTGTGCCAGACCACGTTACGGGTCTCAATCATCGCCCAACTGTACCGGCGCCCCTCGGAATCACGCATGACCGGAGGCCCGCCAGGTTCGTTCTCCTCTCCTGTGGTAGGCCGGTGGAGGACGAACATCAGGTCCACTTCTTCGCGCAGCCTTCCATCGGAGTCGCAATCATCGGCATAAACCACATTCTTTCGTCGACCACTCATCATACCGGGGGTCGGATCATCTCCGACGACTGCTTCGAGTTCCTCAAGCGAGATCCTTGCCGGATCATTTAATGACAAAGATCTTGGCATCCCATACTCGGGCACGCGCACACTATATTCGCGGGTGAGGTCAGTTTTGGCACTCGTGGCGTTAATATCCAGAACCTGCTGATTAGAGACATCAATCAGACAACTTCGCAGGATAAAAGAGGCCGCAACCTGGTTATTGTCGGGATTTCGGATTTCAAAATAGCCATTTATTGCCTGTGACTCATCTGATCCCGCATCCGCAATCAAGCCACCGAGCGTAAGTAGCGTAGCACCGGCAAACTGTTCTCTGTGAAACCGTGTATAAGTGTCAAGTCGGCGGATGGCCTTGCCCGAGCCGTCCTGGATACCCAATTCTGCCAGCATAGCCCGATTCGCCTGAGCCACCCTGGTCATGTAATAACGCACGTTCATATGACCCAGGGCATCGATCTCCTCTGGCTGCACAGTGGATTCGTGCAGGACTTTCAACTCCGTCATGGGTAGCTCAATATTTGTCATCATTCAGAGGGAGGGGATTCTAGCGCCTATCTACCTTCATTCAACAGCCACCCTGACGCCATTTCGTCCCTTTATGGCCCCCAATAGCCATTTGTACAGGAACACTGCGAGTTTGGTTCTCAACCCTAAACCACCTTACAATAGGTCACTTTTAAGTCACTTTTACAAATGCCCCTACTCTCCACCAGACACTTTCAAATGAACAGAGGAACAGATCATGGCAGACGCCTACATCATAGACGCAGCTCGCACACCGCGCGGTATCGGCAAGGCCGGTAAAGGCGCACTCACCGAATTCCACCCAGGCAGACTGCTCGCCCAGGTGTTCGAAGAGATCGGCAACCGAAACGACCTGAACACAGAAGAAATTGATGATGTCGTTGTTGCCTGTTCATCCCAGATTGGCAAGCAGGGATCCTGCGTCGGCAGGATGGCAGCACTTGATGCTGGCTGGAGCGAAAAAGCCTGCGGAATGACGCTGGACCGTTTCTGCGGCTCGGGTATTACCTCCGTCAACATTGCAGCAGCAAACTTGATGAGCGGCATGGATGATCTTTGCGTTGCCGGTGGTGTAGAAATGATGTCCTACACGCCAACGGTTCCACGCGCGGATAAAAACCGCACCGTTGATGGCAGCAACCTGCACCTTCGAAACCTGCATGCTCAACCCCACCAGGGTATCTGCGCAGACATGATCGCTACTCTGGACGGCTTTACGCGCGAAGACGTTGACGCTCTGGCTGTGGAAAGCCAAAAGAGAGCAAAACATGCGATCGATAATGGTCACTTCGACAAGAGCCTAATCAAGGTCAAGAACGAAGACGGCACGATAGCCCTTGAAACAGAAGAGTTTCCTCGCCCCGGCACAACAATGGAGTCACTGGCTTCACTGGACACCGTTTTCGACAAGTTCATGCAGGTGCCTATCGACGAAACCGGCGAGACATTTGATCAGTTGGTCAAGCGCGCGTACCCAGACATGAAAATTAATCACATCCACCACGCGGGCAACTCTTCCGGTGTGGTTGACGGCGCAGCGGCGATTATTATGTCCTCGAAGGAATACGCAGCCAGGGTCGGCTGGAAACCCCGAGCAAGAGTCAGAGCCATTGCTACCGTTGGCGGAAGCCCCACATTGATGCTGAACGAGCCTGGCCCCGCTGCCAACAAGGTGCTAGCCAGAGCCGGTATGACCACTGACGATATTGATCTGTTTGAAGTCAACGAGGCATTCTCTGTCGTTGCAGCCAAATTCATGCGAGACCTGAAACTGGACCCCGAGAAAGTTAATGTGAATGGCGGCGCTATGGCGCTGGGTCATCCCATCGGCGCCACCGGGTCAATCCTGATAGGGACAGCGCTAGATGAACTTGAAAGAAGAGACCTGAACACTGCGCTCATCACGATGTGCACCGGTGGTGGTATGGCGCCAGCGATCATCATCGAGCGGGTATAACAGCTTCGCTCAACTGACGTTAACAGAAGGTGCTCAGCTGCGTATTTTACGCTGACTTTGCGATTAACACATTGCGGAAAACAGCTAGGTATGATGTTATCCGTGGTTCAAATTTTACTAACACCGGCAAACCGAGGTGGCAAATGATTACACACGACAAACTCTACATTAACGGCCAATGGGTCGCATCCAACAGCAACGACACAATAAAAGTAACAGACCCTTCCACCGAAGAAATCTGTGGCGAAGTGCCGAGCGGAAACGACGATGATATCAACGCCGCTATCGCTGCGGCAAAAGAAGCCTTTAAGACCTGGGGACACAGCTCAGCAGCAGATCGTTCAGCACTGATCAAAAAACTCGCTGAAAAAGTTACCGCAAACATGGCCAAGATCGGTGAGCTCTGCGCGCTCGAACTGGGTACTCCCCTGCAAACCAGTATCGCCGTGCACGGCGGCATGGGTGTTGGTGTCGTGAGTTCCTACGTTGACGTTCCCTTCGAGATGGAAAAAGAAGAACAACTGGGCAACTCGGTGATCATCAAGGAACCAATCGGCGTGTGCGCGTTCATCACACCCTGGAACTTCCCACTTCACCAGATTGTTGCCAAGGTAATGCCTGCACTGGCTGCAGGATGCACGATGGTACTGAAGCCCAGTTCAGATACTCCCTTAACAGCTTACTACTTCGCGCAATTGATAGAGGAGTGCGGATTTCCTGCAGGCGTGTTTAATCTTGTTACAGGACCTGGCCGTACCATCGGCGAGACAATGTGTACTCACCCTGACGTAGACATGGTTTCGTTGACTGGATCTACGGAAGC
>Ga0208947_1001185_pt1 | contig 11995 bp, 10 predicted proteins | sample AOAMet1_04_M0_20_2_FD_188226 | JGI IMG/M metagenome (GOLD analysis project Ga0208947, IMG submission 188226) | Ammonia-oxidizing marine microbial communities from Monterey Bay, California, USA - CAN11_04_M0_20 (SPAdes) | ecosystem: Environmental > Aquatic > Marine > Intertidal zone | place... | reverse complement strand
GGATGGCCGACTGATGAAGGCACTGGTCACCGGTGCCGCAGGCTTCGTGGGCCGCCATCTGGTTGCCCATCTGGAGGCCGAGGGTGATGATGTGACCACCACCGATCGGGCGGCGGGCGGTGCCGACCTCCTGGCTACCGAGGACCTCCACGATGAGGTCGCAGCCGCTGCACCCGAGGTCGTGTACCACCTGGCCGGCCAGGCCGACGTGGGTGGGTCGTGGGATGACGCGGTCGGCACCCTCCGGTCCAACGCCGAGGGCACGCTGAACCTCCTGGCATCCGCCCGCCGCCACGGCGTCCGCCGTGTGGTCACGGTGAGCAGCGCCGACCTGTACGGCATTGTCGCCCCCGACGACCTCCCGTTGGCCGAGGACGCCCCGCTCCGGCCGGTGTCCCCCTACGGCGCCAGCAAGGCGGCCGCCGACCTGATCGCCCTCCAGGCCTTCCTCGGCCACCAGCAGGACGTGGTCCGGGCACGGTCGTTCAACCACCTCGGGCCGGGCCAGAGCGACCGGTTCGTCTGTTCGGCACTGGCCGCCCGGGTCGTCGCCAACGAGCTGGCCGGCCACGACGTGGTCACCGTCGGCAACCTGGAGGCCCGCCGGGATTTCACCGACGTCCGCGACGTGGTCCGGGCCTACCGGCGACTGGCCGTGGACGGCGAACCGGGCACCGCCTACAACGTCTGCACCGGGCGGTCGGTGGCCGTCAGCGACATCGCCCACCGTCTCCTGGCCATGTCCGACCGGTCCATGCGTCTCGAGGAGGACCCGGGCCTCTACCGGCCGACCGACGTCCCCGAACTCGTGGGCGATCCGTCCCGCATCCACCACGACACCGGCTGGGCGCCCGAGATCACCCTCGATGCGACGCTGTCCGACCTGCTCGACGACTGGCGACGGCGCCTTCGTGAGCTGTCCCCGGCAGACTGATCCCATGGCTGACCCCACGGCTGACCCAGCGACCGGCCCCTCTGCTGGGACCTCGACCAACTCCCCGACGAGGCGCGCACTCATCACGGGCATCACCGGGCAGGACGGTTCCTACCTGGCCGAGTTCCTGTTGGACCGCGGCTACGAGGTGACCGGCATGGTCCGTCGGAGTTCAACGGTCAACTACGAACGCATTGCCCACCTCATGGATCGGGTCGAGTTCCATTCCGGCGACCTACTGGACCAACTGTCCATGGTTGAGGCTGTGCGGGAGCACGCTCCCGACGAGGTCTACAACCTGGCTGCCCAGTCGTTCGTCCAGACGTCGTTCGGCCAGCCGGTCCTGACCGGCGAGACCACGGCCCTCGGTGTGACCCGGATGCTCGACGCCATACGACTGGTCGACCCGACGATCCGCTTCTACCAGGCCAGCTCGAGCGAGATGTTCGGCAAGGTCCACGAGGTCCCCCAGAACGAGTCCACCCCCTTCCATCCGAGGAGCCCTTACGGGGTGGCCAAGGTCTATGGGCACTGGATCACCGTGAACTATCGGGAGAGCTACGGCCTGCACGCCTGCTCGGGGATGCTCTTCAACCATGAGAGCCCCCGTCGAGGCCTGGAGTTCGTCACTCGCAAGATCAGCCACACCGCAGCCCAGATCGCCCTCGGAAAGGCCACCGAACTGCGCCTCGGCAACCTGGACGCCAAGCGTGACTGGGGATTCGCCGGCGACTACGTGGATGCCATGTGGCGGATGCTCCAGCAGGACGAACCCGAGGATTTCGTGGTCTGCACCGGAGAGACCCACACCGTCCGGGAGTTCTGCCAGGCCGCCTTCGCCCGGGTCGGCCTGGACTGGGAGAAATACGTGGTGGTCGACCAGAAGTTCTACCGGCCGGCCGAGGTCGACCTGCTGGTCGGTGACGGCACCCGGGCCGCAGACCAACTCGGCTGGCGGCCCACCGTCGGCTTCGTGGAGCTGGTCGAGATGATGGTCGACGCGGACATGGCCCTGCTCGAGGGTCGCCTCCGGAACCTGTCCTGAACTGATGGTTCTGAACAGGTGATTACCGTCCTGGCCGGTGGGGTGGGTGCGGCCCGCCTGCTGCGCGGCATGATCCGCGCCGTGCCGGCCCACGAGGTCACGGCGATCGTCAACACGGCCGACGACCTGGTGCTCCACGGGCTGTCGATCTCTCCCGACCTCGACACCGTGACCTACACCCTGGCTGAAGCGGTGAACCCCGAGACCGGCTGGGGTCTGGTCGGTGAGACATGGCAGGCCATGGACGCCCTGGAGCGGCTCGGCGGGGCGGCGTGGTTCCGCCTCGGCGACCGTGACCTGGGAACCCACCTCCACCGGACCGGTCGACTGGCCGACGGGGCAGGCCTCACCGAGGTGACCGCCGAGATCACGCGGTCGTTCGGCATCGACGCCCGCCTGCTCCCCATGACCGAGGACCGGGTGGCCACCATGGTGACCCTCTCCTCCAACGGGGTTCCTGCAGACGGGGCTACCGAGATGGAGATCGGCTTCCAGGACTACTTCGTGGGCCTCCGCCACGACGTCGCCATATCGGGCGTCCGGTTTGACGGCATCGACGCGGCCCGACCGGCACCCGGCGTGCTGGATGCCATCACGTCGGCCGACACGGTGGTCGTGGCCCCGTCCAATCCGATCGTGTCCATCGGCCCGGTCGTCGCTGTGCCCGGCATCGGGAAGGCGCTGGCCGACCGCCGGGACAATGTGGTCGCCGTGTCGCCCATCGTCGCCGGCTCGGCGTTGAAGGGGCCCGCCGAACGCATGCTGCGCGAGCTCGGCCATGAGCCCACGGTGGTCGGCGTGGCCCGCCTCTACCGCGACTTCGCCTCCACCCTGGTGGTGGACTCAGCGGACGGCGAACTGGTCGACGGCGTGGAAGCCGAGGGGATGCGGTGCTTGGTCACCCCGACGGTCATGACCGACGTGGGCGTGGCCACCGACCTCTGCCGGACGCTGCTCTCGCTGGACCGACCGGTGGGGTCCCCGGCGGGACGACCCCGATGAGCGGCCCGCTGTCCATCATCCCGGTGACCGGCATCGGCGAGATCCGACCCGGCGACGACCTTGCGGCCATCATCGCCGAAGCCGCCGATCTGGCCGACTGTGGGTTGCTCGATGGTGACGTGCTGGTGGTGACCCAGAAGGTGGTCTCCAAGGCCGAGGACCGCCTCGTCGACGTGGATCCCGAGATCGGGCACAAGCCGCTGGTGGAGCGTGAATCGGTCCGGGTGCTGCGGCGTCGAGGCGACCTGATCATCAGCGAGACCACGCACGGGTTCGTGTGCGCCAACGCCGGAATCGACCTCTCCAACGTGGAGGCCGGGCAGGCCGCTTTGCTTCCCGTGGATTCGGACCGGTCGGCCCGACGGATCCGCAATGCCCTAACCCACCGCTTCGCGGTCGACGTGGCCGTCGTGGTCAGCGACACCTTCGGACGGCCCTGGCGGCGCGGAGTGACCGACGTGGCCATCGGCTCCGCCGGGCTGCGACCGGTGGTCGACCTGCGGGGCACCACCGACGCCCTGGGTCGTGAGCTCCAGGTCACCGAGGTAGCCGTGGTGGACGAGATCGCCTCGGCCGCCGAACTGGTGATGGGCAAGGCCGACGGCGTGCCGGTGGCCATCGTGCGGGGTATCGACCCGTCGTGGTTCGGCGACGGTGGCGTGGTGGCCGACGTGGTCCGTGACCCGGCCGAGGACCTGTTCCGCTAGGAACCCGTTCCCCGAGAAGGGTGGCTCAGTCTCCGAAACCGTCGGGGTTGGCCTCCTGCCAGCGCCAGTGGTCGGCCAGCATTTCGGCGAGATCCCGGGTCGCGGTCCAGCCCAGCACATGCTCGGCCCGCTCGGTACCGGCCCAGATGCGGGCCACGTCGCCCGGCCGGCGGCCCACCACCTCGTGGGGAATGGGCCGACCAAGTACCGCTTCGGCAGCCGTCACCACCTCGAGTACTGAATAGCCGCGTCCGGTGCCCAGGTTGACCGCCGTACAGCCCGGATGCGAAGCGAGGGCGTCCAGGGCGGCCACGTGCCCCTCGGCAAGGTCCACCACGTGGAGGTAGTCGCGAATGGCCGTGCCGTCCGGCGTCTCGTAGTCGTCGCCGAAAACCCGGAGGCGGTCCAGCTGACCCGTCGCCACCTGCATCAGGTAGGGCACGAGATTTTCGGGGATCCCGTTCGGATCCTCGCCAATGGTTCCCGACGGGTGGGCTCCCACCGGGTTGAAGTAGCGAAGCAGCATGACGTCTAGCTCGCTGGTGGCCGCCACCTGCGCCAGGAACTGTTCGCCGTGCAACTTCGTCCAACCGTACGGATTGGCCGCGCCGGTGGGCGATGCCTCGGTGACCGGCACCTCGTCGGGCTCGCCGTAGACGGTGCATGACGACGAGAAGACCAGGCGGCCGATGCCGGTGCCAGCCATGGCCTCCACCACGCCGATTAGCGAACCCATGTTGTTGGCGAAGTAGGCCAGCGGGCGTTCCACCGATTCCGAAACCGACTTGAACGCCGCGAAGTGGACCACCTCGTCCACATCGTGTTCGACGATCGCTTGCGAAACCAGGTTCACGTCGGCTGCGTCGCCCCGGACGAACGCGACGTCGGCGCCGACCAGGGCACGGACGGCATCAACGGCCCGCTCCGAAGAGTTGGAGAGATCGTCGAGGACGACCACCCGGCGTCCCGCCTCGCTGAGGGCCACCACGGTGTGGCTGCCGATGTACCCGGCTCCGCCGGTGACCAGCACGGTCACCGATCAGCCCTCGTCGGGGATGCGCGCCCCGTCGACCCGGGCGTCGTCGCCGACTACCTGGCCGCGGCCGATCAGGCTCCGGCCGGTGACCTCCGCCCGACGCCCGACCCGTGCGTCGGGACCAAGCACCGAATGGCGAACCACCGCTCCGGCTTCGACCACCGCCCCCTCCATGAGGACAGCATCACACACGGTCGCCCCGGATCCCACGGAGGCTCCGGACATGACGACGGCACGATCCACTACCGCGTCCTCGGCCACCGAGGCTGTGGCGGCCAGCGGCTCCATCCGGGCCCGGGTCCCGTCCAACAGGTCGGTCTGGGCCTGCAGGTAGGCCTCGGGCGTTCCGGTGTCGAGCCAGTAGGCCTCCGAGCAAACCGCGCGGAGGCTCCCTTCGGCAGCCAGCGAAGGAAAGACCTCCCGTTCGATGGATACCCGGCGACCAGCTTCGATGCGGTCGAGGACTGCCGGTTCAAGGACGTAGGTGCCGGCGTTTATCCAGTTCGAGGGTGCCTCGCCACGGGGCGGCTTTTCGACGAAGCCCGACACCCGGCCCTGGGTCATGTCCCCGAGTTCGACCGAACCGTCGTCGGGTGCGACCGTGACCACCCCGTAACGCGAGGGATCGTCGACCTCGGTCAACGCAATGGTCCCCATCGCTCCCGACGCCCGGTGGCCGGCGACCATGGTCGAGACGTCGAGGTCGGTCAGGACGTCACCGTTCAGAACCAGGAAGGTCTCGTCGATTCCGGCGGCGGCAGCGGCGAACCGCACCGCTCCGGCGGTGTCCAGCGGCTCGGGTTCGACGGCGTAGTGCAGCGGCACCCCGACACAGGTCCCGTCCGGGTACGCATTGGTGAAGGCCTCGGGATGAAAGCCCAGCGACAGCACCACCCGGGTCACCCCGTGGCCGATCAGATGGGCCACCACGTGTTCGATCATGGGCCTATCCACGACCGGCAGCATCTGCTTGGGTGTGTCCGCGGTGAGCGGACGAAGTCGGGTACCCAGTCCCCCGACGAGGACGACGGCCTGCACGGCCCGACCGGCTAGTCCGCGGCGGTCGTCGTGGGAGCCAGCGTCGGCGAATCCGACGCCAGTCTGTCCGGGCTCACGAGGTCCAGGAAGGACATGCGTTCGCTCCGCGGTGCCGGAGGGTCGACCGACTCGGGCACCATGGCAACGGTGAACGCCTCACGGTCCTTGAGGAACCGGACGCCGGCCAGGTCCTCGGTCAGGACCTCTGGGTCGCGATCCAGGTCGTCGGCGTCGAAGCGGGCCACCTTCAGCACGGCCGGTTCGCCGCCGCAGTCGAAGCCCTCGACCACCGTCTCTCCGGTGTCCAGCACGAACGACTGGTCGTCGATGGAGCCGCCGAAGGCCGAGAAGAACTCACCCAACGTGGCGTCGCGACCCGAGGCCAGTTTGTTGAACGGGTGGATATGGAGCAGTCCGTCACCGTGGGTGTGGATGCCGTTGGGATCGGTCTCCAACACGATCTTGGAGCGGAAGGTGTCACAGACGTAGACGTCGTACACCGAGTGCCAGTGGTCGCCGACCCGCGGGGCCGAGGTGGCCTCCCGATCGGTCCGGGCCCAGAAGACCAGGAGGGACCCGAGGACGACCACAAGGGCCACCATTGCCGGAAAGCCCATCTTCCGTCGTTCACCAGTGCCACCCGAGGCTCCTACCCGGGCGGCGCGCGCGACCTTGCTCGCTGAATCTCCACGTGCCATGGGCGCCGAGGCTAGCGGCGCGCCGGCCCCGATCATCAGGCCCCGGCGACTCCCAGTTCGGCCACCAGTTCGGCATAGGCAACGGCGACCTGGTCAGGCGACCGCCACGCCTCAGCCCAGCGTCGGCCCGCCTCACCCATCCGGATCCTGCGCTCCGGATCGGCGACGAGCACCTCCACCGCCTCGACGAGGGCCTCCACGTCGTCGGGCGGCACGGCCAGCCCGGCTCCCGCCTCGACCACCACCCGGGCCACCTCGGAATCCTCGTCGATGGAGGCGACCAATGGCCGCCCGGCGGCCAGGACCGAGTAGGTCTTGGACGGGACGCTGGACTCACCCAGGCCGGCCCGCAACGGCACCAGGTGGAGGTCAGCACTGGCCAGCACCTCGGGCACCCGGTCGGCAGGCTGGTAGTCGACCACCACCAGGTTCTTCCGCTGGGCCGCGGCGGCCCGAAGGTCGCCGGCCCTGACTCCTCCCCCGTTCACCACGTAGACGAGGTCGTGGCGGTCCCGGTGGCGGTCGGCGGCGGCCACCACGAGGTCGAGCGACTGGGAGTGGCCGAGGTTCCCGGCGTACATGACGACCGTCCGGTCGCCCAGCCCGTGCTCGACCCGGTAACGGGTCATCCGGTCGGCGGGCCGGATCGAATCGGTGTCCACGAAGTTGGGCACCACCCGGACCACCGGGCGGCGGCCCGTGCCACCGGCCACGTCGACCTTCCGGGAGACGTTGGCCGCCAGGTCGTCGGACAGGACGGTGACGGCGTCGGCCCGCCGATAGGTGGCCCGTTCCAGCCACCGGAAGAACGCTATGGCTCGGGGCGACCGGATGGCCCCCACCTCGACGGCCACGTCGGGGAACACGTCCTGCACGTTGAATACCAGCGGGCAGCGGTGGCGACGGGCCAGCAGCCATCCGGCGGCCCCGAAGGTGAGCGGCGGCGACACGGCGATCACCCCGTCGAACGGCCCTCGGGCGGCCAGGCCGGCCACCGTGGCCAGGCCGGTCAGTCCGATGAACCCCAGGGCGCGGGCAACGAGGTTGCCCTTGTCGGTGGGGAACGGATGGAGTCGGGTCACCGTCGCCGTCCCGTGGTGGCCACGCCGGACCAGTCGACCACGCCACCGGTCCTCCACCCGGTGCTCCCGGTACCACGGCAGCGAGGTGACGACGTGGACGTCGTGGCCGGCACCGGTCAGGCCGTCGACGATGGCCGAGACCACCACGCCGGTGGGAGCCGAGTCGGGCCGCAGGTGCGGGGTCAGGACAAGCAGTCGCACCGTCAGGCCTCCGACCCGCGTCGTGCGGCGACCGGACCCGTGGCCAACAGGAGCCGCCAGGCCCGCTCCAGAGCATCCGCCGAGGCCTCCCAGGTGTGGGCCGTGGCCCCCTGTCGACCAGCTTCGACCAGTAGTCGTCGGTGACGATCGTCGACCAGTAGTCGCTCCAACTCGTTAGCCCACCGGTCGGGGCCGGCCACCGCCGGCACGACCGAGCCGCCGCCCACCAGGTCCGCCGCCGGCGTCCCACCCGACACGAGCACGGGCACTCCGGCCGCCATGGCCTCCACCACCGGGATGCCGAAGCCCTCGTAGGACGACGGGAAGGCCACCACCGAGGCACCCGAGAGGTGAGAGGCCAGGAGGTCGGCGGGGATCCGCCCGGTCCGGTCGATCCGATCGGCGTGTGGGCCGCCGTCGATGGCCTTATCAACGTCGCCCTCGGCTCGGCCTGGTCCTCCGGTGAGGACCAGTCGGACCGTGGAGTGTCGACCCGCCAGCAGATGGAACGCCTCGACGAGCAGGATGTGTCGCTTGTGGGGGTGGGTGACCGCCGGATAGAGGATGGTCGGCGGATCCGACGGAACCGGGAGCCCAACGGCAGGCACGACCCCGGACGAGACCACGGGCACTCGCTCGGCCGGGATGGCGAAGCGGTCCATGATCTGATGGGCGACGCCGTCCGAGACGGCGACCACCACGTCGGCCCGCCGGATCGAGCGGGGCAGCGCACGACCCAGGTAGGCCCGCTTGGCCGCCGAGAAGTGTTCCGGGTGGTCGAGGGGTTGGAGGTCGTGGACGGTGACGGCCACCGGCGCTCCTGTCCGGGCCGGGATTCTGCCGCCCATGTGGTGGACGGCGTCCAGTTGCCGGGTCCGCGAAGCCAGCCACGTTGACTCGGCCAGCAGTCGGCGGCCCCGATGACGGTTGTCCACCGGGCAGGTCTCGACATCGAGCAACTGACCCAGTTCCGGGTGGGCCTCGGCCGCCGATCCGGTCAGGTGGACGACCGGCCGCAGATCGGAGGGCCCATGGGACGCGTAGGCCAGCAGGGTCCGTACGGCGTACTCCTCGCTCCCCCCGACGTCGCCGGGCACCAGCCACAGCAGGTCGACGGCGATCCGGGCCGGTCCGGACCGGTCACCGCTCATCGGACCACCTCCCGGTAGACGTCGACCAGGCCTTCGGCCGTCCTCGACCACGGGTGGGCGGCGGCCCGAATCCGGCCGGCTGCAGCGAGGCGGTCGGCTGTCGCTGCGTTGGCCAGCACGGCGGACAGCGCCTCGGCAATGGCCCCCACGTCGGTCGGATCCACCAGCAGCGCGTCGTCGCCGGCCACCTCACCGGTGGCCGTCCCGGCCGAGGTGACCACCGGGGTTCCGTGGGCCATGGCCTCCAGGACCGGGAGGCCGAAGCCCTCGTGCAGGCTGGGAAGGCAGAACACGTCAGCCGCCTCGTACCAGGCTCGCTTCTCGGCATCGTCCACTGATCCGATGACAAGTGCCCGCTCCCCCAGCGGCGCCACGGTCCGGGCCACGTCGGTCCGCCAGCCCTCGGGTCCTACCAGCACCAGGGGCACGTCGGTCAGCGTGGCCGACGCCGACATGGCAGCCACCAGGCGATCCAGGTTCTTGCGGGGTTCGAGGGTGCCGACCCACAGGACGAACGGACCGTCAATGCCGTACCGGCTCCGGAGGCGACCCGGCAGGCCGGGTTCCACGTGGGCTGGAACCACACCGAGGGGCACCACCCGGATCCGGTCGTCGTCAAAGCCGGCGTCGACCAGGTCGTGGCGGGTGCTCTCCGACGGGCAGACGATCCGGTCGGCCCGACGGGCATCGGCCAGCCAGCCCTCGAACATCCGCCGCCCCCGGCGGGTCGCCGCCTCGGGATGCCGCCGCCAGGCCAGATCGTGGATGGTGGCCACCAGCGGGGCGACGGTGGCCGGGACGGCACCCCCCGAGGCGTGCACCACGTCGGGTGGCACGCCGGAGAGTCCGGACATCCGGTCGACCCGTGGCCGCCCGGTCCGGTGCCACGCCTCGTAGAGGACGGGCCTGGGTAGGAGCGAACCGACCAGTGACCCCTCCAGAAAGGCGACCGTTGACCCGGCCGTCCCACCGTCGGTACTGGCCAGCAGCGGCGGCAGGTCACCCGAACGGTGCCGGGCCGTGAGGCCCACCAGGTCCACGTCCTCTCTCTCGGCCAGGGCCCGGGCTGACTCGACGGCGGCCACCGCGGTGCCGCCGGGTACCCGATGCCAGGCCTGTTCGAGCAGGAAGGCCACCCGAAGGGTCGTCATGACCGGCGCCCGGCTGCCACCGGCGCGATCAGGAGCATGCCGAACCATCGGGTCGACGACCGTCGACCGTGGTCCGGACCTCGGTCGGTACCCGCATCCCGGCGCGAACGGGAAGGGTGTCGGCTTCCCAGGTGGCGGCCACGCCCACCACCGATGCCGGTTCTGGCGCCGAGGTCTCCTCCTCGTCAACCCGGGGCGGAAGGGCCGCTCGTGCCAGGGCATCCACCTCGCTCAGGGCCCGGGGTACCAGCAGGAAGGAGGCGAAGTCCTCCCCGAGGGTGAGCTCCACCCGGTCGCCGAACGTCGGATCGTCAACGAAGTCGAACCGGGGGGTGGGGGTGAGCATCTGGGCCACCAGCACGGCCGCCGCGAACCGGTCGCGGTGGGCCCGGACGGTGGTGGAGGCCACCGTGGAGCCCAGCCCGGCCTCGATCGGGAAGCCCTTGAGCCTCAACTGGGCGTGGGCCGGCACCGACTCGTCGACCGGGCCCCGTCCATCGACGACGACGACGGGCACGTCCTCTGGTCGCAGGGTGATCCCCCGGAACACGTCAAACACCCGGCGGGCGTCGGACCGGAGCCGTAGCACCGAGGCGGACCCCACCGTGTCGTCGTAGACGGGCAGCTCATGGCGTCCCAGGTCCGACGGATCGAAGCCGGCGAACGCGTTGCCCAGGCTAAGGAGGGTCCGCAGGGTGAGGCGGTCGTCGAGCACCACCGACCGGGCGGCCGCCTCGATGAGGTCGTCGCGCACGATGATCGATCGGGCACCGGTGCCGGCCACCCGTTCAAGGGCCAGGGTCAGAAAGTCCTGCTGGCGGCGGTTCCGTTCCAGGTCGTTCCACACGCCGACACGTTGCCAGCGGCCATCCACGAAGAGCTCCAGCTTGCGGCTCCGCACGAAGGACAGTGACGCCCGTCCGTCCAGGGAGGTGCACCCGGCCTCTGTGATGTAGAGGCCTGAGGCCACGTCACGGGCCGGATGGGGGAACCACACCGGTACCCCACCGATCTCGTCCACCACGGCCTCGAAGCCCAGGAAGTCGATGACCACGAAGTTGTGGATGGGGACGCCGAAGTTCCTGGTCACCGTTTCGACGAGCGTCGGGGCGCCGAGTTCCATGCCTCCGACCAGCAGTGCCGAAGCCAGCTTCTCCTCGCGGACCGGCACTCCCGCGCGGTGGATCATCACGTAGAGGTCCCGGGGCAACGAGACCAACGAGGCGGTGCCCAGATGCGGATCCAGGCGCAGCAGCATGATGGCGTCGGCCAGTGCCACCCCGGGCGTGCGGTCCCGCCAGCCGGCAGGGTCGTCGTCGTCGAGTCCCACCGCGCTGTCGGTGCCGATCAGCAGGATGTTGCGCGGTGGTGACGGACGGTCCTCGTTGGATTCGGCGGCCACCGGATCGGCTGAGGAGTCGCCGTCGTCCTCGGTGCCGTCGGCGCCGATCGGCACGTCGAGATCGGCCAGCACTCCGGCCGGCACGTCGATCCGGATGATGCTGCCCACCGCGGCCTCGAAGGAGGCCAGACGGGATGCCCCGAAGAACAGGCCGGCAGCCAGCGCCACGTTGGCGACGATCAGCAGCCGCTGGGGCCAGGTTCGCCGGTAGGCCGCCTCAGGGGCGGTCTCAGGGGCGGCTTCTCGGGCAGGAGGCCCGTCAGGGGACGCAACCGTGGCATGGGGGGCCACCACATGGGGGGACGGCGCCTCGACGGAATCAGGCCCATCTGCAGGCCCGTCGACAGGTCCGTCGGCAGGTCCGTCCGACACGCTGCTCAGGTTACCAGTGGCCTTCGGGCCCACCCGGGCGCCCCCGCACGGCACGACCCCATCGGAAGGCGCGGGCGCCCTAGCCTGCGCCGATGGCCGATCCGACCGCCCACGACGCTGCATCTACCGCCGCTACGGGAGTGAGTTGGGTGGATGGACGCCTGCTGGCGCCCGGC
>Ga0208947_1001184_pt1 | contig 12001 bp, 22 predicted proteins | sample AOAMet1_04_M0_20_2_FD_188226 | JGI IMG/M metagenome (GOLD analysis project Ga0208947, IMG submission 188226) | Ammonia-oxidizing marine microbial communities from Monterey Bay, California, USA - CAN11_04_M0_20 (SPAdes) | ecosystem: Environmental > Aquatic > Marine > Intertidal zone | place... | reverse complement strand
CGTCACAAAATGCACTGGCGTTTTCTGCGCGGCAACTGACGCTTGTAGCATCCCATAACCTTCACCAAATCTAAAAACACTTGATACACCTTGCCCTGGCATTGCCCCAACACGCTCAATGATGGCATATCTATCTGACGTTTCTGGTTCAAGAATGTCTATTAAAGCATGACAATCTATAATATTTTTACCTGCATGGTTTAACATTATAGGCATATCATGCATCTCTAGTTTCTTTGTTTTTGGCCAATAAATAGCGATAGCTCCGCTATAACCAGGATCAATACCAAATATTGAAAGCATGTTAATTTTCCTATTTTGGGTCCATATCTAAAACTAAACCATGACCGACAGATATGGCAGACAAATCTCTCTTAGGTAAAATTACCTCAACGCCTTGTTTGCTCGCTTGCATTAGCGCTGCCATACGGACAAATGCCGAAAATGATAAACCACTTTTATGAGCAGCTTCACTAATTGCTACCTCATGGTTTTCATCAAAACTTATTAATCTTTTCTTATCCATAATATTCTCCATAAATATAATATTATTTATATATATAAATAATATATTAGCAACATACTAATTGCTGTTTTCTACCATTTTTATTCTTTTACCTATCCAACGCATTACTGGAACTGCCATAGAATTACCCATAGCTTTATATCTATGACCATTAGGGCAATCATCAGGCTCTTTGCCGCGCCAAGATATTTTAGTGTAATCATCTGGAAATCCCTGCAATCTTTCAACTTCTCTTGGAGTGAGCCTTCTAACTACATGGTCGTAAACTAACGGCTTTGTTTCCCAATCTGCGCCGCCCATACCATATGATGCAGTGATGGTATTTACATGAGATTGCTTTGTCATTGCTACAGCGTGAACATCTGTTGCAGTTTGACATGGTGAAAGCTCTACAAAAGGTTCTACTTGGTTGCCGCCATTCTCAGGCTTTCTTCCAATCCAATTCCCAGGCAATGCATAAGTTATAAGATCAGTTGCATCCTTATGATCTCTGGCTTTGACTGTACTTGCAGTATCATCTTGTATGTAATCCCCAAAGCCTCTCATTCTTGCAGGAACTAAACCAGAGCCCCTTGCGCCAAATATCTCCTGGTTACTTGCCCCAATACCGCCAGAACCTTTGGCGGATTGAGATAGCGTTGGGTGGGGAAAATCCCCATCCCAATGCGAACCTGTCTTTCTTGCGGTAACTAAAGCGTCTGTCTCTACTCTGGAGTTTCCCGTACGACTGAAAGGAGGGCCGACTGTAACTGTTGGGGCAATTCTTTCCCCCTTTTCTCTGCTCGGTGGAGTATCCCCAGACATGCTTTCTGGCTCAAATAAAACACTTGCGGCACTTCGCCAATCTCCAAGACATCCGACAACGAACACACGTCGGCGTCTTTGTGGAACTCCGAAGTATTGAGCGTCCAACACTCTGTAGGCGAACCCATACCCGATTTCCCCCAACGCCCCGATGAAGGTTGCAAAATCCCTTCCGCCGTTACTTGACAAGACACCGGGGACATTTTCCCAGACAAGCCATTTGGGCTTAAATCGTTCAGCCATTGCAAGATAGGTGAGCATAAGGTTTCCTCTTGGGTCTGATAATCCTTTTCTAAGCCCGGCGACGCTGAAGCTTTGGCATGGCGTCCCACCAACGAGAAGCTCAATTGTTTTGTCATTATTCCACTCCTTAAATTTTGTCATGTCTCCATGATTTGTTATATTTGGATAGTGATGCTTTAGCACCTCAGAAGGAAATGCATCCACTTCACTAAACCATTGCGGTTCAAAGCCTAAGTCATGCCAGGCTACAGTGGCAGCTTCTACTCCAGAACAAACTGACCCATACTTCATTCGTCAGTCTCCTTTTTAAAATAAACATGGCGTATTGTTTTTTTGCCCTGCAAAGACCCAATGAAAGGTAATTGATTTTCTGAAACTCTGTCCACAAGGCCATGATTATAAAGAATATTTAATTGTGGAGCAACGAGCGAGACGCTCAAACCAGTATTCCTGGCGATCATTGATGTAGTGTACCTACCGCCGCGATTTACTGATCTAAGTATACGTCCATGATTTTTATTCTCAGAATTTTCCAAAAACTTCTCAGTTTTACGAGCGACGTTCTTATTAGCAGTTGACGTTGATAAATTATGCGCCTTTCTGCCTACATACAAATCCTTTCTCAAGCCTAACCTGATTTGCTCTTTTTCAAATTTTTGTAAATCATAAGAATAAATTATCTCACGCCAATTTGACCTGTCAGTGCTTCTTAATCTTTTTTCGAGTTGATCGGTATTTTTTGGTGGCTTTTTAGCTTCATCTGCAATTTCTCCAACAAATCCTGTTGCTCCTGGAGAAACCATTTGTAATATTTCCGATCCCTGTATGGGTCGGGGTTCTTCATGTCTTCTATCATTAACCTGTTCATTTTTAATGCCCTGGTTGTCATTTGATACGCTTCTGAAACTTTCATTATTATCTCCATTCATTTTGTTTTCCTCATAATAAAGTGACCTTTATTATCTAATGCAGGTATTATTTCCCGCTGTTTGCTTTGTAGGCGATTAATCCTTTTATTAAAAACATCATTTAGAATATTTTCTAAATGTTGTTTTGTGAGCAGCTCTTTCTCACAATTAATATAGCCATTCCATTTTTGCTTGTTCAATTTTTCAATTCCTTTCAACGATTTTTTCATTTTATTATATAAAAATTTCAATCCGATTGTACGATTTTTTGATTTTATTTAATAAAAATTTCAATCCGATTTTACGATTTTTTCATTTTATTTAATTTTTATTGCATTCTCCTTATCCTGCCATGATTTTTAAAATTTTTTTGATTTTTTTTATTTTTTTGGTCGAATTTTTGGTTTTATTTTTGGTAAACTTGAAAAATCCGTTTCAATACATTGACCCATACTGTCAGGATATTTTTCATAAATTTTATAATATGCATCTGGCAATGCATCGCCGCAAAGGTAAGCGTTTTTATATAAAGTTTTATCTTGTATTTCGACACCGCTTATAACGTATGTTAAGACTAAAAAAGTATAGAACATTTTATTCACCCCTAAAAAAAGCCTTACTTGCAAATCAATGCAAGCAAGGCGTTTGTTTAATATTCAATGACCGCTAAATCATCTAATTCTAAATAATCCACAATTTCCAATTCTCTTAATGGATAAAAACGCATTTTTTCGCCGTTATAGTCAATGATTGGTTTACCTTCATCATCAACAATATTTAAAACAATTTCATCAACTTGAATTTTCCAATCATTAGCAATTGCAAGTGAAAGCCAAGGTTCATTCTTTACGAGATTATTTTTCATTTTTTAAATACTCCAACGTATCCTTAACTTTATATAAGCATAATATTCCAATGCTTAATTTTTTTAAATTATCGCCGTGATATTCTAAATCCCGCCAATCAGGCATATCTTCCGAAGTTTCAATTTCAGTAAGGCTTTTTATTTCGTCGCCTAAACCTTCAAATTGTTCATCAATATAATTAGAGATTAAGTATTCAATAAAATTTAATTGCTCACTGTTAACAACCAAATTATACGTGTCATTTTTTTTAGCTTTATTATCGTGTAAAGCCTTATCCATCATTTTTTTGTGCATATCATTTTTCATTTTCATTCTCCTTTTTATCTTCTTTATTTTGTGCACGATCCCAAGCAACGCAGAATTGTTTCATCCATAAATTTTGATTATCATTTAAAATATTTGGGTCGCTTAAATATTCCATTGCATCAACGCATTCAATATTCTGATCAATGCAATATTTTAAATAAATTCTTGTCAAATAATTCGTATTAATCCCATAATATTCAAAAGGGCAAACGGCAAAGCGTCCCGTTTCATCACTAAAAGGATCAGTAATCCATACGCCTTCATGCTCAAATTCTAAAAACTTATAGCTTTTTGCAAATGTAATCACTTCTTGGAAATCATTTGTTTCTAATAAATTTTGATCATCGCATTCGTCTAAATGATTATAGCCATCTGAATTTGTAACCATAAAACGCGGTGCTAATTTATCGGTGTAACCATAAATATTTTTAGAATTTTGAGCGCGAATTTTTTTGCAATGACTATCAACCCAAATGTGCAAGCCATTTACTTGGAAGCTTGCCAATTCGTCATTGTTATAGCTAGTGCACGCCCAATCATTAGGGATTTTTAAATCATCAATATAATTATCAAATCTCATAGCGTTGCTTTTCTATCGATAATCATACCATCAACAAAATCTAAAGTTTCACCTTTAGGCGTATCAACAAACCAATCATAATTTTTTTGATAAACACCAAAACCCAAATCAAATTGGTTGCTTGTTTGGTTCATTTTTCTTTTGGTGGTGGTTGTTTCAAATCCACCGCTTCGCAATTGAATGCAATTTTCATCCCAAAAGACCACTGTAGTATTAACGTAAACAACTTGACCCTTGTTATTATTGCCTTGGAAAGTTGTTCTATAATTACTTAATTTATCCATTCTTGGCATTGTCTCTTTCTCCTTTTTCAACAATATCTTTAATTTATACATATTATACATATAGTCAATATATATATAACATATATAATATTTGACAGTAATTAAATAAAAGTGTAAAAAGATAAGTATAGGAAAAGGAGAATAAAAAATGACTAATTCAAAACTAAAACGCATTAAGCGCCGCCGCCAAATGAGAAATGAAATATTGTTAATGGGTTTATATGACTTTGCAACTTTGGCACTTTTCGCTGCATCAATGATTGCAACTGTCTTTATTATTGCGGGGCATATGGCATGATAAAAGATGAAGAATTAAAAATGACAACTAAAGAAGTTGTAAATTGGTTTGGCAATCGCGGTCATTGTTTAGAGAAGTTTAGCGGTTTAAAATTTAAAGCCGTTACTAAGCAAGGTTTATATCAAAATGAAAATTGGTTGTTTATACTTGATGACTGTTTTGAATATGAAGGTAGCGACGAAATTGAAGCTTACTTTTTAGACAGTGATTATTGCGAACCATACGACGCATTTAATGCAAAGGGTTTCGATTGGTCTATTGATAACTTACTTAATAAAGTTGAAGGGTATGTATAAAATGGATAATGAAACAAAATTTATTGAATTTTTACAAGCCGCCAGAAAGCCAAATGATAAAGATTGTTTGGCGTCTGATTTTTTAAGACACATAATAAAAGAGCCGCAATTTTACGCGGCTTTTGAGCATTACACTTATCAAATGATCAGACGCGGTAGGGATTTTTGTTCCCCTTGGATGGTTGCCAATCGTGTCAGATGGGAAAGCCATTTAAAAACAGATGAAAAATATAAAGTGCGAAATGATTATATTGCGCTTTATGCAAGGTTATTTATGGCGCGTAATATTCAACACCATAATTTCTTTAAAACTAAACCGATGAAAAGGATTAAAGGCTTATGATTGATAAACTTTTAGAAATACATGAAGATCAAAAAGATTATATTGAAAGCTTACATTATAATTTAAACTTTATAATCGGAGAATTGGAACACTTGCAAAGGATTTCCAACCCTTCGGGCTTTCAAAAGATGGTTTTGAGCCAAAGGGAATTAAATGCGATTAAAGTTGCAAAAAATAAACTATTAGAAATTTGGAGGGCGTAAAATGTCAAAAGAAAAAAAGCAAATGGTTGAATTGTCAGATGAAGAATACAAAAGCCACGAAATGAGAAAGGAATTTTTTGAAGATCGTGAAAACGATATGAAGAAAAATGAAGCTCTATTGCAATCAATGACAACTGGGCAAAGGGAAGCAATTGAAGACACAATCCAAGCCTTGGATGATGCTTTGCGAATGATAACAGAATGCAATGATTTATATTTAACTCAAATAAGCAAATTGCATGAAAGCTTTTATGCATTGCAAAATAATTTTAGGGTTAAGCAATGATTAGCGGCGGTTATGATGATAGGTGTTTAGATTTGGTTTGGGATGCTTTGCACGAATGGCAATTAGTTGCATTAAACAGATTAAGCCAAGAAAAGCATGATGAAAAATGGGATGAAATATGTTTAGCAATGGCTTGGATTGAGGAAGAATTGCCAGATGTTAATTATGTAGGGACATACCATAAATCCAAATAGTATAAATATAATAACGATAAGATAAGCCGCCTTTATGGTGGCTTTTCTTTTGTCTTATTCACTTATTCGGACAATAGCCAAATATTATTAAATATATTTAACTCTGTTAAATATATTTAATAATATGAGCTTGTAAAGGATTTGCATGAAATTAATTAAAAAGGAATTATAATTAATTAAACATAAGCCCGCTTTGGTGGCTAATCTATTGATTAATATTGTTTAGCATTTGTTAAGCATTGTTAAGCAAAAGAGCGAAGGCAAGAGCAGGAAAAATCAATGTCTATATATGGCTGCCTATTATTGATAGGGATTATTTAGGGTGTATTAAATGTGCAAAAACAGAGACACCGACAACCACACGCGAGCGCGTGCGCGTAATTCATTTGCTAAATATTGTCAACATATTGCAAAAAATAGTAGGGTAGGGGGGTACTTGAATACCCCAAACGATATGCATAATGGCCGATAATATGTATTATGTTAACTTTCAACATTATTTGTATTCGGATTTTTTTGACCCCCCCGCCCAATAAAATATAGGGGGTAGCTCTGTTTTGCACCTTTTCACATACCGAATTGCCCCCCTGCACCCCCCTTGCATTACAACCCCATATTAGCGTAAAATTTAAAAAAAATGGAGTTGAGCAAATGGCAGGTAAGCCGTTAAAGAAGCGTATATTAGATGAAATCAAACAAAAGGGTGGCGCAGATTATCTTTTTGAGCAAATAGCGTCTGGCAAAACTATGACGCAGTTGGCCAAGCAGTATGGCTGCAATAGGCAATATTTTAGCACATCGATAAATACTATACCTGATTATGCAAAGGCATTGGTAAGAGCCAGGCAGGAAGCGGCAGATGCTTTGGTCGAGCAAGGTTTGGAAATGGTTGACGATTTGGACGGGAGCAGTAGCAATAGTGAAATATTAGCTACACGCGAAAAAGTGCAATGGCGTAAATTTATGGCGGGATCGTATAACCAGGAGAGATACGGAAATAGACCCCAGACGAATGTAAACATTTCGATAGGTGATATGCATCTTGATGCTTTACGCAAATTTAATTCCGATGTGGCGGCAAATAAAACAAAGACGATTGATGTAGATTATGAGGATGTAACCGATGAGTGAAAATCCGTTAACAGAGTTTGTAATGCGGTACCGGGACAATCCTGTATTATTTGTTAAAGAGGTGCTTGGCGCTACGCCATATGATTACCAGGCAGAGTTTCTTGATGCTATTGCTAATGGTGAGCGTAAAATGTCAGTGCGTTCTGGACACGGCACTGGTAAGTCAACGTCTGCATCCTGGGCAATGTTATGGTACGTTTTATTGCGCTTCCCTAATAAAATTGTTGTTACTGCGCCAACTTCTAGTCAGTTGTTTGACGCATTGTTTGCCGAGCTCAAGCGTTGGGTGAACGAGTTACCGCCTCACTTGCACCAATTGTTGGTTGTAAAGTCAGATCGTGTTGAATTATCGTCCGCAGCGTCAGAAGCGTTTATCTCCGCTAGAACTTCTCGCGCTGAAACGCCAGAAGCCCTAGCTGGTGTGCACTCAGAAAATGTTTTGTTAGTTGTAGATGAGGCGTCGGGTGTACCAGAAAAAGTGTTTGAAGCTGCGGCAGGGTCAATGTCTGGCCACAGTGCAACGACAATTTTGCTATCTAACCCTACACGATCATCAGGTACATTTTACGAAAGCCAAACACGTATGGCAAAGTCCTGGTGGACGCGGCGTTGGTCATGTGTTGATAGCCCGCTTGTTTCTGATGAATTTGTTGATGAAATGCGTGAAAGATACGGCGAAGACAGCAATGCTTTTCGGATTCGTGTATTAGGCGAGTTTCCGTTAGCTGATGATGATACGATTATTCCGTTTCATATAGCAGAAAGCGCAATACATAGAGATATTGAGATTACACCTGATATAAAGCCAATTTGGGGCTTAGATGTTGCGCGGTTTGGTACAGATAAGACTGCATTGTGTAAAAGATATGGCAATGTTGTTACAGAAATCCGAGCCTGGCAAGGGCTCGATCTTATGCAAACTGTTGGTCGTGTCATGGCAGAATACGAAAGTTTATCGCCAAGCGTGCGCCCAAGTGAAATACTCGTTGATAGTATTGGTGTTGGCGGGGGTGTTGTGGATAGATTACGTGAATTAGGCGCACCAGTGCGCGGTGTTAATGTAAGTGAAGCGCCTGCTATGGGTCATACATATATGAATTTACGCAGCGAATTATGGTTTAAGGCAAAGGGTTGGTTGGAAGATAGGTCATGCAAACTGCCCAAAGACGATCAATTATTGGCGGAATTAACTGCAATTCGGTATTCTTTTACATCATCAGGCAAAATGAAGGCGGAAAGTAAGGACGAAATGCGTAAAAGAGGCTTAAAATCGCCCGATTTAGCCGATGCTTTGTGTTTAACTATGGCTTCGGACGCAGCTACGGCATTATCAGGCTCAATTTCCACCTGGAAACGGCCAATTAAGAGAAATTTAAAAGGAATTGCATGAAAAAAAATAAATTTGTTCATTTATCTCCGAAAATGAAAAATTTAGTAATGGCTAAGTGGATAAAATACTACGTTAGCAAGGGTTTATCCTTAGAAGATGCACAATATGCTGCCGAATGGCGGTCTGGAAGGTGGAAATTATCAGATAGGATGCGTATGGTTCTGGATAAAGTAGATAAATTGTGATAAAGTGTAAAAAATTAAGCAAAAAAAGGTCAAAATATGGCTCAGAATAACTTTTTAAGTTTCCTTAACTCCCTAGACAGGGGAGCAAGCGACAGAAATAGCATAACTGAATTTTTAGCCAATATTTTAACGCCTGGCGACAACATGGAATACGTTGGTGGCCAATTATTAGGTGCGGATGGCAAAAGGCCAGAGAATTTTGGCGAAAAAACCAGTTACGGCACGTTAGGGCAAGCTAATTTTGAGGGAAATGACCGAGTTAAGCGCGGATTATTGTCAAAAATGACTTCTGGCATGTCAGATATGAATAAAGTACGTCCAGATGCGTTAGATTTACCAGGGAAAAGCTATTCCCCAAACATGCGTCCTGATGCGTTAGATATGCCATCTACAAGCTACTCCCCAAACATGCGCCCTGATGCTTTAGACATGCCAATGACAAGTTATGCACCAAATATGCGTCCAGATGCGTTAGATATAGCTCCAATAGATTATTCTCCAAGAACTAGGCCTGACGCATTAAATTTACCAGTAACAAGCTATTCCCCAAACATGCGTCCTGATGCGTTAGATATGCCTGGTACAAGTTATTCTCCTAATATGCGTCCAGATGCATTAGATATAGCTGGAACAAGCTCTGACCCCGCATTTGATAAATTTTTTGAAAAAATAACAGGGGATTCATTTTATTTGCCCATATTAGACGCAATGACAACAGGCAGAGAAGGCTCGGCAAAGGAAAATTTAAAATATTTTTATTACAACACTGACCCACAAGTATTAACAGAGTTAGGTTTAATGTAATGTCAATTACGACGTATGCAGAATTAAAATCAAATATAACTGATTTTTTAAACAGGGATGATTTAGATACAATATCTCCTACTTTTATATCGCTTGTTGAAGCTGATATGAATAGGAATATACGTCATTGGAAGATGGAAGCGCGGTCAACGGCTGAAATTGATACAAAATATAGCGCAATACCTGCGGATTTGCTTGAGCCTATTAGATTTCATGTAACAAGCGGCGATACAAACCCACTTGAGTTGATTTCTCAATCGCAGCTACTATCACGACAAGCTCAAAGTCTAAATACATCAGGAAAACCAAGATATTACGCTTTAACTGCGGGTGAATTACAGGTGCACCCAGCGCCAGATGGCGTTTACGATGCAGAATTATATTATTATCAGAAAATTCCTGCATTATCTGACAGTAATACAACTAATTGGCTTCTGGACGAATATCCAGATGCTTATTTGTATGGAGCTTTGGTACACTCAGCCCCATATTTAAAAGAAGACGCTCGAATTACTACTTGGGCGGCTTTGTATCAAAGCGCTGTTGACGCTATAAACGCTGTCAGCGATCAAACTAAATACGGCGGCTCTGGTCGTCGTCTAAAAATAAGGGCATATTAAAATGAGTTTTTCTAATGAATTTGAAACAAGAGTATTAAACTATGTGTTTACTACATCATCTGTAACAAGGCCGACAACATGGCGTGTTGCGTTATATACTGGAGCGCCAAGCGATACTGGCGGCGGCACTGAAGTATCTGGTGGTGCATATGCACGTCAGGCTGTAACATTTTCTGTTTCTGGCAACACAGCTACTAATTCTGGCGCTGTTGAATACCCTACAGCCACAGCAGGCTATGGAACAGTAACGCACGTTGGAGTATTTGATGCGACAACAGGCGGCAACTTAATTGCATACGCGGCATTATCTGCGTCTAAAGCTATTGCTACAGGCGACGTATTCCGCATCCCTGCTGGTGATCTAGATATTACTTTAGAGTAAATTAAATGACAGTTTACCGAGGCGGCTACGGCTACAGTCTATATGGCGAACATACATTCGGTTTTGATGGATCAGTCAAAGACGCCTCAATAACAATTTCACCAGCCGCAAGTGTTTCTGTGGCTGGGAATATAACTGCGCGTGGCACAGCAACAGTATCAGCCACATCAAGCGTAGCCACAACGCCAAATAATATTATAGGCGGAAGCGCCACATCTCAATCCACAACTGTAACAGGTGTTGGATTTAATCGCGTGCGTGGTTCAAGCATATCTGTTGCAACTGTCTCTGCTGTTGTCTCTGAAGCGGCAAGAACTAGGAATGTTTCTGCTACAGTATCAGCGACATCTAGCGTTAGTGCCTCATGTATAAGAAAACGTCTGGCATCTGCTACAGTATCAGCGACATCAAGCGTTAGCACTTCATGTATAAGAAAACGTCTGGCATCTGCTACAGTATCAGCGACATCAAGCGTTAGCGCATCTTCATTGAAGATTTTGCAGTCTAGCTCAACAATTCAGCCTGCATTAAGCGTTTCGGCGGTTGGTGAGAAAGAAAGCGTAGTAAGCGTATTTATAAGCGCTCAATCAGGATTTACAGCTAGTGCTAATAGAGTGCAAAACGCATTATCTAGCTCTGATTGCGTACTAAGTATATCTACACAGCCAAATGTAGAGTTTAACAATAGCGTTACTATACCAACAATAGTTTCAACAGGCGTTGGCTCTAATCGTGTTCGTGGTTCTGCAATATCTGTTTCAACAGTTTCATCTACTGCATCAGCAGGCAAGCGTGTTCGAGTAGCATCTTCAATAACAGCAACTATTTCTTCTGTAATTTCAAGCGCTGAATTAATACAGCAAACATCCGCAACATTACCAGCAAATCTTACAGTTGCGCCTTCTGCTGAAAAAATATTATTAAGCACTTCAACAACTTCCGCCAGCTCATCGGCAACTGCATCTGGATTAAAAATACATCAATCTGGCTCTGCTATATCTACAGCTTTAAGCGGTTCAATAAGTTTTATTAGATTGCAAAGCACTGCGGCTTCTATCCCCTTACTATTGTCAGTTTTTGCAATTGGAGCAAGAACAACATCAGGTAGCAGTATAATAAATTGCGAATTAACTGTGTTTACAAGTGGGTCTATTAGAAAATCAGCTATTTCAACAATAGGCATTACATCTGCATTTACAGCCAGTGCAATTGAGAAATGGGAAGACTTACCAGACGCAACAGAAACATGGCAGACAATACCAAAAGTAACAGAAATATGGACAGCCGCATGATGTTGCAATTGAAGCATTTTTGTGGCACTATTCAGACAGCGCCTAACTTGCGTCTTTCAC
>Ga0208947_1001173_pt1 | contig 12061 bp, 16 predicted proteins | sample AOAMet1_04_M0_20_2_FD_188226 | JGI IMG/M metagenome (GOLD analysis project Ga0208947, IMG submission 188226) | Ammonia-oxidizing marine microbial communities from Monterey Bay, California, USA - CAN11_04_M0_20 (SPAdes) | ecosystem: Environmental > Aquatic > Marine > Intertidal zone | place... | reverse complement strand
ATACTAGTATTTATAATTAGAATAAAACATAAAAATCATATTGTGACAAATAAACTCATTATCCGTGTATAGAGATGCGAATGAGTACGAACACCCAAGGGGATTCAACCCTAAGAGTAAGTAGCTAAGTTTTGTCGGTTTCTCAATTGTTTTTAAACAAGTAGAGAATATAAATGTGGATGGATGAAAATCTTGTAGTTTAGTCAGTAACTGCAACTCTTTAATTAGGGCATAAAAAAACACTGAATAATATTTACAATGCAGAAGTGTGAGTAGATATTAACAGGGAAATGGATAATGTGGTAATTCTTTATTCATTTGGTTTGGGTGTTCATCTGTATAAATATTGAACCATGAGTGATTTTTCCCCTTTGGCATTCATCTAAATTAAAGTAATCTTTTTTCTAGTTTTGACCCTTTGGGGTCTGTTTTATTTAAATGAAAAGATTCTTTAATAAAATTATTGTTCTTTCATAAAGTTGTACACTAAGTCATACAAATGACACTTAATAAATTAAATGTTTTAAAAGGTGTGAGGGTTATAATAGAAGGTACATAAAGTTGTACACTAAGTCATGAAATCCATTCAGCTAGTAGTTGTGTTTGCTCATTATTATTAACATAAAATATCTTTATATAATTAAGTGTCATTTGTATGACTTAGTGTACAACTTTATGAAAGAATAATAATTATTAAAAGATTATATTTTAATTATAAACGGTTTTATAATATTTTAAACCTTGAATTAAAAATAATTTAATAATAAAAAAGACCTCTATAAATTAGAAGTCTCTTTATATAATTAAATGTCATTAACATTGTTTTTGTGTACCATTCTTTTAAAAAGAAAATTATTAAAAGATTATATTTTAATTATAAATAAAACCTTCAACAATTAAACCCCTTATTTAAGAATTCATGAAAATAGATTTGAATGTCTTTTCAAGTTTTTCAATAACTGATTTTTTAAGTTCTAATAATTTAATATTTTTATCAAACATAATTTTACCTATTAACAATGGAACTGAACCCATAGTCTTTACATTGTCCCAAGTATAATCTTCAAGAAATTCTACCTTTATAGAACTATAAAGAATTTCTTGTATAGTATCAACAATAGATTTGTGAGCATCTAACATTTCCTCTTCAGATTCAAAATCCTCAATTAGATTTCCGATAAAGACCTCAACCTTACGCAATGTTTCGTTAAAAGAAGTTACACTCGCATCCTCGCTGTTTTTAACATCCTTTCCAATGGTTTCAAAGAGTCTTGAATACACATCGCTTATAAAACCTTTTAAAGTCCCTCCTAGAGCATCCTCTAGAGCGTAGTCATCTGACTTTTCTTTTTGGAATTCTTTAATAGCTTTTCCAATATCCTCAATCTCATATTTAAATTTCAACAAGATATTTTCTTCTGAAATACTATTGTCAATGGATTCATCAAACATTTTTGAGAATTCAGAACTCTCTTCTTTAGGTTCTTCCTTCACATCATCATCTTCAGTTTTAGTTTCGTCCTCAGAATCATCTTCGGTTGGAGTCTCTTCAGCTTTTTCAGTTGGTTCTGAATCGTCTTCGTCTGCATCTTGTAGATTTTCAAATTCATCATCTTCAATGTGGTCACCTACATCAGAGATTTCATCGTCTTCAAATTCCTCACCTTCCTCTACATCATCATCGTCTTCCCTATCAATTCCATATTTTCTGACATCATCAGGTAAATCATTGAATTCTTTTTGTTCAAAGTCTCCATTTTCATCAATAGCGATGTCCTCTTTTTTGTTTGCATCTTTTTCAAGGAGAAGCATATATTTTCTTAATTTCATAGTAATGCCTTTAAAAATGTAAATATCTATTTATAATTATTTAGAGGTTAGCCATATGACAAAAAAACAAACACTAGAAGAAATGATGCAAGATGTTGAAAATGACTTGCATCTAACTCCGACTAATTGTAAAGACAAAGCACTTGAATTACCAAGGCTTCATAACAAATACATGAGAAGTTATGCAATTGCTAAATCAAAACTCAAAGGTGCTAAGAACCGATTAGCAACTAGGAAGTCTGATTTACTTGTGAAGTATAAATATAAAGACGACTACACTTGGGATAAAAAAGACCAATTGGAAATCCGTATTCATGGAAATGTGAGTTACCAAGAACTTGATACTTTGGTGTCAAATCTAGAGAATGAAGTTGAGTTCTTTAAGGGAGTTGTAAATACTATTAATAATATGAATTTTTCAATATCAAACTACCACAAATTAGTAGCTTGGCAAGAGGGAAACTAGATGAAAATATTTTTAAAAGCAGAGGGACTTAGAGTTTCTTTAACCGAAGATGCAGATGGTCTTGAAATCGTAGGAAATGCAGAGGAAGCAGATATCATTATTTCTGACAATCCCAAACATAATCCTTGTATTAAACTTTCAATAGCAGATGGAAACTCGGTTGATATTGAAGGAATTGGTTATGTTGACTCTCTAGATATTCCATGTCAAGAAGCAATATTCTTTGTGGATGCAATGGAATTAAAACCTGATAGAGTTTCTTTTGTTTATAACGGTGAACCATTTGCACTTAAAGATTCAGAGTCAACACCTCTAGGTGATATCAAGGTTAAGTTGACAATTGGTGGTGAAGAACAATCTGTAATTCTACGAGTTGGAACACGAAAGGGGATTTGTCTTCCTAATTCAAAATCCGATAAACAATCTAGAAAAAGTGAATACATCACCCCACTAAATGATTCCCAACAAGTTGACTTAGCTACAATGGGTATGGATTTATTAGAAGATGTAAATGAAGACGAGCTAAATGGCAAAGTTGTGATTCATGAACATAAAATCCAAGAAACCAAAAACACCATTCAAGATGCTTCTGAAATCAAAGACGAAGAAGATTTGTTAATGTTCAGTAGTGGTTTAATGGGGGGTGATGAAGATTAGTCTAGATATCTAGATGCACTTTCAAAAAGAACTTGGTTTTTACTGAGTTCTTTTTTATTTTCTCCCATCATTTCACCACCGTCACTAGGTAGGTTTGATGATTGTTCATAAGGAGCTTGAAGTTGAAATGCTGGTACAGTCCATCTATCCCAAGATTTACGACTCATTGAAATGGGTTTTCTTTTTTTCTTTTTGCGACCTTCGTTAATGACATTTATAAGTTCTTGTTTATCATTAGGATATAACTTTCCGAAGCTTTCCATCATCTCAAAATTGTCAGATAATCCTTTAGATGCGAGTTTCCATTTTTCTTCTAGTGTCATAATAATCCCATTTATTTTTAATTCTACCCTTTACAAGAGTATTTAGATTTCTATCTTTGGTAATAAGTTAAAACAAAGGATTAAAATATGTATAGATTATTAACACTGACTACAAATGGTCACAGTTCAAGAAACATCAACCAAACAGTTCTAGATGATATCAGAGCTAACCTTTCCAATAATAGAGATGAACAATGGTATCACACGACTTTTGGTTGTTCAAGTTCTGAGGTTTTTAGAGTTGAAGCAATTGAGATTGCAACCAACCATATCTTTGAACTTTTAAAACTTCTACCACAGACATTTTCACAAACACCAAACACTAGTTTGTTGAGTGCGAAGAAATATGTCGCTGAGGGTCTTGATAAGAAAGTAGGTCATAAGTGTCCTTGTTGTCATAAAGTAGCTACTAGCTATCGTTTAAAGCTTACATATGCGATGTTAAAGCATCTGACTGTATTAGGTGATGTTTCTAATATGTCTACAGTTAATTGGACACACCGTGACAAGTTTGTATTTGAAGCTGGTGGTCAATTCTCAAAAATGAAACATTGGGGTTTGATTGAGTGTTCAATGGATTTAAAATCAAATGATATGGGTGACGGTGTTTATAAGTCCAACGGTAAAATGTGGAGACTGACTGATATCGGAGTTCTCTTTCTTAATGGTAAAATTAAGTTGAGTGAATATGTCCACACTTACAATGGCGAACTTACTAAATACAGTGGAGGATTTAACGACTTCGCTACTGCGAATTCATTTATGTAGGTGAAATATGAAAAATTTAATTGCAGAAGCTCACAGATACCTAGATGGTGAGCTTCTTACTGAAGCAGTTGTTGAGAATGGAAATGGTTTAGTTGCTTATATCTGTGTAGTTGCGGAGGAATTTAACAAGCTAAAGAAATTCAATTCAGATGTTGAAGAAAATTGGAAATCTCTTATTGCAAGTGATAACAAGTTTCTGAAGCAAGTATTATCAAAAGTTAGTATTGAGTATGTGAGTGAAGACCCATATGCAAATCAACGAGAGATGATGCTTGATATCTTGACAAATAACACATTGAAAGTGTACGCTACTATTGATGGTGATGAAAGTCAAGAGGGTACACACCCACAAATGTCAAACAGTGAGAATAATATATTCAGAGCAGTTCATGATTATGTAGGGCATTATGCTCCCAATAGTAAAAAGTTTAAAAAGTTCATCTCTGATAATAAAATAAAATCAAAAGATGATTCCAAGTTTAAGAGTTACAGATTTGATTCACATTCATTCACGGTTCGTGGAGAAATGAACACATTTTTAACTCACTCTAAAACAGTGTCACCTAAAGCTATACCCGCTTTATTCACTGAAATCATAGGACAGATTTGTACTTACTTTGTCACTAATAATTTCACTGAGAATAAGGTTGATATAATCAATGGGATAGACTTTAAGAATGTAGGCTTGTTCACAGACCCTACATTAGAGAAACGCAAGCAGAAGTACCTTAAAATGCTTGAGGATGAAAATGTGAATGAGTTCAAGCTGAACTTCGGTGGTGTTAAAATAAACAAGGATAAAATCCGATGGAATTTAATATCTAGAGGTGAAGGAATAAAAAATAAGAAAAAGTAATTTAAGGGGTTTAATTTCAATCAAAACCGTTTATAATTATAGGGTAACAAAGAGGGATTTAATTTATTTTAAAATAAACCCTTGCAAAGATAAATCAGTTTTCTATCTTTGTGTATAAGTTAAGAGGTGTAAAGCCGATATAGCTCAGTTGGTAGAGCACTTGTCTTGTAAACAAGATGTCCAAAGTTCAAATCTTTGTGTCGGCATAGTAGTAGAATAAATTTGGTAGCGTGGGTTCAATCCCCATCCATCGGATTAAAACAAAGGAAAATAAAATGAATAAAATTTACCCTAGTGGGTTTATCTGAACAAATTAAACGAGGTTATATTCAGATGAAACGAAAAAAGAACAGCAAGTATCAAGTAACTTTTCACTCAACTAGAAGATTTGGTGACAATCATACTTATTGGTATTGGGAAATACTAGGAACGATTGACAATAACATTGTTAAAGTTGAGGGTGATATTTGTTTTGGACGAAGAAAAGACTGTATAAAAAATTCAAAGAAGTTTCTTAAAAGAAACAATTTTTGATAGGTCGTCTAAATGAAAAGACCCTCGTTAAACACGAGACAATGTGGGTTAAAATCTCACCCTATCTTAAATAAGACCCTCGTACTGTGGTAGGTAAGGGGGTCTTATTTTTTACAAACTAAATAAAAATAAAAAGGAAATCAAATGGAATTACTAAAGTTTTATTCAGAGACTTGTAACCCTTGCAGAATGATGACACCTATTGTCAATAAAGTCGCAATGGATTTGGATATTGATGTTCGTGAGGTTGATGTTGAAGAAGAATCAAATCTAGCTAAAGAATATGGTGTTGTTAGCGTACCAACAATTGTTTTATTTAAAGAGGGCGAAGTTGTAGAAATTATCGTAGGTGCAATGCCACTACATAGTTTTGAGAAAAAGGTCAAAGAATCTTATGGAATATAATAACAATCCAATTAGTGTACCTGAATGCTTTAACAAACAACTAGCAACCCATGACATAGCTAGGGTAGATGAAGAATCATTGATAACTCTTAAATCAAAACCTTATGACGGTGAAATGATGCGAGAGTTTGAGCTAGGAGATAACCCTATTTCATTCCTAGAGTTTGTCAAACAAGGCGAGGAATTGGTTTTGATTCTTAGGGTATCTGCTTCAAGATTTATTCCTAATATTTCAAAGCTGTTCAGATTTTTAGAATACAAGGGTGAGCATGAGTTACCTGTGTTAATCAAACATACAACTGAAAAAGAAGTGATGGAGTCATAATGAATAAATTATTAGTTCCGAGTAGATGTTCAAAATGCACAGAGGTTAGATATACCGAAAAAAGTTATACGGTTTGTGCTCCTTGTAAACGGAATAATTCTTCTAATTCCTAATAGTGTAAATACTTGTATAAACATTATGAGGTTATAAAATGGCAAAGAAAAGTTTTAAAAATTTGGGTCATATTAAATCACAATATCCACTAGGTGATATTGTTCGTGATTATCTATTTGTGGTTCAGTTTGAACTACCTGAAATACTGAAAGAATATCTAGGTGAGTTTGGTGAAAGTGGACAAGGTGTTTCACAATTAACAATGACTTGTCGTGAAGCAAGTATGCCAGGTGTTCAGAACTCACCTATCTCTTCTTTTTGGATGGGAATGGAGCAGTTCTTCAGTGGTAAATCAACACCGACAACAACTTCGGTTCAATTTGGATTTGAGGAGTTTGAGGGTATAGTTGAATTAGATGGTGATAAGAAATTATTGTCACCACGACAGTTATTCATGGCTTGGTCTGCACTAGCACATGATATCCATAAAACAGGTATCGGTGTTGAGAAGAAAGATTTAATTGGTACTGTGACCGTAACACCTCTTAATATCAATCTAGAAGAATCTGATTTAGGTTCAGTTACTTTAAAAAGTGCTTGGTGTGAGTCGTATCAAGATGTTTCTCTAGGAACGAATAACCAAGATGCGATTAAGAGTCAAGTGTCAATTAAGTTTGATTACTTTACACCTAACAAATCCGATGTTAATGTTTCATTTGATTTGGTTGAAATACTAAATCATGATTAATTATTTTAATCTGAATAAGAAAAGGAGAGCTTGAAGCTCTCCTTTTTGTTTTAACGCTTTAGAATGCGTTTAAGCCAACCTTTTCTGAACTTGGCATTCTTAGGTCTATGAGCAATAATAGCATCTATGTAGGTAATCCTAACCTCGTCAAATGCATCTAAGAAAGCCATTGATTGAACATTACTCATTTCAAGTAAAGCTCCCTCAGTTTGTTTACCATACTTCCCATCAACACCCACAACAATTCCAATCTTAACAAGTGCTCGTTGAACTAGTTTGAAAACAAATGAACCATAATTAACATAAGCTTCCATGATTTCAGTTGCAACAGTTTCAACTTGTAGCTTATTCCAATTGGCTTTATAGAATTTCTTTTTGTAGAACTTAGCAATTTCCATGTCAAGAGCTTGGGATTTAATAATCTCGTTGAATTTAATAGGACGATTTTCTTTGATTAAATCAATTTCATCCCAACCTTTCCATTCTCCATGAAATTTACGAGCTACCCCACGGTAAGTCTCTCCACCTCTATCATCAGGGTCAAATACATAACCACCCTCGCAAATTAAAACCTTCTTCAAGCCGATATCAAAGTGACTCATTTTATTCTCCATTGGAATAGTTTTCTTCTCTACAGTATTTATAGCTTGAATTTTTTTAGCAGATTTTAAGTATTTCAAAATCATTTTTATAAGTCTACGCATTACATACCTTTATAAATAATCAAGTGCTTTTGTTATAAATGATTTCTTCTTAGGAAGGTCAAGAGGTTTAGCAATTTCTTCAATTTCTGATTTAAATTTACTTAGAGCACCACTTGCATTGACTAGGAAATTCTCAATCCAATCAGATGGAATCTCTTTCATAACAAGGTCTTCACTTTTTAGTTCTTTGTCAGATGAAATTTGTCCGATTGTTAGGGTATCATCTTTCATCTTTTTGAAGTACACAATATTATCTTCATTCTTAAGAATTAGAATTCTATAAAATTCACCTACATCAACATGATTCTCAGATACTTTTTTAAGATTTTTCATCATCTTAACTCTGAGAGCCAATTGCTCAATTCCATTTTGTGGTACGCTTTCTAAATCTTTCTTATTCATAGTAACTCCAATGCTTTTATTCAAGTATTTATAAATAATTTAAATTAGACCCTTGCAAGCTAGTGATGGTATTTCTATCTTTAATAATAACTTAAAACAAAGGATTAATTATGAACTCAACACATACGAATTTCATTCTTGACTCTCGTAAAGACACACAACTATTCCAACATTACAGTAAAATAGCATCCATTCTTGAGTCCAAGTTAAAAGATTCAGATATTTGTTTGTCAATAAATGATGATGGGTATCCGAAAATTACAGTCAAATTTCATAGAACAGTAAACGCAATTGAAAATAAATGGTTAGCTTTAAATAATTTCATCTTAAACCGTGAGTACTATACCTTGGAGGGTAAATAATGCACATTATAATAGCAATAGTAATGTTAGTAACATTTTATACAGCAGTAACAAATCGCATGATTGCAAATATTGAACAAGATTCAATCGCAGTCCATAAAGGAGAGGTAATTCCGAGTGGTTGGTATTTCAATTGGCACACCAACACATCATTTTTTGAAATGAAAGCTCATACAATGTCTCACTCAGTTACAGCCATGAGTAAAGATGGTGTCAAAGTTGACATTGAATTACAATATTCATATGTCCTAGACAGACATAAAATAAAAGATATTGCAAAGAGCTACAGTGACAATAAAGCTGTTGAGCGTGAGATTAAGAAAACCCTTAATGGTAAAGTAGCAAAGACCATTAGAGGACAAACTGTTAAGAGCATCTACACAAAAATTGTCATGGATAATACATTGAGTAGAATTAAAAAAGTTCTAGATAAACAAGGAATCTCTTTAACTCATTTGTCCATAGTTGATGTGTACGCAGGGTATGAACTAAACAAGGTATTCAAAGAGAATGCAGTACTTTTACAAGAGCTAGAGAATGCTAGACTCAAATCAGAACTACATAGGATTGATAACAATGAAGAAATGGAAAGCCATAATAAAAAGATTCTAGATGAGCTTCTAGAAACAGACGATGACTATAATGAGTACGAGGAGTAAATTATGATTGAATTGAACTGTAGTTTGGTAGGTATGATAATTTTTATGAAGTTATCTCAGTTTATTTATATTCACAGACTAGATGATACTATAGGTGATACTGTATTTATATTTTTTATTATATCAATGATACTGAGTTGTTATTATGGGACGGTATTCTTCTTTTTATAAATACAATTAACCGCACCCTATGCACCTCTTAACAATGTGGAACACTTAGACTAGAATTAACTAGTATCGCTTGGTTGACGAACCTTGAGTGGGTCTTCTATTTTATAAATACTTCTATAATTTCTATAGGTAATCAAGATGAAAAAAGAAAAAATGTTGAATGAAGCTATAAACGCTAAATCCGTACTTAAAGGGTTAAAGAATATTACATGGGGTTTGTTGATAAACACCATAAGAACTTTGTTAGGAAAGAAAGATGTTAATACTCTTGACCCTGATAAAGCTCATGAATACTTTAACAAGCCTGAGAATTACAAAGGTGTTAAGGGTTCAATCCAACAAAATGGTGAGATGATGTTTAGATTTTGGTATCCTGTTGGAGAACCAATTCAAGACGACCAAACCAAACTAAAAACATTTCCTAAGTGGGAATCTCTACCTTTATTTGTTGTTGTGTCTAGACGAATGGCTTCTCAAAATTTTGATGAAAATGCAGGTGTCTTCAAGCCGACAAATCAAACTATTAAATTAGGTAAGATTGGAATCTACATCGGAATCAAAGATACCAAAGACGATGAAAACAAATCCATAAAGAAAACTATAAAACCATCAAGATACACTTCAGATGTTAGCTCTAAAGTATTGGATGCTATCAGTGGTTGGAAGAAATTACAAACTGTCTTGTCCGATAACATGAGCACTGTTGCTGACGATGATTTCAAACAGATTATGGTTAAAGCTAAGAAGAGTAAAGCATCTAATAATGAGAAGCGAGATATTGATATGCACTCAGTCGGTGGTATTATGTCTTTCCATAATATGTTTTGGGATACATTCACTGAGATTGAAGCTCCTTATAAAAAAGAAGTTGATGCAGTTAACAAATCAATTAATATGCTAATCAACCATTTGCAGAAATGTGATGCTAGTATGAAAGCTAGAATCCAAGGATACTCAAATCTAAGTAAACAACTAGGAACTAAAGAAGACGAAGACCCTACAAAAAAACAAGACCTAGATGCTGAAATCCAAGACAAAGAAAACAAGGAAGCTAAAGAAGCTGAAGAAAAAGAAAAGTCAGAAAAAGAAAACCCAAAACCAACTGAAGCTGAACTGAAAAAAGAAAGTGTTGCTGAGAGTATTGTAAATGCAATTCTCCTAGAGAAATCAGAAGACCATGAAACTCTAGACACTGACCTTGAGAACAAGAGAGATGAATTAGATATCAGAGGTGGAACTGCAAGTGATGAAAACTCAAGTGCGGTTCTTATGGTTTATTCATATCTTAAATGGTTCAACTTAAATTTTGAATGGCAAACTGCTTACTCAAAACTAGATATCACTGAAACTGAAATGGATATTTCAAAAAAAGGTACAGTATCCGCAACCAACAACCAAACAATTTCTATCAGTGCGTTGTTCAATGCATTTGGTGGTGCTCAGATTATGAACACTGTTAAGCATAATAATGAACTGATGAAAGCCAATGCATTCAATGGAACATTTGAGTTTGATGATGGTTCTCCTAAAGAGGGTGACGAAGGTAATGAGTTGTTAACCAAACTAGGTGAAGCTGATGTGGGTGCGGTTTACAGATTCAAGGATGATGAAAATGAACTTGAATTTACCAAGACTGATGAAGGTTGGGAGTTCACAAAGAATAGTGTTACTGAGCTAGTTCCATTCTTAAATAAGATTTATAGTTTTACTGCAGAAGACGGTCAAGATGGATTACGAGTTTTAGGACACGATTTCCCACATGATTATTTTGACTTCCCAAATGCAATCATGACTAAGGTTGAAACTGAGGAAGAAACCGAACCAAAAGATGGTCAAGATGAACCAAAAGATGGTGAGGAAGAAACTGAGAATTCAGATGATGAAACTGAAGTTGAAAAGACTGAGGAAGATACAAGTTCTAATATTGAAACTACATTATCATTCATTGAAGATAAAGAGTTTGACCTTCCGATTGAAATTGACTTTGATACTGAAGACGATAGGGAGAACGCTTTAATTAGTTTGATTAAAACAAGACCTACTCTAACAGATATCAAACGAATTGTAGATACACTAGATTCTGCTGAAGACGAAGCTAAACCATTTTATGAAAATATCATTGTCCAATTAGTCGCAATACGATTCTATTATGCTTACAAGCTCAAAGATGAATCTGAATCAATTGAAGACTTCGGTGTGAGAATTGGTAGTGATGAACTTGCACAAGCTATGGTGTCTGAAGAAGCTGATGATGATATAAAAATCATCTGTGACTTGTTAGGATTTGAAATGACTCCAAAAATGATTTCAGCTTGGGAAAAGAACCAACTAATTGTCCCTACTAAAGACTTTGACAAGTCAGAAGAATTTGATAAGAAGTTCTTTGTAGAGAGTAAAGATTATAACTTCATGGATTACTTGACTTTATAAATTTCAAGCAAATTAAACTAAAAGGAACTCTTAACCGAGTTCCTTTTTTTATAAATAGTAAATTAACATAAAAAACTTTGAGCTTGTGAAATCACGGTTATTCATTGGTGTTTCTTATTTTTTCATAGCAACACTCAAATCAGTGCGTCCATTCTCAATATCACTATCAATTTGAGGTTGTAAAAATTTGTATATATATTCACTCATATCATTATAATCTGCTATATCAAAACGCTCACCTGCGAATTTACCACTAACAAGGATAACAAAACCATCCCCATCTTCATCGCCAAAGTTTTTCTGAATATACTTTGTTATTGATGGTGAACTTGCTAGTATAAAATTACTAATAAGGTCATCCATGTCA
>Ga0208947_1001167_pt1 | contig 12103 bp, 9 predicted proteins | sample AOAMet1_04_M0_20_2_FD_188226 | JGI IMG/M metagenome (GOLD analysis project Ga0208947, IMG submission 188226) | Ammonia-oxidizing marine microbial communities from Monterey Bay, California, USA - CAN11_04_M0_20 (SPAdes) | ecosystem: Environmental > Aquatic > Marine > Intertidal zone | place... | reverse complement strand
ATTCACGGTTTCGAGGTTGATTTGCCAGAAATCCACCTGCAGCTCGATTCTGTTCCCCTGGCAGATTAGTGATTTGTTCAACAGAGGCTGGTCGGCGCGCAGTTGCCGATTGGTTGTGGGCGGGGGCATCCAAGCTAAGCGATGGAAAGCTTCTCTGTTATTTTTTGACGGCTTCGACCGTAACATTGTCGAAGCGGGCAGTGCCGGTTGCGCCCCAAAGGCCGATTCGAACAATCCCTTCACGTGCCGAACGTGGGATGCGAATGACTCTCGATTGGGTAAACCAGTCTTTCGATCCTTTGTGAGCCCCTAACGAAAACATACCTAATTCTTGGCGATCTTCGTCGTAGAACGAAATTACAGCAGTCGGTAGATCGTTTTGCCGCGGGCCGACGACAACGTTTTCACAGGAGAATGATGCCGAAAATTTGACGAGTGGAACTTTTCGTCCGTCGCATGCGAAAGCCTGCATCACTTGGGCGAGTTGCCCAGGAACGTTATTTTTGAATTCCACGAAGTTGTTAACGCCCTCTTCGGCGCCACCTTTTTCGAGGGTTAGTTGGCGTTGGTAATACCATCCTTCGGCGAATCCTTTTTCATCGAGTCCTTGCTCGAAACCTGAATTGATAAGTTGCGGCTTAGCCGGGTCGGGGAGAACTTTGCGATTGTCTTCAGCCGCGCCGGTCATTGGAACAAATAGTGTCGGACGCAATGCGAAGCGCTTCATTTCTCCGTCAGTTTTCTTCATAAGGAACAGCGTCTGTTGATGCCGTTCGCCCATCGGAACGATAATGATCCCGCCTTCGACAAGTTGATCAACAAGCGGTTGTGGGATTGCTTCGGGTGAACAAGTCACAATGATTTTGTCAAAGGGGGCATGTTCTTTCCAGCCTTTGTAGCCATCGCCAATTTTGGTAAAGACGTTATCGTATTTGAGTTTTTTCAAAACTTTTGCAGCAGATTTCCCCAGTTTTTCAACGATTTCAATCGAATAGACTTCCTTTACCAGCGGGCTTAAGATCGCGGCTTGGTAACCACTTCCCGTGCCAATTTCAAGGACTTTGTCAGTGGGTTGCGGATCCAATTCCTGCGTCATGTAGGCCACAATGAACGGCGAAGAAATTGTCTGACTTTTGCCAATGGGTACACCCGCATCAAGGTAGGACTGAGTCTTTCGGATCTTTTTGGGAACGAATTCATGTCGGGGAGTTGCCCTCATGGTTTTTAAAACACGTTCGTCAGAAATCCCAGCGCCGATAACGGCAACTTCAACCATTTCGTTTCTGAGTTTTTCGAACTCAGCCTCATTCTGAGGCATAGCTGCTAAACCTGAGGCTGCTTGTGATGTCACTGCTGCGAACAGTAAGCAACAGATCGAAAATTTGAGATAGCTCATTTGCATGGTTCAAACCTGATCAAACTAGTGTCGGTGGCTAAAAGGCATTGTGTTTTGAAATCGTAGCCAACGAAGTAACAATTAACACGACCGCAGGCTATTATAAGCAGGTTGTTTTGATCAAGCCGAGTTTTGATCACCGATAGAGGCAATCTGGTGTGACTTTAGGATGATTAACCGCCGAGAATAGCTAAAACGAGTTATAATTGGGTATAGGAGCGGTTATGGCAGAAAGTATGGCAAAGAAAGAATTGCAACAAGACACCGCGGGGGTTCCTCGTTCGTCCAACCCATTGCCGTTTGTTTTGCCACTGGTCGTTTTTTTGATGATCGCCAGTCGATACCCTGATTTTGCATCTGAGGAAGAGCCTGATCTGATCCTGACGTCGACCTATTGGTATGTCGGCATGATTGCTTTGCAGGTGGTTTTGGCAGTCGGTTTATTGGTCTATTTTCGGAAGATTTATCGACAGCATTTTCCTTTTCGAGTCTCATTATTGTCCGTTGTGGTGGGTGCTATCGGCGTTGCGGTCTGGATTGGTATTTGCAGCCTACAGATTGAGCCAAAAATTTTCGGGTTAATGGGCTTCGATTTTAGTCGGCCTTCGTTTGATCCGTTTACACTTCAGGATTCGGGTGTTTTAGCAGCGTTTCTTTTTTTCCGAATTGTACTGCTGGCCATTATCGTTCCATTGATTGAAGAACTGTTTTTGCGAGGTTGGTTTATTAGGTGGGTTGAGAACCCGGAATGGGAAAATCTTTCCCTTCAAGGTTTGTCGTGGAAGGCGTTGCTGGCCGCAAGTGCGTACGGTGTCTTGACTCATCCAAGCGAGGCCATCGCAGCTTTCGCATGGTTTGGTTTGGTAAGCTGGTTAATGAAAAAGACGGGCAGTCTCTGGGACTGTGTTGTCGCTCATGCCGTGACCAATCTGTTGCTCGGTATTTACGTATTAATTTACGCTCAATGGCATCTGTGGTAGCTCGCGGATGGAATAGCAAGTGATTCGTTAAGAGAACGTTGTTTTCTGGTTGAAAGAAGGGAGTTCTAAATCGGGTTGGCTCGCGGGCACAGGATCGTTGCTTGACGGCGAACTTTGGGAATTCGAAAATTCTAGGCCATTGTTTTTAATGTTGTTGATGATGCCGGCTAGGAAAAAGAGCAGCGTTTGGTTCATCGGTACGATTGAGACGTCATGAAACATTCCTGAAATAAAATAATGTGCAAGGACGACCAGGGAGAGTAGTCCGAATTGCCGCGGCCAGAGATCTAGAGATTTGTCCCGCCAAACGGACCAACTCGCGTAGGCAATCACAGCCAACACCCAAAGCAAAGTGATCAGCCCAACTAGTCCAGTTTCAACGAGATGGGCCAAGAAGACATTGTGCTGGTAGAACGGTTTGGCGAGTGAAAGCGGTTGTCCAGAATAGGGATCTTGAAGGTAAGGTCGCTTTGCAATTGTGTACTGACCAAATCCGCACCCTAAGAGCGGGCGATCCTGAAACATATCAACCGCGATGGTTAAGAAAAGCTCTCGCAGTTGGGCCGATTGCTCCATGTCCGCAACGGTAACATATTTGTCTCTTTTAAATGCCCAGATTTTGTCTGAAATAAAAGGGGAGGCAATAATGGCAATGATGGTTGTGGCAAGGACGAGGGCTCCCCGTTGTTTGCGGGATGCCGGCAACCAGGTAAAGATCCCTGCACCCACGATGAATCCAAGCCACACACTTCGGGTGAGTGTGGCGAAACAGCCTGCGGATAACAAACCTCCGGCTAATAGTAATCCAAATTTGCCGACTCGATTTAATCTTGGCCACCACATCCAACAACAACACATGCAAACCGACAGGAAAATTCCATTGGAGACGGGATTAAGAAACGGACCGCGGCCGCGCCCAAAAAATTCGGACTCTTCGGAAGTTACGATGTAGCGGGGGAAAATAACTGCATAAAGTTCTGCGATTTCGGCCAAAGCAATTAGGGCTAGATAAACCCCAAACCCGCCGAGCACGAGAGCAATGACTCGAAGGTCTCCAATTTTGGTTTTGTAGCTGCGGGCTAAAAAATAGACGACTACTGGTAGGAGGTTGAAAAACAGTAAACGGGACAGTGGAGACTTATCCATGGCTCGCCAGTCATGGGAAAGTGTATTCAATGTTAAGCAAACAATCCAAACGAAAATTGCTACGTCCATCGAATTGAAATTTGGTAAGTCCTCGCGACCTTTTAGCCACCTCCACCCGAACATGGCGATTGCGGCGAGTAGAAGCAAACGGTCCAGCGTAATAGGAATTGGGCCGAAAGGTGCGTGAAAGAAATCGTGCCCGAAGACAGATCCGGCGATTACAACGCCCAGTAAGAGTGCCGGCATAGTCGACATCGGGATTTGCGGATTCATGCGATACCAAGCGCATCCACAAACAATTAAAATGGGAATCAGGATGATAAGAATCAGGTCCATCGAGGCAAGTTACCCTGGTTTACTGAACAATGAATAAAAGATCTTGCTCAAGGTTTCCTGTTTTCTGCCCGTTGAGATCTTCGATCTCCATCTGCAGTCGATAGTTGCCAGGTTCCAATTCGTTTAGTTTGATTTTGAAATAAAGATAGAAATCGCGTCGCCGTTGAGGGGCGTTATCTTCGATGACTGGGAAATCTCCCGATTGCACCTGTTGGCCGTCCCCGTTTTCAATTTGATAACTTCCCTGAAATCGGGATTGCACAACTCTTTTTGAATCAATTTTCTGGTCTTTAGATTCGTAATTCTCAACTTCGCAGTAGACTAGGATGGGTTGTCCCGGTTTAAATAAGTTTTTGGGGAAGGACTTGTGTTTTCCAAAGCCGCCGATTTCAAAGCAAATGGCACCATTTTTGATTTGCAGCTCGGCGATGGATTCGAGACGGCTCATTGCCTTTCTTAGATTGCCAAGTGTTGCATCGGCAGCCTTGCCAGTCACTTCTTCGCCACCTCCTTGTGCCATCATTTCGATAGCTTCAAGCTGATGTTCCCAGTATTTTTTTTCTTCTACCGTAATGGAAGTCAGCGTGCCGTCATTGGCGAGCTGGTGACGCAAAAATTCGAACAGTTGCAGATTGACTTCCAACGCATTGCGGCGGTTAGAATCCGTCTCGAAGTCAAGTTGGCTCTTTAGTTTTTGGATCGAAACTTCAAGCTGATTTTTTTCATCAATCGGCAGTGGCAAGGAGGTTTTAGGATTTGAGTTAGTCTTAGAGTTTGGGATGAAATCATTGGAACGGCTTTCATCCAGTTTGGTAGTTGGTGATTCTGAAATCGGGGCCGCCGGTGGTCGGAACGCATGTTCGATATTGGGTCTGTTTTCTGGCTCGATACCATTTGCCAAACGGGTGGGATTTTTTGATTGAGTAGTGGACTTCTCTAGATCAACCACTTTTGACGGTATCGCAGCTTCCATGCGGGGCGACGTTTTTGACTTAGCCCTTGTGTCAGGGAGTGGAGTTGCCGGGGCAATTTCGAAAGGTGGCTCAGTGATCACGATGGGAACTTTTGGGGCGATTACTAAATCCTTTGTTTCGCACAAACCGGATTCACAGCCAGGGCAATCTTCGTTCGGAGTTGTATCAATGGCGAACAGTTTATCCCATCCCTGATCCTCTGAAGTTTTGCTGTTGGGGCAGTTTTCAGAGCATGAAGTTTTATCGCAATTTTCACAGGGCTGCTCGGTCAGAGACGTGAGTTTGTCCGACTGGATACTGTCTGTCGGATGCGGCGGTTGCTTTTCAGGAGCCTGCTGAGGTAGTGCCCCGAGGCCATTTTTCGTCGTTAAAGAAATTGATGGCGAGAGTACTTGGGAGGCCATCGGCTGCAGTTGAGACTTCGGTTGGATTTCCAGCGGCCCCAGAGCTTGGGAGGGGCCGAGAGAGCGTAATGAGTTGAAGTTGTTGTGGCGTGCTTGAGTTGTCTCGCCGGACGGTTTTCTATTGAGTGGTGTCAAAGGGTGTTTGTCTAAGGCGAGTGGCGGTATGGCCGCCAAAGGATTAACTGGCTGGGGGGAAATTAGTTTGGGAGGTTTCTTGAAATTTTGGCAGTCACATTCCAATGAGTGACCGCAATTAATTGGATTAACAGGGACTGGTTGGTCTGATAGTTTTTTCTGAGGTTTGGCAGTTAGTTTGACTGAAATGTCCCTAGATTTTTGGTCGGCGAGGTCAATCGTTTCCCCTTGCTCTTGCACCGAGTCTGCTTCCTCAGATTCCTCGTTCTCTACTGGTAGATCAGTAATCTTGGCCGAATCATCCAGCCAAGCCGATTGTTCGCCGAGTAAGTCTTCCGTAATCGTTGTCTGCCCCAACTTGGCACAGCCGATGCTCGCGCTAAGTAAGACCAGGATCAAAAGCCATTGATATTTCATTTTGCTATTTGCCAAAATGGGTTTTGGTCGTCAAAACCGGAAGGAGAAATGGATGCCAGCCACTCAAATTAAAACGGAGAGTGGTTCTATAATCGCGGGGATATTAGAGAAATCTCTCAATCCGCTCAAGGCAGCAATCGGGTTAGCCAGCGGCCTTCTTGCTGGCACACTGGGAAGGATGGGGCGGTTTGGAGTGTTTGCTTGAACTCGATTTTGCAGGATGAAAATGAGGGGAGAGGCAAGCGAGAGATTTGGAAATCTCCCTGGGAAATTGGGCTTGAGCGAGCAAAATTCGCGAATGGAATTAGGTTTGCCGTGGCGGGAGGGGCTTCTTTTTCAAGGAGGTTGAGAAGCGATCACCGCGAGTCGTGTTATCTGGCTTCCCATGCATGTAAGTTTGTTGGGCCCAAGCATCGCTTAAGATCCGTGACTTTGCAATTTCTAAGCAGCGTTGGGGCCAAGCTCTTTGGCCATCCGGACGAATAATTTTTCCAGGACTAGTCGCCCGCGATCTTCTTTAGAGTGAGTGTTTTTTAGCTGCATGTCAGCTTCGAGCAACCAGTCAAGCATCAGCTCGGCTCGTTTTCTTCCCAGTTGTCTAATTCGCGTCTGGGCTGTCTCAATTTCTCCACCCCAGCTTCGAAAACCGGCTTGCCGAACTGCCGAAGCCAAGTCCGGTTTCTTTTTTTGCCGCATTTGCCGCATGACGATTTCGGACGTGGTTGAATAGCGTCGTAGTGACCATGAGAGTTGCCCGAATAAGCCGAGTGGATGTTCGCCACTTCTGAGCAGTTGGTCAAGCAAGGTGACTGCGCGCTTGGCGTCACCGTCTGCCGCAGCATCTACAGCATCCCACATGGTTCGCGCCCGCCAGCCCCCAACCACCTTTTTAATTGTTTCCTGACTCACTTTACCTTTGCTGTCCGCAAAGAGAGATAATTTCTGGAGTTCTTGATCCATGCGCCCAAACTCAGTGCTGGTCAGGTCTACTAACATCTGACCGCCCATTTTAGGCAACGTGAACTCATATTCATCTTTGGCCCGCTGGATTAGCCACTGAACGATTCGAGGTTCATCGGACGTCTTACTCTTGGCGCTGGTTTTAGGAGGGTCGCAGCGAACTTGAAACCCTACTTTGTCAATTAGCTTGTAGAGTTTCGTGTTACTCGCCCAAGTATTAACGATGAGTACGAGTAACCCCGATCCTTTGCCTTGGGATATGTAGTCATGAATGCGGTCTCTATTCTCGGTGACGAATTTATCAGCATCGTCTACTAAGACAATCTTAGGGCTGTTTCCCCCAAAAAGACTGCGGGTTGAAAGTTCGTCATGGACGTCTGGCCAAATGGATGGCCAGGAAGCATGGTTGGAGTCGTATTCCGATGGAACGAAATCTTCGTCGCCTCCGATGGCTTCTGTGATATGCTTTACTGCTAATTTTTTTAAAAACCGTTCGCTTCCGAAGATCGCGCAGGCTCCGGCGAGGTCCGGCAATGACGATTTTTCGAGGAACTCGAAAACGTGATGGGTTCCATTCATATAATTCGTTTTGAACTATCTATTTTTTTGAGGACGGGTGAATAAGGAAAAGGCAACGACAATTGCAATCGCCGCTAGACCGGTAAGCAAGGTGACTGTTCCGCTGGAAAGGTTGAAGTCAAGAGCTTGAATACCCCATGCGGCGAGACCGGCGATCCCAACGGCAGTTAACGCTTCACCTGCCGAGGCGCAGGTTTGAACTTGATTTGCTTCGAGAATGTTGGGTTTGCGAAATAGGTATCGGAATAGCAGCATTGACATAACCGCTGCCGGGATCGAAGCCGATACCGTCATCCCGGCTTTGAGGCCAACGTACACATTCGCTGCTCCCATCACGACTGAGAGGATGATTCCCAGCACGATGACGCGGAGGGTAATTTCGGGGAGTGGCGTCTTCGGAGCCTCAGCGGCGGTAGATGGGTTTGTATTCGACATGGTTTGAATCCATTTCGTTTCAGGAAAGCTTTTAACAGCATAAGCCGTTTTTGTTTCAATATCGACTCCCTAGTTAAGGGAGGGCTGGGGAAATGCGTCTGTCCCCTGCCCTGCCAGACAAAATGGAGCGTTTTCATCCGAAATGGTAATCAATAATTCGTGGTAATTGCCCAGCCAGCGAACGCAGGCGACATTTAATGGCCCAGCGTTTTATAGAGTGGTTTCAGCGCCGGCAAAATTCGAAGTGCATTTTCGAAGTAGATTTTTTTCAAAACGTCGTCAGGTAAACCAATCCCATAAATTCTCCACATTCCTTGCGGTGGTGGAGATTTTTCACTGTAGGGGAAGTATTCATCATAGGTTTCAAGAAACCGCCAATAGTAACTCAACCTAAGATTTGGCCAGGGCCCATCGGTGGCAAAAAGAATCCGGTCTTGGTATTGGATAAAGAACTTCCGGGCTGTGTAGGGTTGGCGGCCGAGTTCGTTGATGCGGGATGCAAATCCGATCATCAGATTCGGATATTTCTGGAGCCAGCCACCAAGCTGTTTCAAGTCTTCGCTGCTATTCGCACAATGCGCTCCGATGAAGATAGTCTCTGGATGTCGCTCAAGTATTCGATTGCGAGCCGATAATAGTTCCTGTCGATCTGGGAACGCATCCCCGTAAAAACTCCAATCGGGATGGCGGCTGAGTTCCTCCCAGCGTTCGTTGTTCCCATCTATCGGTTTGAAGAATGCAATTGGGTCGGCCACATGCATGATCACCGGAAGCCCCAGTTTGCCACAGGCCTCCCAGATTGGATCAAATTTTCGATCGTCGATTTCAATCAGTGAGCCAGTTTTATCTTTATAGGTGAGCCCGAATGATTTAAAGAATTTAAGGCCTAAAATTCCTTTAGTTTTGGCTACGCGTAATTGCTCAACACAGGTTCGAACGAATCCCGGTTGGTTGCAGGCCCAGTTCGCTGGGTCTTCCCCGCCTTCACCTTTAAAGTCAATGTGGGCAAAAGCAACAACGGCGTTCGCCCCATTGTCATGAATGAAATCTAAGTGGTCTTCTTCACTGCCGAGCACCGCATCGAGACTAATTGAAATCGCAATCTGGTTGTCAGACATTTGAGTTAAGTAAGTCTGAAATGTTTCACGGTTACCCTTGAGTCGTATTCCAAAATGAGAATGGATATCGATTACGGGGTATTTCGCTTGGGTGAGTTTCGTAAAGGGAACAACGAGACTGGGAGTCGGGTCGAAAGAGGAGAGTGTGGCTGGTTTGGCTGTTGTGTCTTGTGTCGGGGGAGACTGCGCATAAGACGCGTTTGCAGGAGTGGTGAGCAGAAGGAGGGTCAGTAAACCAAAGACACGGAATGGTCTGCATCTAAAAGGAAACGACATGATTGGGCCTGCCAGTTAGTAACACCGTTGAAAAGAGTGACAGGATATCGTGTTTTTGATCTGTCTTAAAGCGGCTCAAACGTAAGTTCTTGGGCGGTAGAATTTCAAGCAGCTTTCATAAGCTCACTAATGAGAAAACGACAATTGGACAACCGTAAATTTTAATCGTTGCCGACAACGGAAACTCCGCTGATCGTTCCACTGGGAACGAGCCCGGATATATCAATGGGCTGTTGTAGCAAGTGAGATCCGGTGTTTCCGGCCTTGTCTCGGGCCTCGATCATCAAAAATATCTTCTGCGGCACGTCGGTTCCAGGTTTCCACAGGTGGCGGCCTTCGTTGCTGAGGTTTTCGTCAATCATAATCCAAGGCCCATTGACGGTGCTGCTGTAGGCGAGCGTGATGGGTCGAAGAGTGAGCTCCGAATCGCTGACGGTGTAGTTTATGACCAGTTGGCCTGCCTCACGACCGCGCCCGTACGGAACCGAGTTGATTCTCGTTTGTGGTTTCTGAGTGTCAACGGTAATCCAGATATCAGCAGGGTCGCCAGTAGAAGGCCCCGTGCCAGTTAGGCCATCTTTTGAGTGGACAACGATTCGAAAGCCGTAGGTACCATCTTGCTCGACGGATACTGGGAATGGACTCCGGCTATCGGGATCACTTGCCCATGATTTCCACTGCACTCCATCTTGGGTTCCCCATAAAATTACCCGATCGACACCTGATGGATCGATTGCGTCGATTGCATATTTCAGGTCAAACCGCATCGAACCAATCACCTGGTCTTCCGTGTCCATTTTTGGTTTTTTGGTGATCACGGAGGATGAGTTCGCTTGCCAGCTTGAGATCGCTTTAGGAGCGGGTTGGACTATCTGCGGGTTTTCCCAATCACCGACACCAGCTGGTTTCAAGGTTGTCGTGAGATTTTCAGTTCCCGGAGGAAGTTCGGGAAGTGGTTGGGTCGAGTACTGCCCGTCCGAGGGAGGGGACGTGGGTAATTGATTGGAAACCGCGGGAACTAAAGTTGGCGCCGTGATGGGGCGTTCAGTCGTTTGGCGGGGGCCGCGGTATTGGTTCGTAGCACCCATCGTAGAAGATTCGCCAATGAACATGCCTTTCGAGATTTTTGTTGTACTGGCATTGGGAGGTACATCGAGCGGTGGTCTTGCGAGTAGTTGTCGAGGAACAGCTTGTGGGGGGAATTGGGAGTTCAGTGGGAAGCTTTGCGGAAGCGCCGTCGCTACATTCGTTTGATTTTTAGAGAATTCTCGTTTGGTTGTACTTTCCCAAACAATCGAATCTGGCTGCTCCGCCGCGATTGTTGGAGGCTCAACGGTGTCCTGAGTGGCCGCCTGCGAAAGAAGCGATCTGGGAGCTGGTTGCATTGTTTTTTTGGCAACTTTTATTTCTGAGCTGACACTCCCAAAGTGTTCCTGCGGTGAACGAAACTGAGTAGTCGCATAGTTATTTTGGGGTGCCGTCTGCCGAGGAGCGCTGGGCTGTTGTGAGTTTGCGATCGCGATATCTCGCGATGTCTGTGGCTGATCGGTGACCTGAGCGGTTGATTCAGAGCTGTGCCGCCATGCCGCCGGTTGAACTGTAAGCATTCGGCTTGCTTGTGCTACGTTCCCGGCAATGTCTTTGATTTCGACCACAACCCTTAATTGTCGGTCTTTGGTTTCTGGCCACCAGGCGATCTGATCGGAATAAATTCCGGCTCGTTGTTTTCCATTTAATTGGACGGGAACTTTTTTCCAGGCATCGGCGGAGTCGCCTGAGTTCGTGCTTTGATAAAAAATTTGCATAGACTTCGGGTTTAGGTTTTTGTCTTTCGCAGTCCAGCGGCAGACAACACGCCCCGCAGCATCGGCTTCTACTTGAAAATCGAGGGTCGGTTTAATTGTGTCCACGATGATCTTTAGCTCTGGTTGGGGATTGCCCTCGGGGAGCAGTCGGCGATCCCGGTCGAGCGTCTTCATCGAAAACCAGTACTCCCCGTCCTCGGTGGATTTAAAAGGGAAGTCTTGACGGTCTGTGGTTTGACGTCCCGCAAAATTCCAAGTCGAACCAAGGTCGCGAGAAAGAAAGAGCTGGACTTCAATAAACGCACTGTTGTCTGCATTAATCTGGAAGGGGATCCCAAACGAGCGAAGATTCGTCCCGACCTTTTTCACTCGATTCAATTCAGCTCGAGCCGGAGGGGAGAATGGGAGACTCGCCGGCTGGTCAATCTTGCGAAAAACTTCTTGAGCAAGTCTTAACTTTGGTTGTGCTGGTCGAGTTGCAGTTTGTTGTGTTTCAACCTTCAGACTGTTTAGATTTGTATTCTGAGCAACGCTTTGACTTGGCAGGAATGTGAGCAGCAATCCGCAAATCAAAAGTAAGTTCGAGGTCGCCATTTTCGAACTGGCGGGATGGAACTCAACGCAGCGAGACTGTGTTGGTCTCACCGGCATGCGAGTAGAGCGGATCGCCGGCAACCGCGTTGGTTGATCTTCGGCTTGCGAACTATTGATTTGTTTCATTTCTAGACGCCTCATCGCTCGTCGAGCAGTTCTACGCACCAGTTCGGATCGGATGACCTTTCGTGTTGCAATCGGTTGATGAGAGAGATTCGAATTTGGTTGGACTGTCCAATGTTTGCGCAAAACTCCCCCTTTCCGAATTCGGCTAAATGCCTCGAAAGCTCCAGAAGTGCTGAAAAGCCACCGAGTAGTTTGTTTTTGAGGATCGCATGAGATCGGGGTTTCACGACTTTATTGACGGTTTTTCACCAATCGAGATGGTCTCGAATTGCTGGGAAAATATTAACCGAACCAATAATCGTTAGATCGCGTAACACCCGTGCGATCCGATTTAAGTTGAAACTCTGAGGGATGTGTGTAACGCAATCGATGGCGATTTGAATTAAGAGCGATGAAAAACAAGGCGATGGGACTGAAATTTT